>Ga0180438_10007707_pt1 | contig 13928 bp, 15 predicted proteins | sample SS_ome_12_FD_132455 | JGI IMG/M metagenome (GOLD analysis project Ga0180438, IMG submission 132455) | Hypersaline lake sediment archaeal communities from the Salton Sea, California, USA - SS_3_D_2 metaG | ecosystem: Environmental > Aquatic > Non-marine Saline and Alkaline > Hypersaline >... | reverse complement strand
TCATTTACAACATTTTTATTTTGACTTATAAGCTCTGCAACTCTTGCAATATCATTGGTAAAGGCAGCATTAAAAATGTTCTTAGAAAAAGAATTTTGACTAACAGCTGATAAAACAAACAAAACTGTTAAATAAGCGTATTTATTCATGATAATAACTCCAATTGTTAAATAACGTTAAATCGACGTAAAAAATTAATTCAAATCCTGTTCTGTCTTAAAAATGAAAACAAAAACAATCCGCCCCACAAAATATTCATCTTATTTTTCAGGCAATATCCTTTAAGAAAAAGGGGCAAAAGCCCCTAAAAATCCACTAAAAACACCCATACTCATTCTAACAACTCTACAAAACCCTGCAACCACACCTTAGACAGGCGTCATTGGGCTCATCGCAGATTTGATTGTGTATACTGTCAAGGCGTGGTTTCCTATGTATTTCGATATCCGTCTTCGCCCGTTTTCGCCCATGGCTTCCTCGGGCTACTTCGGACTAAAGAACGGCACCCTCAAGCACAAAAAAAAGGCGCTACTTTTCAGTAACACCTTTAAAAAACTGGCCCCTACTTCGTTCCTAACGGAACTACGAAGGGCAGGCTGTGCCATACGAAGCTTTATGCGAAGTATGGCGGTCCCTGGTTGCCGCATTCAGGGACAGAGAAGTTGTCATAGAGATAACCTTAAGCGCCATCCAGACACTTTATGCAACGTGCAAGCTACCAGATCCAATTTAGTGTTTTAATTTTTATTTTGATGGTGTTGAAAGCGCGAGACAGAGAACGTTTAGAAGAGCTACTAAAATAACCTCCATTTGTTTTCTAATAAAAACAACGTTGCAACACGCAGGTTCTTTAAAAAGCGCACAATTGCTCCCGAAGGGGCTTTTGTGCGCAACTGTCTTTCTATTTTTTAAAACTTTTTTCTCAGTTAATTTTTCTTATATGTTATGACCATAAAGAAGAAAGCTCTTTTTCTATCGCTTGATTAAGATCATCATGCCACTTCTGAAATTGTTGTGCTAGTCGCATCATTTCATCGTTTGCGCTCTCCTTTTTCGATAGACAAGAAAGCATAACATTACTTATATAATCCAAACGAATTTTTGTAAGACGATTCTTTCTATGTTCCAATGATTTTACGATCTCCTTACAAACAGCAATCACTTGAGGTAAATGCGATGGAGGAGTTAAAAAAATCATTGTCTTACAATTTCTTATTATTCTATATCCGAACATGCGAAATTGATGAGCCCTTTGAGCATAAGACATATTTGGACCATCACCATCTTTATTGGAAAGAGTAGGCATTCGATGTTCAATTTGTGGACAAAATTTTCCGCAAAAAACATAAGCTTGATTGAGAATGTTAAGATCTTCAAGAATACTTAAAAGAACAGGAAGATTTTCTTTCGCATCTGAATATTTATTTTGATTTTTTCGCTCCTCATTTGCAGCTTTTAACATCTGGTCTGTTTTTTTTCCATTTCTAAAAACCTTCCAAATCGTTACTAAATTAGTTAGCGCAAGAGAAATAAACGAAATAATCATAGTTGCACTTATATATTCGCACATAATAAAGATCCCCCTAGAAACCAAAAACTTAAACTTTCTATAGAAAAGAATAGCACAAAAAACACTGCGCATAAAGCAAAAACAGCGTTAAGGCTCTTTCAAAAAAAAGAAAGAATAAGGTGACCCGTCTGAACATAGCCTTGGCGAAGACGGATACTGGCGATAGAAGCAAATTAAAAAAAAATTGCTTTTTATTTTTTCCTCTTTATATTTGATCTCTACGTCAAAAAAAAAGGTCATCCCTACTTCGCTTTTCAAACTACGAAGGGCAAGTAAAAAAGAGAGAGGATATCATGACAAACATACATACAAGTACACAGCTCCGCATGTTCGGATGGTCATTGCTCTCTTTTCCGTCTACGCCTAAAGGCTACTTCGGACAAGCCTGTAGCTAAACCAACCAACAGCTAATTAAGCCCCCTTATTGCTTGTTAAAAAATTTCTAAAAAAAGGCCTGACCACCAAAGGGTGGCGGGCAAGCCCCACCGTCGCTAAAAGCTATGGCGGGCACAGCCAAAGGGTAAATATGTTCGAAAAAAAACTTTTCATTTCCAACAAAGACAAACGGCGACTTGTCGACCTCATTTTGCTCTTGGCTCAAATCAACTCAAAAACTCGAGTTGTAAAGCAAAAAACAAAAAAGAAAAAAGGAGGACGCATGCCATCTCTTCTAGGTATCTGGTCAGCTAAATTGGCTGACCTCTTTTTTAGCCATTATTGTTTTTCTTTTCGTTTCATTTAAGCTTTCTTCAACACGTAATCCATCTTGTCACAAGGAACATGAAATGAAATTCCAAATAGCTTTAAAACGAGAACTCACACACAACTATCTGCACTACTCAACCTGTTTCATTATTGGCGGAGTTGGTTTCTTGTTTTGCGGCATGGGCTGCTTGATGGCCTTTCTATTCAGCATCAGTATTTTCATTATAGCCTTACCTCTCAATGCCTATGGAAAAACAAAATACAAAAAAATCAACGACCTTTTTTAGCAACATTTAAAAACAACATGATAGACACTATTGTTCTTCTGCTACACAGCGAAGCATTCCACGTCCAAGACCCGGACAAATTTATTCCTTCTGCGTGTTGGGTTTTTGCACAAAACAAAGCTAACCTTCCCGGCATAACTTCAAAACAAAATCCCTCAAAAAGGGAATTACGCAAGGGCCTTTACAAACCGCGGCTTACCCTGGCATATCGGCCAAACATTTATGGGAAACAAGAAGTTATTTTAAAAATTGAACTGTCTTTGCCCAAGCTGTTGCTGGGCAATAATTTTGAAGAGCTACGCTACAAAGATTTTTTACCAACGGTTGAAAAGCTTGTAACCATTTTAAAACAAATGGGTGTTGTAACAACTACAGCCGCGATTGCCTCCGCCCCTGTGTGCACCATCCACTACTCTAAAAATATTCCGTTAACTGACGGGGCCACCCCACGCTTTTTTATCAACAAGCTAAAAGAGGCAAACATAAAACTTTCTTTGGACACAAACCAAACAGACTACCGCAATGAAGGGCATAGCTACCGCTGGCACTGCAACTCTTACGAAGTTATTTTTTATGACAAAATAAAAGATCTTGAAAAGGCGCGCACAAGCAACAAGCGGGCTGTGGAAAAAGACAGCGACCTGCAACTTCCCATTGCTGAAAAATTAAAAAATAAAAAAAAGTTTGAAGTATTGAGAATGGAAGTGCGTTTAAACAAACGCAAAAAAATGAAGCTGCTTTTTTCAAAGCTAGGCATTAAAAACGACCTGACTTTTAAAAAGCTTTTTAAGCCTGCTATATCAAAAAAAATCTTACTGCACTACATGGATGAATTGGAAAGTAAACGTCCAACGTTACTTGACTATAAGACGTCCAACGGCCAGGATGGCAAAGCACTGCTTGCAGACTTGATGTTTCACAACCCTGAACTTGGACCAAAAAAGATTTTGCAGCTATATGGTCTTAAGCATGCTCTTGATATTATGAATCCTCGTGAACTACGAGCAATGTTTGCAAACCACAGCACACGCACTTGGTATAGACTTATTGCCGAAGCAAATCAAATAAGGCTTCCAGAAACCCATAAGCCTTTTGGTGTTATAAGAAAGTGTTTAGAAGCTTTTGAGTCTTTGAGGTTTAAAAAAATATAAAAAAGCCCCGGCATTTCACCGAGGCTATGATTTTATTTTGCCCTTCTGAAAGTCTAGCTATTTTCATCCGGCAATATATTCAGTATAGATGCACGAACTTCTGCAAGAATATCATCAAGATGAGACTCTGATAGTTCAATATTTTCAAGCTTCTTAAAGCCCGGCAAACAACGACCTGGCGCATGAGTTAACTCAAATCGTTCAATATCCTTCGAATACTTTTTATCAGCATGGCTAATCCGATTTCGTATCTTTCTTAAATACTTAAAAACAGGCACTCGCTTTTCATCTTCTCTCTCCTCTTTCTTCTTATCTTTGGCCTGATCGTTTTTCTTATATATTTCCAAAACTTCTATTTTGAAAGTTGCCCATTCGTTAAATATAGAACAGATGCAATTAAGCAAGGCAAAACGATAGTTGCGCCCTCCAAAAGAGTTGTCTTCTTTATGTTCCCCTTGAGTTGTTCGATGCTTAATCAATTTTTCACATTCCTCCAAACTTCTAGGCGGATCAACGTCTGCACGGATAAAAGCCCTCTGATCAAGCTCTTCTATTGACAAACCAGTCAATCTTCCACCCTCTTTTTGCCTCAGTATCATACTGGAAAGATTGCACTTAAAACCCATGATACAATCCAAATAAAAACCAAACTGTTCATTCATCGAATCCAAAAATTGATTCAACTCCTGCTCTGTTATTTTGTTCACAAAAGTCCCTTCTTTAAGAAAAGAATTATAAAAATGGTTAATTTGAAAAAGACCCCTTTCCAGTCACTTTAAGTATACTAAAAAAGGTAAAAAACTTTAACGCCCCGTTTCAAAAAAACTACGTTCATGGTAAAACCTAAACAGTCTAAAAAAACACACCTACTGAAAGGACAGAAACCATGAAAGCAATCATTATCGCTCGTGTTAGTACAGAAGAACAAAAAGAAGCAGGCAACTCCCTTCCCGCACAAGTTGCACGATTGGAAATCTACTGCAACAGAAAAAGTTTTGTGATCATCGAAGTTTGTAGCTTTGATGAAAGCGCTTACAAAGATGACCGAGAAGAGTTTGACCGCATTATAGACTTCGTACTTGGACAAAAGGAAAAGATTGCTGTTTGCTGCGACAAAGTAGACCGGCTTTCTAGAAACGTGTTTGATAAACGGATTTCGCTTCTTTACGAAAAAGCACTCAAAGACGATATAGAATTGCACTTTGCTTCTGAAGGCCAAATTATCAACAGCCAAATTTCAGCAGTGGAAAAGTTTCAATTTAGTATCAGCCTTGGTTTAGCAAAATACTACTCGGATGCCATAAGCGATAACGTAAAGCGTGCACAAGAACAGATGCTGCGCAAAGGTATATGGTTAGCAAAGGCACCGTTTGGCTACAAAAACATAACAAGGGAAGATGGGACAAAAGATATTGTCATAGACCAATACGAAGCACACATCGTTAAAAAAATATTTGAGCTTTACGCAACAGGCGCTTATTCCATGAACCTTTTATCCAAAAAAATATATAACGAGCATGGCGTTGAAATTGTTAGAGGTTCTCTGGGCAAACTTATAAACAACCCTTTTTACTATGGAGTGATGATTGTGAAAGAAAAAGAATACCCACATAAATATCCCCCTATCATCTCCCAGGCCCTTTTTGAAAAAACTAAACAAATTAAAGCAGGGTTTAAAAAAAAACCATGTAAATACAAAGGCAAGCCTTACATCTATCGCGGTCTTTTACGCTGTGCACACTGTGGGCTATCTATAACACCAGAAAAGCATAAAGGGTACGTTTACTACCACTGCACACAATGGAATGGCCACCATGGGGCAAAATGGTTGCGAGAAGAAAAAATCACAGAGCAACTAGGAAAAGTATTTAAAGATATGCAAATGCCCAAAGAAGTGCTGGAGCAAATAACAGAAACTCTCAACGAGGTGCACGAAAACAAAATAGATTTTCATAACAAAGAATTTGATAAAATCACCCGAGAGCAGAAAAACGTAACGAAAATGCTGGACAATCTTTACATGGATAAACTCAGCGGGAGTATTACTGAAGCCCAATATGACAGGTTTTACGAATCGCTAAAAGAAAAAGCAGAAAACATCTCTTCCCGTTTTGAACAACTCCAAGAAGCAGAAGACAACTACTATATGACCTCCAGATACGTCTTAAGCCTGGTTAACCATGCATACGATTTATTTAAAAGTTCTGAAGTTGACGAAAGAAGGCAACTTATTAAGCTCGTACTTTCGAACGTGCGCATTGAAGACGAAAAGGTGCTCTACGACGTGCAAAAACCGTTTGATTTGTTGGTGGAAGCCACTGATTGTAAACAGTGGCGGCACATACGGGGCACACTTCGAACTTTCCAGTGGAGTAAGATTAGAAAACAACTTAACTTTGTCACACCAAAGCACTCTGTCGTTACCCCGAAATCTTCTTAGCCAACTCTTTTAATTTTGCCATATCCATCTGTGGTCCAAGCAGTGTAGAGATATATCCTTCATAATTTTGGAAAAATATTTTCTCGCTTCCCCACATTTGCACAAAGTTTTTTGTTAAACCATGCAACGGATACAGTTTTATATGTGCATGGTTAATCCCCATTCCCTCAACGACCACAGCCACCCGCTTGACGTTTAGCTTCTTTTTTAAAAGTTTAATGACCTCTGAAGCCGCAGAAAAAAAATGTTGTAACTCATCGCTATTCATCGAGTCGAAAATATCAGAATCATAATGTTTGTTTGTTAGAAGCACGGTTGAGCCATGCGTATTTGGAAATAGATCAAGAATGGCGGTGCAAAAATCATTCTGCCAAATAACCGCAGACTCTTCTTGCTTATTGATAATCTTGCAAAACAAACACTCTGCAGATTTTTTATTTTTGCTCATGCAAACACTCCCCTTCTCTGGCTCAATCTTCTAAAACCAACAAAACCCTTTTACTAAACCCGCCCCGCTCACTTTTTTTCTTTAACCTAAGCGCTTCTATTTCATTGGCATCGTAGTTTTTAAGCTTATACAAAGCATCAATAACTTCCAGAACATCAGCAAGCTCTTCTTTTGTCCTTTCATCGTCTTTACTACTAGACGCTTGTATAAACTCATCGACTTCCTCAATCAGTTTATCATGTAGAGCTAACAAATACTGCTGATCATCTGTCAGCGTCTTTGTTTTATGATCTCGATTTTTTTTTACTAAAATCTCCGGAATCTTATCTCTGACTAATTTCTTCATACTGTTTCTTTCTTTCAATAGTTTCGCTTGTCAGGAATGACACCACGCACACCGCCACGAGGCTCAGCAACATCATCTTTTCTTCGAGGTATCAAATGAACATGTACATGAAAAATTGATTGTCCAGCATCCGCCCCAACATTAATGCCAACGTTAAACCCGGTTACGCTTTCATCTTTTGCCAGGATTTCTTCCTTGCGCTTTTTTAAAAGCTTATTTATTTCGAGTAACTCTTGCTCGGTAAGATCGAAATAACTGGCAATATGCCTTTTGGGAATTATCAGGCTATGAAACTTTGTAACAGGAAAATCATCCTCTATGACAAAAGCAAATCGGCCATCTACTATTTTTTCCTCTTGCTTTATACTGCAAAAAAGACACTTTTTGTTCATGATTCCCCTATCTATAAAGATCGTTTCCTACAAAAAAGCCCCGGGCTATAAAACCAAGGGCTTTGTTTTCTACTGTCTATTTTATTTGCTTACACAGCAATCTCATTTTCTAGCTTTTTAAGCTTGTACTCAGAAAGCCAACCAAAAAATAACATTTCAAAGTACTCAAGCTTTTTGATTCGTTCCTTAATCTGATCTTCTGTTTCTACGCGAGAAAAAAATATTCGTTGCATTTTTATGCGAGAGACAAGAGAATGCAACGTGCGATAATATTTTAGAAAATTCTTTTCACGCTTTAGTTCTTTCATAAAAACACGGAAAGGGATATCTGTATTTAACGGATCTTTTTTCGAAGTATAAGCAAACTGAATAGCTTGTAATAAATCTCTGGTAAACTCCTCCCTTGGAATAGCCATAAGATCTTCTACAGAGCAGTCACCTCCCCAGGAAGACCATAGGTTTCCTTTTTTAATTCGAAGGTTCACGAGGCCAATTGTTGACAAAATATGAACATAACCCAGAAAAGCACAGCCGACCACACAACCAACTGCAAATTCCACAGGATGATCTACAACATCCGTCATCCGCTCTTTCACCTTCCCTACGGCCCAACCAATACACTTGCCAAGCCCTCCCTTAAATTCTGAAAATAAACAAAATATATTTTCATTGTAGTTGGTGAGATTTATATTGTTATCACTATTTATAGAAGTATTCAAAAATTGAGTATCCTCAACCATTGCTTCTTGCGCAAAGATTGCTCCCGAAAACAAAAGTGTATAAACAAGCAACATTTTTCTTCGATTCATTATCTTCTCCTTCTCACTATTGAACGGTTAGTGTTTTAATTTTCTGACCAACCTTACCTGCTTTTAAAAAATCAGTCCATGTTTTTTGCAACAACCGTAAGCAAACCCAAGGGCATTCACATAGCCCCTGGCATCTATATACAGCTTTGGTATAGTAAAAACTGTTAGTGGGGCATTTCTAGGGTCAAAAAGCGATATTTTTTCAAGGCAAAAAATGAAACGTCTTCGGATTATCTTAGTGGTACTTTTACTGCAAATCCTACAGTATTCCTTTGCAGGAGACTACAACATTCCTGTACGAGGCCTACCAAATCTCGGTAGTAGTTGTTACATGAACTCAGTCCTACAGTGTCTTTTTCAAGTTCCAGAATTTGCACAGCTGGTCAAAGAAAAAGCCATCCACGATGTTCCTTTTTTAGACGAATGCAGGAATGTCCTAGACGCTCTAGACAAAAACGATAACGAAGAGGTCTTGGCAGCAACAACACAGCTGTTTGAACAAATAAGCGAATGTTTGTTTGACGGCTCAGATGAACAACAAGATGCTCTTGACCTATTCGTTTACATTGTAAGTAACATTCCAGAATTGCAGCCCCTATTTTGCTTGTCGCTCAATACAAAAATAAGTTGTGCCGAATGTAACACCATTTTAAAATCTGCAAACCAAACAATATATGATCTGCCTTTGGACACGTTTGCGTCTCAAATTGTTAAAGGAATCAACTGCCCAGAATGTGAAATTTCTCAAACAACAGCCTGTAAAAAATCAAAAATCAACAACTTACCCCAGTATATTTTGGTAAATTGCGACCAGCTTTATGGTCAAAATGGAACAAATGCATTGAAAAATTTGCAAGATATCCAGTCAAAATTGTCCGATTATGAGCTTGTTGGAACCATTTTATATGCCGGAAATAAAGAAAATGGTCATTATATTGCACAAATTAGAGAAAATTCTACAAGAGACTGGCACCTATGCAATGACATGCATATCGTCAAATTTGAAAACCTCGCAACAAAAAAACAAGAAAACGAAGTTTCGGACAAAAATAATCTTGTTGCGTTTTTGCCGCGCATACTTTTTTACAGCAAAAAGCAACAAAACTGCGCAACAAAAGTTTCATAAAGAAATAAAATTTTATTTTTAAAAGCGCTTGACATGCCAAATTAAGTTATTTACGATTGCTACCGTTGGCCAACGTTTACAACAGGTTAAAGCATGATTTTTGTTGTTTTCTTATCGCCGAAAATTTTCGGAGATAAACATTTTTAAGCATTTAACCATGAAAGGACAACTATCTATGAAAATCAAATCGTTATATTTTCTCTGGACAATGGCTTTCTTTTTAAACCAATCCTTATTCGGAGGTTTTTCTGGTGACACCCCCGTAAAAATGAAAGATTGCTACAAGCGAATCGATCAGATAAAAGTCGGCGACAAAGTCATTTGTTACAACTTAAAAGACGCATGCAACACCGAAAAAAAGGTTGTTGCAAAAAAATCACGCAAAGTAAAAAATCTCATATGCATAATCGCCGGACATCGTAAACTTATAACCGCAAAAAAACAAAAATTCTATCTTCCTGAAGAAAAAAAATGGAAAAAAGCTAAAAACCTCCGCCCCGGAGATAAAATTCAAAAAGGACTAAAAGAAGCTATAGTGGTTAGCAAAACAAAAAAAATTGATGGCAAAGTTGAACTCTTCGATCTTTCTATTGAAGAAGAACACAACTTTCGCGTTTCTGAAGATGAAATTCTTGCACATAATTTTGCAGCAGGAATAGATATTGCATATCTTCTAAGCTTGGGCCTATGGGAAGCCGCAAAATATCTTGCTACTACAATTGGTATAGCCGCTGCTTACTCTATCTTGGACGAATTGGGGCTCGGAAAACTCAGGTGGTTTCTTGGCTTCCTTAAAGAACCAGGCAAGCCAACTGAAACAGATGGATTCAAACCCCCAAAAAAATGGGATGGAAAAAAGGTAAAGAATCCTAATGGCCATGGTGCTGGTTATCCAGATAATAAAGGCAACGTTTGGGTGCCAACTGGAGAAGGTGGACACGGAGGAGCTCATTGGGACGTCCAAAATCCAAAAACAGGAAAGCACACAAATGTTAACCCAGGCGGAGGGGTTCGAGGTTCAGACAACAGAAAATAACAAACCAAAGGAAAACAGTGACTGATCCCATTCTAAAAATCAAACCAATCTCTCATAAAAGCCCAGAAGAGAAAAATCTCTTTATCGAATGGTTTTATCAAATTCCTTCTGTTCGTGGGGTAAAAGAAAAAGATAACGTTATCGAAGTTCACTTTAATAAAGAAGAAATACCAGAAGATGATCAGCATGATTTGGCAGCAATTTTTTACCGTTTTAAAATGGACATCGAGCCGCTCAATGAACTTTTGAAAAAAAATGGAACCGGTTGGCTTTTCAAGCAAAACGGAAATCCAAACCATCACAATGTCTGGCCAAATAAAGAAAAACCAGGGTTTGCCAAAGAAGCTCTGGTTTGCGGAAAAATAGATTATTTTTCTCAACTTGATGAAAGCTTGTTTTTCATTTGGCTTGATCGCATAAACTCTGTAATCAATCGTGAAGGAATTAAACAGAAACTCTATCTGCATGTAAAAAAAGAGGACCTTACGGAGGCTGATTATCAAGAACTAAAAGCTTTGTTTGAGTTGTATGGGGTTGATACCAAACAACTGAAAACTTTAAAAAAAATATAAAAATGAAACATAAGATAACTTATCTTGACTACATAAAAGATGAACTTACTTATCGGTATTTTAATTATCTATTTATATTTGTGGCTTTTGGTATTGCACAGTATCTCAATGGTATCAGCTCTTTAAATATATATTTATACTTCTGTGTTTTTATTGTTTTTTCTTTAATGTCGAATTCTTATATGAGGTATAAAGAAAAAACAATAAGCTTTGGCAAAAGCTTAAAAATGACCTATCTAGATTATTTAAAACATGAGTTCAAATATAATTATTTTCATTCTTTAATCTGGGCAATAATTTTTGGAGCTATTCTCTTTTTTTACAACGCTAGCTTTTTGGTAATTTTTTTGTGCAGCTCAGGACTTTTCTTTGTAGGATTAGCAATTTCTGCTTATGCAAAAATGTTTTACAGACGATTTGAATAACAGGAAGTCCACTTTAAGAGATAAGACAGACGATTTTCCCCTCTACAACTCCAAGTAAAAATCTCTGGATAACAATCTTTCTAAAAGCTTATCGTGTTTTTCTTTTTCTTTCCAAACACGGGTTGATTCATCCCAAGAATAGTCTTTTGGATTCATATTAGAGATGCACTTTTTTATTTGCATATTTAAATGACCTACTTTTTCATTGTGGCATAAGAAAACTGTATCAATAAATTGCTTTTTTTCTTTTTCTGAAAGAACAGAGAACTTTTTAGTGTCAACATTTGTGATATTAAGACGAGGATAGCTTTGATGGCAAGTAACTAAAAAACCTTCCTTTGAAAGATAAACTGAAACTGGCCCTCTTGAATGATCCACTACTTCTATCAAAACCATTCCTTCTTTTGAAGCAAATTCTAATCCTGCAATGTTCTTCAAAACAAAACTCCATGTAAATTTTAATTTTTGAAAACTATTCTTTAAAAAGATGGGCCTTCTCCTCCGTAGCCTTGTGCATAGGAGGACCGTGCCAACCGAAGCTTTATGCGAAGGTTGGCGGGGCTGACGAGACTCGAACTCGCGACCTTTCGCGTGACAGGCGAACGCTCTAACCAAACTGAGCTACAGCCCCCGAACTTTTCGGATCTGAATAGATCCACATTAGATTTCAATAGAAAAAACCACAACAAGTGCTTGGCTTGCCGGGCGTAGCCTCGTAGAGGGGAAGCCTGGCTCCTCGGGCAGGACTCGAACCTGCGACCCAACGATTAACAGTCGTTTGCTCTACCAACTGAGCTACCGAGGAATAAATTTCAATCCGTTTTGCCTATACAGCTGCCTCGGACAAGGTTTGCTTTTCAAGCCGTGGCGCCCGTCCAGCCTTTTTTGGCGGAGGATGGCCTGCCAGGCGTAGTTCCCGGAGGGAACGTAGACTGGTGGGCGGTACAGGACTCGAACCTGTGACCCCCAGTTTGTAAGACTGATGCTCTAGCCAACTGAGCTAACCGCCCCACTCATGATCAAAATTTTAAAGGAATATTCGGCCAAAGTCAAAGCTATTCTTGCCAAAATCTTCAGCAGTAGTACTTTTTTCTTATTGCCAAAGTCAAATAGAAGCAAAGCATCGGCCATTATCACCCAAAAAGGAGCATTTTCATGAAAGTTTTTGATTACCTTAAAAACATCCTTATCGTCCTTGTTATTCTACAAATCGCGCCTATCCTTTTCGAAAATATTAGGGCACAATACAGCACGTACATTTTCCCCCGCACTCGGTTCGCATTAATTGAAGTAAAAGGTGTTCTATATAATTCTGAAAAATATAATAAATACCTGAAACAATATTTCGAAGATGACAGCATCAAGGGAATCATGCTCAAAATGGAGTGCCCTGGTTCTGCCTCTGGCACCGCACATGCACTTTTTAATGAAATTACAAAACTCAAAAAACAATATCCGGCAAAACCTATCATAACCCTTGTTGAAAATATTTGTGCTTCTGGCGGCTACTATATGGCCTGTGCAACAGATGGCATCATCTGTCCCGCGTCTTCGCTCATTGGCAGCATTGGAGCAAATCTTCCATACCTATTTCAGCTGCAAAATTTCATTGAACAACACAATGTAAAATATGAAAGCATAAAGGCCGGCAAATATAAAAGCGTTGCAGATCCATTCGTTACCATAACTCCAGAAGAAAAAGCAATGCTACAAAGCGTCATCGATGACACATACAATCAATTTATTCAAGATGTGGTTACAACACGCAAACTTTCTACCACAGATACAAGCAAATGGGCAGATGGAAAACTGTTTTCAGGAAGACAAGCACAAAAACTTGGCTTGATTGACATTATCGGCTCTTCATCTGATGCAATAGCTCTATTGCGGGAAAAAGCTCTCGTTGATAAAGATCAAAAAATTGAGTGGATTAAACCTGCACAAAAAATGAGTCTTTGGTCTTTCTTTTCTGGCAACATGACTGAAGAAGAAGGCAACTCAATGTTTAGCTGTTTACTTGCGAAGCTGCTTGGCAGATTTCAAAGCAAGCAAATACAAGGCTGCATGTTTTAAAAATAAAGAGGCCCGGAATTTTTCCGGGCCCATCTTTGCAAAATCTTGAGCAATTTCTTACGCTTTAGATTTTTTCAGTTTTTCCTGACGATCTATTTCTTTAGCTTCCTCTTTAGAACACTCATACGCCAACAAAGCATAGCTCAAAAACCAAAATATCCCCTCCACTCCTCGGCGAAGATTATAATAACCATAAGAATTTAAATTCGTGGCTGCAGAATACGCTGAAAATACTGCTCTCAAAGTAAAAAAGCCCTTTCCAAATCGAAACAACCTACTAATTCCAGCTTCTTTTGGCAACTTAGAACACTCTTGTGCTGCTGCTGGCATAACAGCCGTCAATAATCCGATAGCCAATAAAAAAGTTGTCATTTTTGACGTTCTCTTACTCATCATGATCTTTTCTCCCTGAGTTATACGAAAATTAATAAAATCTCCACGGGTTAAAACCCGTGGTATCGATAAAATTTCAAAGGTGTGATTTATTGATTTTTTACGTACTCTCTAATTCGTTCTTCATTTAATTTGCCAAACGTTTCGGCAAAATA
>Ga0180438_10007705_pt1 | contig 13929 bp, 8 predicted proteins | sample SS_ome_12_FD_132455 | JGI IMG/M metagenome (GOLD analysis project Ga0180438, IMG submission 132455) | Hypersaline lake sediment archaeal communities from the Salton Sea, California, USA - SS_3_D_2 metaG | ecosystem: Environmental > Aquatic > Non-marine Saline and Alkaline > Hypersaline >... | reverse complement strand
CATTCATTTCACCTCCTACGCGCTGAGCCGGCGCAAGTTGGACCTCTCCGAGGCGGCGTCGCTGGAGGCGGTGCTGGCGCTGGTAGCCGAACGGGCGCGCGAGACCAGGCCGGGCGAGTGGATTGTCGGGCTGCGCTGGGACCAGGAACGGTGGCCTGAACGTCGTTTCCCCAGGGCCAGCGACCTGGACAGCGTCGCGCCGGACCACCCGGTTATGCTGCGGGCCAAGAACGGTCACGCGCTGGTGGGTAACTCGCTGGCGCTCCGCCTGACTGGCGTGACCGCTGGGACCCCCGATCCACCTGGTGGGCGCATCGGGCGCGACGCGGAGGGCTGCCCGGATGGGATGTTCTTCGAAGACAGCGCGATGGACCTGGTCACCGGGCTCATCCCACCGCAGGGGCCGGAGGAGACGGACGACGCGCTGCGGGAGGCCTTCGCGAGCGCGTGGCGCGTTGGGTTGACGGCGATCCACGATGTGGACGGCGTGCCGGCTTTCGCCGCCTATCAGCGGCTGCGGGCGCGGCGCGAGCTTGGACTGCGGGTGGTGAAGTTTCTGCCCGTCGACGTACTGGACGCTGTGCTGGAAGTCGGGCTGCGGGCCGGGCTGGGCGACGACTGGCTGCGGGTGGGGGGGATCAAGGTCTTTGCCGACGGCGCGCTGGGGTCACGCACGGCGGCGATGTTGGCCCCGTACGCGGGGGAGCCGGAGAACGTAGGGGTCGCGACCACGGACGCGGACACACTGCGCGTGCTGGCCCGTAGGGCGGCCGCCGGTGGGCTTCCGCTGGCCGTGCACGCCATCGGCGACCGGGCCAACCGCATGGTGCTGGACGCGCTGGCCGACGTGGGCGGGGCGGGTAAAGGTGAGCTGCGCCATCGCATCGAGCACGCCCAATTGCTTCACCCGGACGACGTGGGCCGGCTGGCCGCGCTTGGCGTCGTGGCTTCGATGCAGCCGATCCACGCGACGCAGGACTGTGAGATGGCCGACCGTTACTGGGGGGATCGCTGCGCGTCAGGCTACGCCTGGCGCAGCCTGTTGGAGGCTGGCACCGTGTTGGCCTTCGGCTCCGATTGTCCGGTGGAGGATCTCAACCCCTTCGTGGGCATCCACGCAGCCGTGACCCGGCGCCGCGCTGACGGCTTCCCCGGCCCACAGGGGTGGTACCCACGGCAACGGCTGACGGTGGAGGAGGCGGTCCGCGCCTACACGCTGGGCGCTGCCTACGCCGCCGGGCTGGAGGATCGTCTGGGTTCCCTGGCGCCCGGGAAACTGGCCGACCTGATTGTGCTCGACCGGGACATCTTCGCATGTGACCCCATGGCGATCGGGGAGACGCAGGTGGTGGCGACGATGATCGGCGGGCAGTTTGTGTACGGCGAGGTGTGACGCTCGCATGTCAGGCGATCTGCTCCCTGTAGAGCCGGTAGGCGTCGCCGACTGTCTTCACCTCCCAGGCGGCCTCCATCGGGATACGGATCCCCATCTCCTCCATGTGCAGCATCAGCTCGACCAATTGGATGGAGTCGGCAAGCAAATCATCCACAAATGAGGCCTCACGGACCACCTTGCCTTGCTCCACTTGCAGTTCGTTGGCGATGATGTGCTGAAATTCCTCGAAGGGGACGGGATCCTGGGTGGGATTTTTCTTTCCTATGTTTCACCTCCCGGTGTCGCTTGGCATGCGACTGAGCGTAGTTTGAACTTCTGCGGCTTGCCCGTCTGTGATCGGGGAAAATCGGCCACGAAGCACACGCGGGCAGGAACCTTGTACGGCTCCAATTCGGCCCGGCAGTAGTCGAGGACTTGCTGGGCGTTCATCTCCGCCCCATCCTTGAGGATGACAAAGGCCCACGCGCGCTCTCCCCCCACAGCGGCGGGTATGCCCACGACTGCCACCTCTCGAATCTTGGGGTGCGAGGCCAGATAGGCCTCGATCTCGGGCGGATAAATGCTCTGCCCGCCCCGGATAACCACGTCCTTCTTGCGCCCTACGATACGCAGGTATCCCTCGTCGTCCATCACCGCCAGGTCACCGGTGTGGTACCAACCGTCCTCGTCCATCACCTCGGCGGTCGCGTCGGGAGCGTGGTAGTAGCCGAGCATGACGCTGTCACTGCGACAGATCAGCTCCCCGACCTGGCCCGGGCACAGCGCGCGCCCCTGCTCGTCCACGATCTTGATCTGCACGCCGGGCATTGGGCGCCCGACGGTCTCGGACTGTCGCTCGGCGGAATCGGACAGGCTGGTGGCGGCGATGCCACCGGCCGTCTCCGTCGCGCCGAACCCGATGTGGATGGCGCAGCCGAACCGTTTTTGGATCTCCTGTGCCAGGTGCGGCGGACACGGCGCGGCGCCAGTCCCGCAGATGAGGAGCGAGGAGATGTCATACCGCTCAAAATCCCGTACCCCCAGCATCACCTGGAAGGCCATGGGCACCGCGACGAGGACGGTCACTTGCTCCCGCTCGATCCACTCCAACGCCTCCCGGGGATGGAATCGCGGCATAATGACCAGCCGGTCGCCCATCAGGAGTGCCTGGAGCATGACCTCCAGCCCGGTGATGGTGTGCCACCCGACGGTGGAGAGAAAGGTCTGGGGCCGGCCGGCGGCGCGCAGCAGCCTGCCGCGGTAGCGGGCCAGGGCCCTGGCCGTCTGCCCCAGCGTCCTGAGATTGGGCCGCCGGATCCACAACTCGCGCAGCTTGATGCTGGCGACGACGGGCGCGATCAGGCTGCGGTGGCTGTGCATCGTGCCTTTCGGCGTCCCGGTCGTGCCGGAGGTGTACAGGAGCCCCAGGAGATCATCGGGCGAGACGTCTTGCGGCGGTGGAAAGGCGCTCCTCCCAGCGGCGATCAGACCAGCCAGGGACGGGCCACCTGCTTCCCCCTCGCCGGTGAGGATGACGTGGCGCAGGCTGGCGGCCTGGCGGAGCAGCCCGGCCCCGACGGGGTGGGCAGTCACGAGTGCGACCGGCTCCGCGTCTTGGATCACGGCGCTCAGCCCTCGGCGACGCAACCGGGGGTCGAGGGGTACGATAATGCCGCCCAGGCTAGCGACTGCGAAGAACAGGGTGACGAAATCGGGCCCTGGATGCAGGAGGGTAGCGACCTTGTCCGCTTTGTCGATTCCCAACGAGTGGAGGCCCCGTGCCAGTGCACCGATCTGCTCAAACAAGTGGCCGTACGTGGCCCGCACCTCGCCACAGATGAGCGCCTCCTGGTTGCGGCGTGACTCGGCCACGTGGCAGATGGCGTCAGCCATCGTCATATTTGAGCTGACCATTCCGCTGCCTCACAGCGTCATCTTGTACAACCGGTAGCGCTTGTACCGTTCCGCACCCAGGCGGTGGGCGATCAGGTTGACCATCGGGTTGTATTCGGAGGTAAGGGAGCCGTCCAGCCATTCGTAGCCCTTGTCAAATACCGTCCTGACGGCCTCCAGGTAGAGTAGGGCGTCGATCCCCCGCCGGCGGTATTCTTCCAGGACGCCCATCAGTTTGAAGCTGACGACGTCAATCTGGCGCGTGTAGTAGGCCAGCTTGAGCCAGCCGATGGGAAAGAGCCGGCCGTTGAGATGGATCAGCGCTCGGTTGACGTCGGGGATGGCGACACAGAACCCGACCGGCTTGCCATCAAACTCCGCGACCAGCCCTAGGTCCGGATCCAGGAAAGGGCGCATCTGGTCTGCAAAGCGGCGGAACTCGGCCTCGGTCAGCGGAATGTGGTCGGGGAGGCCGCGCAGCGTGGTGTCAAAGAGGTAGTAGGACGTGGATATCTCCTCGTTCCACTTGTCCATCCGAATCTTGCGAATCGTGACGTTGGCCACCTTTCGCGCGACGTCGGCGACGCGGGTGAGTTGCGGCGGGATGTTTTTCAACTCCTCGCCGATCTGCGAGCGGAAGGCCCGCCAGGCGAACAGGTCGTTCTCTTTCTCCATCCCATATCGTTCCAAGAAGTCCTTATAGTAGAGCGGAGTGTGCGCCTCGAGCATCACCGGTGGGCAGTCGGCGCCTTCGATGAGCACGCCGGGGCAGTCGTTTGTGGTGAAGCTGGTAGGGCCGCGCACCACGGACATGTCGCGTGCCCGCAGCCATTCGCATGCCGTGTCGAGCAACCGCTTAGCGACGGTGTAGTCCTCGATGACCTCGAAGAAGCCGAAGCCACCCTCTGCCCGCTCCAGGTGCTTGATGCGGTGATGGTCGACGAAAGCGGCGATGGTACCTAACGTGTCTCGACCCCGGCGGGCGATGAAGAGCGCCACGTCGGCGTGCTTGTAGAAAAGGCCCGTGGCAGGGTTCAGACACCCCAAACGCTCGGAGAGCAAGGGGGGCACCCAGTTGGGATCGTCTTTGTAAACCTGCCAGGGGAATTTGACAAAGGCCCGCAGGTCGCGCCGGGTAGCGAGCTTTCGAACCCGGGTGGATGACATCAGCCTTGACCTCCTTTGTCATCGGTGTCATAGATCGACCACGCAGCCCAGTCCTGGTGTGTCGGTAGCGATGATCCAGCCTTCCTGCAACAGAAAGCCAGAGACAGTGGGGTCGCCAATCAGGTCGAGATGACCGTCGAGGTCCCCGTAGTGGACGTTGGGGCTGCTGAGGGCGAAGCTCAATCCGGCGGCGGTGAGCAGCGCCGGCTCGTGGACACAACTGACCATCGTAGTCATCTTCGCGGCGCGGCCGATGGTGTCTACCTGGCGGGCACAGCGCAGCCCGCCGCACGTCGCCAGCTTGATGCTCATCCCATCCGCGGCCCGCTGGGAGGCAATCTCGAGCGCTGATGCGGGGCCAACGACGCTCTGGTCGGCCAGGACGGGCACCGGGCTGTGCCGCGTGACCTCCCGTAGTCCGTCCAGGTCTTTGGCAGATGTGGGCTGCTCGAGCATCTCCAGCTTCCCGATCAGCGCACGTGCCACGTCAAGGGCCTGCTCGACGGTGTAGCCCCCATCGGCATCGAGGCGGAGCGTATGATGGGGCAGCGCCTTGGTGACTGCCTGCACGCGGTGGACGTCCCCCTCAGGGTCGAGCCCGCCCTTGATCTTGAGGATGCGGAAGCCCTGCCGGGCGCGGTCGCGGGCTAGCGATACGGTATCCTTGATCGACGTGATGCCGATCGTCACGGACGTCTGGATGCGGTTCCGGTAGCCGCCCAGGAGGCGGTGGAGGGGCATCCCGGTGGCCAGGCCCAACAGGTCGTGGAATGCAAGGTCGAACGCGCACAGCGCCGACGGAGTGCGCTCGGTGAGCTGGGCCAGTTCGTCGAGCGCATATTCGGTGTTCAGGGGGTTCAGATCGCGGGCGCGGTCGGCGCAGGCCCGGCAGGCCTGGACGACGTCCGCCGCGGTCTCGCCGGTGATGGCAGGGTCGAAAGCGGCGCAGCCCCAGGCAACCCGCCCCTGACGGGTCTCGACCCGGACGAACACGACGGTCACGTGGTCAATCTCGTCGTGGTAGGCCGTCCGGTAAGGCAGGCGCAGACTCAGATCGACCGGAGCGACCTCGACGTTTGTGATTTGCACTTGGCACCTCCTTCACACGCTCTCCACGTGTGTTTCCGATCGTGCATATCTCCCCTGTCAGTCCTCCAGCATACTCTCGATCTGGCCGGCCACCTGGGTAGCTTGGGGTGCGTCTGCCTGCGTGAGCCGGATCTGGTTCGCCACCCGGCGGAGTACGTCTGGATTGACCTGGGCCAGCCGTTGTGTCGCTTCCTGCCACTTCTGGGGCAACGTTGGATCTGGGTGGGCCGCGACCTGAACCGCCAGCTCTGCTGGCGATTTGGTGTATGCCAACTCAATGTCCATCTCGCGCGCAACGTTCCTCCAATAGTAGTGAAGGAGCGGATTGATCAACTTGCGCGTGCGGTCCCAGAGTGGTGTGCCTTCCTGCACCAGCGAAAAGAAGGCCAGGTAGTATGGTTGGGCGGCGGCGTAGTCCTGGTTTTGCGACAGCTCACCTGCCCTGACGGAGGCGTAGGAGGCTGCGTACCAGCGCAGATCCTCCAGGCTGGCATCAGCTTCCCGTCTTTCCACGGCGTCCCACTGAACGCGGCAGGCCATCAAGAAGTCGCGTGCCGATGCGGCAAAGTCGTGCGAGCGCTTGGCCATGGCGCTCTTGGCCAGACGCTTCGCTGCCTCCACATCCCGGCCAAGATCTCCCGGAAGCTGGACGGTTTGAATGTCGTGGGTCACTACCTCGAGGTTGGGGTCGTCGAGCAAGGGGATTTCACTGCGTCCCGGCAGCCGGTATTGATCGCCGTCCCGCACGATGAGATCGCGCCGCTCGAGATCGTCGAGTAGTGCCTGGACGTAGTCCACCTGGGTGCGGTCATTGAGCAAGACGGCCGCCAGTTCAGACGGATCGATCTCCAAATCGGCCTTGATCACAGCGTACACGAACTTTGATTCCGCCCGGCGGATGAAGGTCGTCTGGCCGTCGATGTCGTCCGCCAACCGGACCGGAGTGCTGAAAGACGTGCTACCCAGGTACTCGTATGCCCGCTGGTGGAAGCCCATCTGCCAGACCTTGAGCAGGACCTTCCTGTCGCGAGGCCGATCCTTGGACTCGTAGCGCGACTGAAGCTCGGTCAGCAGAGAGCCGGGCGTCCACTCTCCCGGACGCTGGCTCAGTTCGCGATAGATGTCGCGCAGGACGTCACGGCGTGTCTCCAGGTCAACGGCGATGACCTTGTCGAAGACGCTCCTGTAGGAGTCCGCCAGATTTGTCCGTGGCGGCGGAGCCGGTTTTTCCTCTCCGGCAGCGGGTGGCTTCCGGGCCAGGGCGAAGTCCTCGGGCATGGCAAAATCCGCAGGCGCGACGTAGAGTTGGAGATCCTTGAAGAATAGCCTGACGACATCCTCGTTGTCCTCCAGCCACGCTCTGAATTGGCCATAGCCCAGGTTGGCTTCGTTGAACGTTGAATCCATGGACAGCATCGTTTGCTTCAGGCGGGCGGCCAGGATCGGCAACTCTCCGCGCTTGCCGTGGGCAGACAGCGCGGCCTGCAGGAGCTGGCGGGTGTCCTCACGCGCGGACGTGGGCGTCTCGGTGGGCTCCGGCTTCTCACCCAGCACCGTCTCCAGGTATACGAACTCGTCGCACGACTTGACGAGCAGGGCGTGGGTGATGTCCCGCGGTCCAATGCCGAGGACGTACCGCCCGTACTCACGCAACTTGGAGGCCAGGGCGCCGAAGTCGCTGTCGCCGGAGACGATGACAATGGTCTCAATCTGGGGGCGGTTGACGGCGGTCTCGAAGGCATCGAGCGCCAGCCGGATGTCAGCCCGGTTTTTGCCAGCCCGCACGCTGTACATCTGGATCAGGTCGATGGAGTTATCCAGCATATCGTCGCGGTAGCGGGAGAACCTCGCCCAGTCGCCATAGGCCCGCTTGACGACGACGGACCCGCGGCCCTGCAAGTACTCCATCAGACTGGTGAGCTTGAGGTCGAAGAAGGCCTGCTCGGCCCAGATGGCGACGTTCTCAAAGTCGATAAAAAGTGCCAGTTGGTCGTTCATTTTCCGACTCCTATTTGCATAGCGTGGTTGTCAAAACTTCGCCCGGTTGGCCACGTCCGCTCATCCAGTCGGGGAGGTTGGCGTAGGGGGTGTACGTGACTACGTCGGTGTACTCCAACGTTCCTCCGCCCTTGGGCTCCAGGCGGACAAGGAGGTGAAAATCGGTGATCTCGGCCACTGGAATCCTCCTCCGGTCAAGCGTCTAGGGCCACTCGTGCCACGAGGGACTCTCTTTCGGCGTCCATATTGTATGGCAACTATGGGAAGAAGTCAAAACATAGCGTCGCGAAAGCTGTGGACCGGGCGCATATGTCTCGTACGTCTTTCACTATGCATACGCGCCAATGCCCGTCAGGCCGCGGCGGCCCCTCGCCGGCGCTGTCCTACCTCCTCGACGTATTCGAGCGATTGGTGCCGGAAGTAGGTGTCGTACAGGTCCGCATAGTGGCCGCCCTGGTCCATCAGCGCCTGGTGGTCTCCCTCCTCGATGGTGCGCCCGCTCTCCAGCACGATGATCCGGTCGACCGCGCGCACGGTCGAGAGCCGGTGAGCGATCAGGATCGAGGTACTGCGCCTCAGGATCAGGTCCATCGCCTCCTGGATCTGGGCCTCGGTGAAGGGATCGATGCTGGCGGTCGCTTCGTCCAGGATGAATATGGCGGGCGACTGGACCAGCACCCGCATCAGCGCGACCAGTTGCCGCTGGCCCATCGAGAGTCGCGCGCCGCGCTCGCCCACGTCTGTGTGCAGGCCCTCGGGCAACGTCTCCAGCCACTCGCCCCCGCCGATCTGCCGCGCCACTGCCTCGATTTGCGCGTCGCTCAGGGGCTCACCGGGTTCTCCCGGGCCGCCCGAGAGGGCGTAACGGATGTTGTCGGCGACGGTGCCGGAAAAGAGAAACGGCATCTGTGACACAATGCCCAACTGGCGGCGGTAGTCCTGCAGCTCAACGGTGCGGATGTCCTGCCCATCAACCGTGATCCGCCCGGCCTGGAATTCGTAAAATCGGGCGATCAGCCGGGCGATGCTGGTTTTGCCTGCCCCGGTGTGGCCCACCAGTGCCACACTCTCGCCGGGCGCGATGTGCAACGAGAATTCGTCGAGCACCTGCTCCTGGTCCGTGTAGCGGAAGTTGACCCGCTCGAAGCGGATCTCGCCCCGCAGTCGCTTCACCGGGCGGTGATCGATCTGTCGCACCGTCGGCTCGGCATCGATCAGCCCGAAGACGCGTTCCGCCGCCGAGAGCCCGCCCTGGAACTGGCTCCAGAACGCGGCGACGTTGATCATCGGGAACCAGAAGCGGTCCACGCTGACGATGAAGAGGTACCAGTTGCCGACCGAGATGGATCCTGCGGCGGCTGCCAGACCGCCGCCGTAGACGAGGATCGCCGTGCCCACACCCGACAGCGCAGTCAGCACGGGGAAGACGGTCGCCAGCGTTAAGCCCCGCTGCAGGTTGACGCGGTACGACTGGCGGTTGACGTCGTCGAAGTCCGTGTAGATCGCTGCCTCTTGCCGGAAGTTCTTGGCCACGCTGATGCCGGTCACTGCCTCCTGGATGGCGGCGTTGACCTCGGCCAGGACGCGGAATCCCCTGCGGGTGACGCGGCGGGCGACGCGCCGGAAGCCAAGCGCGAGTATCAGTACGAACGGCGACAGCGCCAGCACCATGAGCGTCAACCGCCACGAGACGTTCAGCAGCGCGACCAGCAGGATCCCGATCAGCATCAACTGGCTGAGCAGGTCGGTGACGAGTTGCACGACCTGGGCGAACTCCTCGGTGTCGGACGTGATGCGGCTGATGATGCGGCCCGAGCGAAACTCGTCAAAGAACGACAGATCGTGGCGCACCGAGGCCTGGAAGGCGTCACGGCGCAGTGCCAGGACGACGTCGCCGATGATGCGGGCGGTCAGCCGTCGGCGCAGCCAGTTGCCGCCCCAGTTGAAGACGCCGAACGCGAGCACGGCCGCGACCAGCGTGGCGATCACCTCCACGCGTGGCGACGCGACGAGCGCGTCCAGACCGCGCGACACGACGAGGGGCTGCGCAGCGCCCGCCACCGCGATGGCCGTGATCAGCGTGGTCACGACGGCCAGTTGCTGGCGATGCGGTGCGAAGTAGCCAGCAATTCGGGCTACCAACTCCCGATCGCTGTATTGCCGGTCGTAGGCTTCGGTGTTGAGGCCATGGTAGATGGACATGTGGACTCCTGGTACGTTCGGTAGTAAGGTAGACGGGTAGGGCTGGCTGCCATCTACCGCTCGTACCTAGCAAATATTCTCCTGTACGCAGTCGACTTCCTCAACAGTTCCTCGTGCGTCCCCACCGCTGCGACGCGCCCGGCGCGCATCACGATGATCAGGTCAGCCCACCGGATCTGCGACAGCCGGTGGGTGATGAGAAATGTCGTGCGGCCGGCCGCGGCGCGCTCGATGGCGCGCTGGATATGGTCCTCGGTCTCGCTGTCGATCGCGCTGGTCGCGTCGTCCAGGATCAGGATGGCCGGCTGGGTCAGAAAGGCCCGGGCCAGTGCCAATCGCTGCCGCTGGCCGCCCGACAGCGTGACGCCGCGCTCGCCGATGGTCGTGTCGTAGCCGTCGCTGAAGTTGACGATGAAGTCGTGGGCCTGGGCCGCCCGTGCGGCCGTCTCAATCGCCGCGGGGGTTGCCTCAGGGTGGCCAAAGGCGATGTTCTCCGCGGCGGTGCGCGAGAAGAGGAAGATGTCCTGCTCGATGATCGATATCTGGCGGCGCAGCGCTGCCATGTTCCAGTCGCGCACGTCCACGTCGTCGACCAGCACGCGCCCGCCGTCTACGTCGTAGGTGCGGTTGATCAATTTGGCGATCGTGCTCTTGCCCGAGCCGGTCTGTCCGACGATGGCCACCGTCTGCCCTGGCTCCACGCGAAAACTGATATGCTCCAACGTCGCCTCGTCTTTATCGAGGCGACATGGCGCGTGTGGAGCCTTGTAGCAGAAGGAGACGTCCTCGAAGGCGATTGCTCCCTGCATTGGCGCGTCGTAGCCAGCCACGTTTTGGTCCAGTTCGGTCTCGGTGTTGATCAGTTCCAGGATGCGGCGCGCGCTGGCGATGCCGGACGATACCCGTGAGTAAGCAAACTGCGCCGCGAAGGTGGGGAAGCCGAAGAGGAGCAGCAGCCCGTTGAACGCTATGACGTCGCCCAGGTCGATCCCACCGGCGCGGAACAGCAACAGGCTGTGCAGGAACCCGGCTGCTTGGTTGAACCCCAGCAGCAGCAATGGGATGAAGCGCGCCTCGACCTCCGCCTGGGCCAGGTAGGCGTCGCGCCAGCCGGTGACCGCCTGGATGAAGCGTTCGATCTCGTGTGCCTCCTGGGCGGCTCCCTTCACCGTCTCGACGCCGTCGATCGCCTCGGCCAGCCGGGTGTTCATCCGCCCGAACTCGCGACGCACCCTCTCGGCGGCGGGACGCAGTTGCAGCAGGTAGCCTCGTACCATGAAGAAGTAGGCCGATAGGTAGGCCAACGGGGTCAGGACGAGCTGCGGATGAATCGTGGGGGCGACGATGATCGGCATGAACAGGAAGTTGGCCGACCCGATGACCAGATTAAGGCCGGGGTTGAACATCAGGTTGATCTCGCGCACGTCATTGGTAGCCCGGGCCATCAGGTCACCGGTCGGGTGCGTGTCGTGGAACGACATGCTCTTGCCGATGAGGCTGGCGTACAGCTCGTCGCGGATGCCTTGTTCGAGCTTTTGCCCGATCGTCTCGGCACTGAAGTTGCGGATCAATTGGAGCACGACGCCGCGCACCAACTGGGATGCAGCCACGAGCCCGGCCGCCGTCGCCAGCCCGCGCAGATCGGAGGGCGTGGCCGCTATCGCGTCAAAAGCGCGACCGATGAGGACTGGCATTGCTGCCGCCAGCGCGGCGTTGCCCAGCGCGCCCGTGAGCACGCCGAGGATGAGAAGCTTGTGCCGCAGCGCGTGGGACAGGATCCAGTGTGCCGGCCCGCGTCGATCCGGTTGCCAGTCCTTCGATATGGCGAATTCGCTGATCGTCATGGCCTTCCTCTTGGGACCGCGTGATCGTTGGCTGCCGGCAAATGAATGAGTCCGTTCTTTTTCTGGACGGTGCGACACGTGGGCATGGTAGGGTATAGAAGTGTACGATGGAGTGGAGATTTCGTCAAGGGAGCGGGCATAAAGGCATAATCATTGGCATATTGGCATAATCTAACGAAACGCTGATCCAGTTCTTATCTTTTTCTGATACAACTGCTCTATACTTACCATTGAACCGTTCTTGGTAAGGTATGCATTATGGATTACGTTTCACGTATCACGTTTCCCGGTTCGAACGGTTTCACTGAGTTAACCTGAATTAGTCATACATTTGAGTATGCATAGGAGGAATTAGATGGGCAAGATCATCGGAATCGATTTGGGCACGACGAACTCCGTCGTCGCTGTGATGGAGGGGGGCGAGTCGACCGTCATACCCAGCGCCGAGGGTGGGCGGCTTTTCCCTTCGGTCGTCGCCTTTAACAAGAGTGGTGAGCGGCTGGTGGGCCAGACGGCCCGACGGCAGGCCGTCGTCAATCCGGAGAACACAATATTCTCCGTCAAGCGGCTGATGGGCCGCCGGTACGACGATGCCGAAGTAGAGAAAGCGCGCCAGATTCTGCCCTACCAGATTGTGCGCGGGGCGGCGGGCGACGCGCGGGTGCGGATCCCGCAGACCGGCAAAGAGTATACGCCGCAGGAGATCTCGGCGATGATCCTGCGAAAGATCAAGGAGGACGCTGAGGCTTACCTGGGCGAGACAGTTACCCAGGCTGTGATCACCGTGCCGGCCTATTTCAACGACAGTCAGCGCCAGGCGACGAAGGACGCAGGGCAGATCGCTGGCCTCGAGGTCCTGCGGATCATCAACGAGCCGACCGCGTCTAGCCTGGCCTATGGACTTGACAAAAAGGGTGATGAGACGATCCTGGTTTTCGACCTGGGTGGTGGCACGTTCGACGTCTCAATCCTGGACGTAGGTGGGGGCGTCGTCGAGGTACAGTCGACCAGTGGCGATACGTTCTTGGGTGGCGATGACTGGGATCAGCGCATCCTGGACTACGTCGCCGACGAGTTCAAGAAGGAGCAAGGCATTGACCTGCGCCAGGACCGCCAGGCACTGCAGCGGTTGAAGGAGGCGGCTGAGAAGGCCAAGATCGAGCTCTCCACGGTGCTGGAGACGGAGATCAACCTGCCGTTCATCACCGCCGATGCCTCTGGTCCCAAGCACCTACAGGTGAAGCTGACGCGGGCCAAGCTGGAGCAACTGACCGAGGATCTGGTAGAGCGCTGCCGGGTGCCCTTCGAGCAGGCATTGAAGGACGCCAAGCTGAGCGTGGACGAGCTGGATCAGGTGGTGCTGGTCGGTGGTGCGACGCGTATGCCGATGATCCAGGATCTGGTTCGCGACCTGACCAGCGGCAAGGAGCCCCACAAGGGCGTGAACCCCGACGAGGTGGTCGCTGTCGGTGCGGGCATTCAGGCGGGCGTTCTGGCCGGCGAGGTGAAGGACGTGCTGCTGCTGGATGTGACGCCGCTGACGCTAGGCGTGGAGACACTGGGTGGGGTGATGACGCCGCTGATCGAGCGCAATACGACCATCCCGGTGCGCAAAAGCGAGACCTTTTCCACGGCCGAGGATGGCCAGACCGCGGTGACGATCCACGTCTTGCAAGGTGAGCGGCCTATGGCAGCCGATAACAACCGGCTGGGGATGTTCAACCTGGAGGGTATCCCCCCCGCGCCGCGTGGACTGCCGCAGATCGAGGTGACCTTTGACATCGACGCCAACGGCATCCTCAACGTTGCGGCCAAGGACAAGGCTACGGGGAAGGAGCAGCAGATCACGATCACCGCTTCGACAAACCTGAGCGAGGGTGAGGTGGAGCGTCTGGTGCAGGAGGCGAAGCGGCACGAGGCGGAAGACCGGCGGCGTAAGGAGCTGGTGGAGGCCCGCAACACCGCGGATGCACTGATCTATCAGATGGAAAAGACACTGCGCGAGCTGGGCGACAAGGTGTCGGCATCCGATCGCGGGCGTGTTGAGCAGGTCATCTCGGATCTGAAGCAGGCGAAGGAGGGCGACGACGCGGCCCGCATCCGGCAACTGATTGAGCAGTTGCAGCAGGCCAGCCAGGCCATCGGGCAGGCGATGTATGCGCAGCAGGGAGCTCAGCAGCAGGCAGCGGGTGGACCGCAGGCTGGACCGGCCGGGTTTGGCGGAGGTGCCGCTCCGGGCGCCGGGCCGGGACCTGGCGGCGGTGACGAGGACGTGGTCGAGGGCGAGTTCCACGAGGTGTAGTTTTTGGAACGGGTGGATTGGTGGATTGGGAAACTGGTAGATTGGGAAACTGGGAAATT
>Ga0180438_10007704_pt1 | contig 13929 bp, 17 predicted proteins | sample SS_ome_12_FD_132455 | JGI IMG/M metagenome (GOLD analysis project Ga0180438, IMG submission 132455) | Hypersaline lake sediment archaeal communities from the Salton Sea, California, USA - SS_3_D_2 metaG | ecosystem: Environmental > Aquatic > Non-marine Saline and Alkaline > Hypersaline >... | reverse complement strand
TCCAACAGGACTCGGCGAATTTCTTCCGCATGGCAGGGCTTCGGCGCACAAGCACAGACGAGAGTCAGGCGGCCGTGCTTCTGGTAGAGAGAGCGGAGGCGGTCGAGTTCCTCTTCTTCCGATCCTCCACGATCCCGGAAGTACATCCGATAGAGAGCGACCGCCTCAGTCCGTGTAAGGAGAAATGACGCCCCATTCCACGGTGATTTCCCGACCCGGAACGGATTGTGCAGGGGGCTACAGCGAAGTCCCCACCTTCCGTTTTGCCGTCCAACCCACACGTAGCTCTCGTCGGGGAACACGGCGCGCTTGCCCTTGCCGTGCGGTACCAGGAGGTCGCGGACGTTGACGATGCGGATGGTCACTCTGTCCCGCCCGCGCGCTTGGCCTCTTTCGCCTTCTTCGCGGCCTTACGCATCTGTCGTCTCGCCTCCCGGACGCCTTCCTTGTAGCCTTCGCCGTATGCCCGCTGGGTCACCCTCCCGACATCCTTGACAGATGCTCGATGGTCTTCAATGAACTCGACCAATCGCCTCAAAGCCTCATCCTTGTCGATAAGCCTGCCCGCCCTGAACGTCACCACGGGTCCCGATTCCGGATCGTTCGTGCCCACATACGGGTAGGCCGAATAGCCGTAGACTCGGCGCTTTCCGGCCCAACGCTCAGTGAGTGTCTTGAGTATCCATCGCCCCCCACGCCTGGGCTCTCCAAGAAGACGGCGCGCGTCGGCTACACTGATCTTTTCCTGACTCTTAGCCACGCTCATTCTCCTTATCCCGCGCCTCGTGGTCGCGGAGGGCATCGCCGGCGAGCTTCTCTGTGGCCGGCTCCTGCGTGTTGACCCGAATCGCCACTATGCCGCCTCCTCGCTTGGATAGAGTCGAATTCTCCGCCCCTCATACAGCACGCGCACCCCCTTGATAACGCCTTCGCGGATCCACCTGGCGAGGCAGGAGCGCGCAGTCGTGTCGTGGAGGTAGTGGTGCTCGATACCGTCCACCAACTCTCTGAGGGAGCAGCCGGGATGCTCTCTGACATAGCACAGCACACCCCTCGCCGTCTGCTGGAATGGGGTCCAGTGGTTCGAGCCTGCCGACCCAGCCTCGGCCCATGTCTTGTGCTGCTCCGTGCAGAACGGAGCGATGGCGAGGGATGCGTGCAGCCGCCGACAGAGAGCGGGCGAGATCGCGTGATGCGGCTCTTCCCAATCGTGTTCCGATATGAGGATAAGGCCTATGCCCATGTGCCTCAGCACGTTCTCTGCGATGCGCCTGCCCTTCGCTCGCGTCTTTGGGGAGGGGACGGCGACCGACACGAACCGCGCCGAACCATGCCACTGAGCGGCCTGTTCGATCAGGGCGAAGGTGAGGTTCCGCTTGACCTCGATTATCCAGGACAGATTGCCCTGCAGTGCTACGATGTCCGCCACCGTGCCGTACGTCCGGCACTGCACCTCCTGGTAAACGGTCCAGTGCTGGGCCTCGAGCCAGGGGATCAGCGGTTTGGCGAGGTCGGCCTCGGTCACCCTCGCCTCGTCCGGACTGCTTCACGATCGTGGCATCCGGTAGTCTCCCGCCTCGATCCGCACCACCTCGCACGCCTCATAGAGCCGACTCACGACGCGCCGGCCCAGCTTGGCGGCGAGCTCCTCCGGCCCCACGTCCGCGGTCGCGATGATCGGTCTCCCCATCTCGATCCGGTGATTGAGCAGCCGGCACATCTCCTCCGAGTCCCAGCCGCCCCGACTGGTGGCGGCCGACCCGATGTCATCCAGAACGAGCAGCTCGACCTCGAACATCGCGTATCGCACCCACTCCGGCGACCCGCCGTCCTCGGTCCCCGCCCCGAACGATCGCTTCAAGGCATCCAGGTAGTCAGCGAACTGGACGAACAAGCCGGTGCGCGCCACGTCCGACGCAAGCACCTCATGGAGGATCGCGAGGGCGAGGTGCGTCTTGCCGCAGCCGTTCGGCTCTTTCGCATTGACGCCGACGAAGAGCATGCCGGTTGTCACCGCGTCTGGGTCCTCACTCATGCGACGGGCGAACTCCGCTGCCCGGGCCAGCGCTGTTTCCGTACCCGGCACTCGCTCGAACCTCTCGAAGGTTCGCGCCGCGCGGTGGGGCGAGGCCAGTCCTGCGCGTCGAATGCGCTCCTGGAGCGTCCGCTGCGCCAGCTTTCGGCGCCGCTCCGCCTCCTGCGCCCGGCGCTCGATCTCCGCACAGTTATCGCACAGCCGCGGGGCATGCCAACGCGGACGCTTCGAGATGGGCAGCCATACCGCTTCCACATCTCGGCCGCACTCCGCACAGGCCCCGGCTTCGGGGCGTGTGGCTTCGTCCGGCGGCGGTCCGACCGCGTCCAGGCGGGTCAACTCACCACTGCGACGCTTTGGCTTTCTTTCGGGCCCGACTTCCATGAGTGAATCCTCCATCAAGTGCGCGAGCAATGCCGTCGAAGTTGGCCAGCAGCGTGCTCAGCTTGAAGCCATTCTTCAGCAGGAAATCATCCTCGGATTGCAGGCCGTGTGTGACTACGGCGAGAATGCGCTCTGGGTCCTTGCCCGAATCGAGCAGCTCCCTCAGTCGCTTTCCGTCCCTTCCCGGAGCCATTGTGGGGCAGTCAGCGAAGATGGACCGATAGGCGTCGTGGTATGCCTGCAGTAGCCGTTGGGTGGCCTCCGCTGTCGGCGGCTTCGGGTTCTCACACCAGCCGCAACGCCCAGGCGCTCCAGCGCCGGGGGCCTTAGGCCGTTTCTTAGGAGTAGGAGTAAGAGAAGGAGGAAGAGAAAGAGTGGCGCGGAGTTCCTCCGTAGTGACTCCGTAGACACGCGCGTAGTTACTCAGGAGATGATCGCGCTGTTTCGCGCCGAGTCGCATGATAATTTCGGCGGGTGGGATGGGGCACGTTGGGTCGCAGTCGTACCGAATCAACTGGTGCTTTTGCCATTGCCGGAATACCAGGAACGTCCTTCCGCCGTCCTCGTATCGGATGAGGCACGGCTTCGTCCCCGCACATAGTCGGTCTATGGCATCGATCACCTTATTGACGGTCAACCTCCATTCATCGTCTGAGAGCGCCTCAGAGATTGTGGCTGGTCGCTCCTGCTGTATCCCGAGTCCGTCAGAGCCCTCGAACAGCAGCCAGAAGAAGACGCTGCGAACGCGGTTGTTCCAGGGCTCGTTGTAGATCCGCTTGCCGTCAGCGACGCGCTTCGCCACCAGGCCCCTCCTGCCGATCCATTTCTTCAATCTCCTGCGCGGCCTCGTCCCCGAGAGATAGGCGGTAGTAGAGACGAGCGATCTCCTTCAGACAGGCCTTCGCGTCGCGGGCAATCTCGCTTCCGGTGAACCGCAGCACGTGAAGCCCCGCGGCCGTCATTGCCCGGTCCCGCTTGCGGTCTCGCACAGCCTGCTCTTTCGTGCGTTCGTGGTAATCGTGACCATCACACTCCACCACGATAGCAATGTCCTCGACGTCGTCTCGCAGCACGATGTCTGCCCTGTACTTCCCGGCGAGTACGGGATGCTGGAAGTAGATCTTCGGGTCGTCGCCGATTGTGTAGGGAACCCAGGCAAACTCGGCCAGGAGGAGCAGGCCCAGCACAACCTCGATGGGTGACTGACACGCTTGAATGCGGTGGTAGGCCTCTACCTTGGCGTTCTCCGCGGCCTCTTTGCAGATAGCCGCTTCAGCCGCCTCCAGCAGGGGGCGCCATCGCTGATCGTTGCCGGCTTCGCCCCAGATGCTAGACATGTGTCCGCTCCCGGGAAATGGATAGCCGCCCGCGCCAGTCAACTATCGCCACTGCTGTTTCCTCCGCTGATGCGTCTATGCTGCAATCATTGCCCACCCGGTCACCCCACCGGGCTACTTCATTCCCCTGCATCGCTTGCAGCTCGGGTGCCCCTTCCTGCGGAGCGCGGCCGCCTGCCGTGCATCAATCTGCTTCACCTGCTGCCAGGACGGGAAGCCGCTCGGTCCCGGTTCGCCCCTCTGTAGGAATCGACCATTGCCGAGCCCGGCGCAGTCCGATGACTCATGAATCGCCAGGCCCTTGCGGACCTTCCCGGACGGCGTCGCCTTGATGTAGTATGATCTCCGCGCCATCTCTTATCACCTCCCCTCATGCAGGCACGTCCAGCGCCTGTTCGATGATCTGCTGCTTCCGCACCAGCGTCTGTGCGATCATCGCGTCCAGCGACCCCTCGAAGACGAGGTGCTGTACCAGCACCGAGTTCCGCTGGCCGATGCGGTGACAGCGATCCTCTGCTTGTGACATGTTCCCGGGCACCCAGTCCAGCTCCGCAAACACCACGTGATTCGCGGCGGTCAATGTGATGCCAACTCCCGCCGCGCCGATCGTGCCGCAGAAGACCTGGGCATCGGGGTCGTGCTGGAATCTGTCGACGGAGCGCTGCCGGTCATCCTGGCCCATGTCTCCGGTCAGGAGGACGCTCGTGATGCCGGCATTCGTCAGGCCCTTGCGGATCTGTCCGAGCGCGTCCTTATGGTGCCCGAAAAGAATGATCTTCGGGCTTGATTCGATGCAGTCGGCGATGTGTTCCACGACGGCCCGCACCTTCGCCAGCGCCGTCTCGTGACGCAGCCGGGAGAGTTCGCCGAACGCCCCGAAGTCACGCTGCTGTAGCCTCGACACGGCCTCGAGGAAGCCGTCCTCCGCGACGGTCGGCGAGATGCGCCGGATGAGGTTGAGCTCGGCCTGCACCTGACGATCCGCCCCGTTCGCGGAGACCTCGATGATCTGACGTTGCTTCGGCGGCAGCTCCGTCAACACGTCCGCCTTCAGCCGGCGCACCATTAGCTCTGTCCGCAACCGGTCCTGCAGCTCGTCGAGGTTGCTGGCCCCGGATACGTCCCACCCGAACCGCCCGCGGTATGCCGCACAGTAGCGCTTCACATACTGCAACCAGTCTTTCCATCCACACGCCCGCAGGATCGGCCACAGCTCGACCGGCCGGTTGAGGATCGGGGTGCCCGATAGGAAGAGGCGGCGCGCCGCGCGGATAGGCTCGATGCGATCCTGATCTCCACGCTTGGGTCGGCCGAACACCTCGCGGGTGCGCTGCGCCTTGGCGTTCTTCAGGTAGTGGCAGTTTGAGACGAGGATGCCATCAGCGAAGAAGTTGTGAGTCCCCTCTACTTCGAGGCAATAGACATTCTGATCTCGGCCGTTACCCCTTCGAGATCCTCCAACACCCTCTGGTTCGAGAATCTCAACACCGACCACCCGAGAGCGGATAGTACCGTATCCTTGTGTTGGTCCTGAGCCCGGATCCTGAGCGCCTTGTGGCTGTAGCCGTCCACTTCGATTGCGGTCCTGCTCGACACATGCGCTAGGTCCACCTTGTAGCACGACGGGACGGCGCCGAAGTCTCCCCTCAGGCCCTTGGTCGATATGGCGTGCTCGATCGGGAGACCCAACGCTTCGGCGAGCATCGTCTGCGGTCTCGTCGGCTGACCGTTCCCGCCGCGCGTAGTCGGGAATGGCCTGCCCCTCAGCGCCGCCCCCACCTTCTCCCGATTCTCTGCGCTGCGCATCGGATTGTTTCGCCTCATCCGTTCGGCCGATAGCGGGTCCTTCTTGCCGCGGCGATTGTCCTGTGCCTTGCGGATCGCTTGACGCGACATCTCGGCCCTGCCCGGAAGAGTCATCCGCCATTTCGCCGCGCAACTGCCCCCGCAAAAGCGCCGCTTCGCATTGCGCTCCTCGCCCTGTGAGTGAAAGCTGAAGTCCCTCCGACACCACTCGCAACTCTTCGTTACGAGTTTCGTTGATGCGCGGGAGATTGCCGCCCTCACCTCCGGCCTGGCATTCGTCGCCTTCGCCGCGCAGGAGCGATTGCAGAACCGGGCCGTGCTCTTCCCTTTGCGCGTAACCGTCGCCGGTTTCCCGCAGCACTCGCAGATGATGGTGACCTTGGAGCGCGTCCGCCCTGACATACCCTTTTTCCTCCGTCCAGATCTCGTGATTCCCGGTGCAGGTGAACTCTCCTGACTCGTGTATCACTTTCAGCAGGGGGCTTCCGGAGCGCTTCTCTATCCACCCGACTACCGGCTGCCATTGTAGCGCATTTTGTGATAAATCACAAGACAGAACGGACACCGGAAGGCGCTCCTCGACGATCTTGCCAATTGGCAGAGAGCCGCGGTCAGTTAGCACGGCGGTCTCGTAGGGGAAGCACTCATCCACCACCAGCATATCCCACTCCCGACTCCTGAGTGCCGCGCGGTGCTTGCCGAGTCGGTCATAGTTCACGATCACCACATCGGTCATGGGGAAGGAGTCCAGTGCGACCCCGACGCTCAGAGGCCGCACCAGCCAGCGCTTTGCCTCCCGTTTCCAGTTGAGCCGCAGAGAGGCCGGGCAGATGACCAAGACGCTCCGAATGCTTCCGTCGGCGTTGACCACCCCGAGGGCCTGTACCGTCTTCCCGAGCCCCATTTCGTCGGCCACAATGGTGTTCGGGCGCTCCAATGCATACGCGATCCCCGCCTTCTGGAACGGTAGGTAGCTGAGCTCTGGCGGTGCCGGCACCTCGATCTCGGCGTCGACCGCGCGGGACGCGTCCTGGGTCTTCTCGGTGCGCACCTGGTGGCGGCCGATCGCGGCCCGGGCCTTCTGGTCGCAGCAGCCGGAGAGGTTCGCGGCGATGCGCCAGTCGGACGTCCACCATCGCTTGCGCGTCGGATCCCACCGCATACCCGCGGCCTTACAGCGCTCCTTTTCGAAGTAGGAGCTGATGGCCTCGAAGCGGCCGTTGGCATGGGTGAGAATCACAGCCGAAGCCTCCCCTGCTCGCCCGCCTCAGCCTCCGGCTCCGGCTCCGGTCCGAGGCGACGACCGTCGTGGAAAGTGGGGGCGGGCCTGGGCGGGATGGATTCTTTCCTTTTCCCGGCCCGAATTGCGGCCGCAACCCTTGGCCCGCCCGCGCCGCCTCCCTCTCGTCGCTGATCCGGGAGGCATTTCCTCTCGATCTCCGCTCCGCTCCGCAAACGCTCAACCTCCGCGCTGGTCCGCTCCTTCGCTCCGCTCAAGTCTGGCCGCCCGTACCGCCGCACGGTGGGGTTGCGCGGATCGCCGGTCAGCATCGCAACCACGGCGCCGCCCTCCTGCCAGGCGATGTGCGGCCGCGGCACCGCTTCCTCCGTGATCGTCCACAGCCGGAAGGCCGTGCCGGCGCCGGTCATCTCAGCGTCGACGTCCATGTACTGCCAGCACAGGCCGCCGAGCAGAGCCCGTAACCTCGCGTTCCTCGTCGCTCCCTGGACGTTGTTGTAGCCTGTCCGCTGGCCGATGCGCTCCGATTCGATCTCGACGTGCGACATGATCTCCTGCCCGCTCCGCCACCCCCCGCGCAGGTAGTCAACCACGAGGGCGACGCGCACGAGGCGGCCCTTGCGGTCAGCGCGGGTTGTGGTGGGCGTGGTGAGCATCTCAGAACATGCTCACTTGGCTTCTGATCGCGTCCAGACTGCCGGCGAAGTTCGGGAAGATGTCTCCGAGCTTGTCCTCGAACGCGCCCGCGACGCTCCATCGGTGCGTGTCCTCATCGTAGCTCCGCGCCTCGGCCGGAATCTGCTTCACCGCCGCCTTGGCACCATGCCAGTCATCGCCCTGCCACTCAAACTCGAACCAGGGCTCTCCGTCGACTTCAACGACCTGGAGGGAAACGACGTGGGCCATCAGTCCGCATCCCCCTCGATCGGCTCGTCGCCGCCCTCGCTCTCAGCCTCGCCCTCCTCCGGCTGCACCAGGATCTGGACCGGGGGGCCGACCAGGACGAAGGCCGCGCCGTCCTCGCCGAGGGTGACGCGGAGCTTGTCGGGGTCGGTGTTCTCGTCCCTGACGAAGACGCTCCGGTACTCACCGCCCTCATATTCACTCATGGGCACCGCGCGCCAGGCCTCGAAGATCGGCCACTCGCCGCTCTCCTGGGTCGCCTGCGTGACGAGGAACCTGTCATTCCCGATCTGCGGGAGCGACTGGACCTTGCCGGCGTCGAGCTCCTCGTCGCTGACAATCGCGTCGGAGATCTCATCGACGCGGTCCTGGGGCACGAACCGCACGAGGTCTCCGCAGGTCTCGACCACCGGCGCATCCTCGCCACCGTCAGGGAACTCCATCGCGCGCTGGTCGGGATCGACCTTCGGCTTCGCCGGCGCGGCATAGGCGTGGTAGACGATGGCCACGACCTGCTTCTTCGCGGACGGCTTGAGGTAGCGGTATTCTGGCGTCAGGTCCTCGCCAGCGATCTCGAACGTGGCGGTGAGGACGTCCTCGTCCTCTCCCTTGCCCTTCAGATTCGGTTCCTTCAGTGTGCCGTGCAGACGCACGATCTCGCCGCCGAGCGCCGCAGCGAAGCCGTCTCCAAGGTGGGCGCTCACCGCCCGCAGCTCCGCGACCCGCCCCTCTACGTCCTCGATAGGACAGCCCAGCATCACGCAGACAGTCCCGTCACCAGCCGCGTGGGGGCAGAGTGCCATCTCCTGCTCTCCGGCGATCCTGAAGGCGACAAGCTGCCCATCTGCCTGCTTCACCTGCTTGGCGAGCCCCCGGAGAACCTCCCAGGGGAAGGCTGAGGTGAAGCTGATCGCATCCTCGTCATCTGGCCGCCCGATGCGGCCCGCCCATTCGCCCGACTCCAGCCGCGCCAGGTGAATGTCGACGCCTTCGCCCGGCATGATCTCCGACTGCTCCTGCGACTCCGACTCTGTCGTCTGCTCCCTCGCCATCTCTCTCCTCGCTTAGGTTGATAGCTGCTCCTCACGGCGGCCCGGCCGGGATGCCTCACCCCGACTGCCTCGTATTCCCTGGTATCGAGTCCCAGAGTCCAGGTACTTCCGAGTGCTTACCCTTGGGAGCACTCCGGGCCGCCGGACAGCAACAGCCACCCTTCATAGGAAGGGCATATTGCTACTGTGCGGCTTCCTCGGTCGGCTGCGCGGCGGGGCCGGACTCGTCGCCGGCCGCATCCCCTCCCGGCTCTTCGCCCTCCGCCGCCGAGTCAGCCGCGGACTCGGACTCAGTTGCCGGCTCCTCGGCCTTCGTCTCCTCAGCCGGAGCGTTCAGCTTCGCCTTCAGACCATCCAGCCGCGTCCTCGCGGCCACCGCCTTGTTCCGCTGGGCGTCCGTCGTCGCGGTCTCTTCGAGGAACGCGATCAGCTCCCCGCAAAGCCCGGTCACAGCGTGCACGAACTCGTCCATTTCGTCCTCCTCGTCTATTATGGTGGGCCGGTTCTCCGGCCGTTCTGCCTTCAGGAAGGCGGCCCGGACCCGGCGGGCAGAGGGGGGTGAACCCGCCGCTCAGCTCGAGTCTCGTCGCCATAGGTCCGGGCCGCGCCATCAGCTCTTGCTTTTCGGTGCGAGATCCCAAGAGATGACCCGGTGCTCTGGGATGTAGCGCTGCACACCGTTGTCGAAGTCCACCAGCACGCCGGAGCCCTCGTCGACCGGGATCGCCCCGATCGCCAGCACGAACTCGCCAGCGCTTGCACCGGCAGGCGTCTCGCCAACGCGGTAGGTCGTCATGTACCCGGCCGACTCCTCGGCCCGCACGCAGATGATCTGTCTCACCGCAGCACCTCCACATGGCTGCCGTCGCCGTCCTTCGTCACAGCGATCTGGCAGGGGAAGGCGTCCTTGAGCTCGTCGACGTGCGTTACCACAAGCACCGTCAGGTCCTCGGCCAGGGCCAGTCTGCCCAGCGCCTCCACGAACTGCGCCCTTCCCCGCGCATCCAGGGGAGCGCAGGTCTCGTCGCATACCAGCATCTGACAGCGTGCGTCGGCTCTATGCGCCAGGAGCTTCGAGAGTCCGACCCGCAGGGCGAGGTCCACTCGCATCCTCTCCCCGCCTGAGAAGCTCTCGTACAGCCGCTCCCCGGCCCCGTCGAGCACTACCAGGTCGAGCGTCTCCGACATGCTGCCGCTCTGGTTCTCCCGCTGAGTGCGTAGCTCGAGCGCCATCTGTCCGTCAGAAAGCGTGGCCAGCACCTCGTTCGCCGACGCCTCGAGCTCCGGGACCGCCTGGTCTATCAGCAGCGCCGGAATTCCACCGCGGCTGAACGCGCCGTCCCTCGGGTTGCCGAGGACTTTGAGGACGTGAAGGCGGCGGTCATGGGAGGCGATCTCGGCTTCGAGTTCCGCGACCTGCTCGGCCGCCTTCCTCGCCACGTCGAGTCGCTCGTGCAGCGCGCCCCGGTGCTGGCGGGCGACATCAAGCTCGCGTCCGACCCGCTCCCACTGCTCCTTGGTGTCCCGCAGCCGCTTATCGAGGGCGGTGAGCGCGGAAGGCCAGTCGCGGGCCTCGCCAAGCTGAGCCGCCAACTCATCCACGCGCTCCGAAACCGCCTTCAGATCGGCGCGGACCGTTGCCAGCGCGGCCTCGGCATCGGGCAGCTGCTCCCGCGCCGCCTCCATGCTGGCGAGCCGCTTCTGCAGGTCGGGGAGCTTCGCGGCCATCGCCTTCACGGCTGCATGTGCGTCAGCGTCGTATTCAATAGCATCATAGGCGGCTTTGAGCCGTGTCTTCGCGGCCGCCTCGGCGGTCCAGGGCTGTGCCGGCACCAGAGCGTCCAGGCCCTTCTCCTGCTCGGCCCAGGGTCTCTGAGTCTCCAGAGCAATGATCTCCTGTTGCTTCGAGGGCAGGATGGTCCGGGCGCGCATGGCCGACTCGATGAGTGGGCACTTCTCGGCCATCGGCGTATCGATGCAGGGAACCGCGTCCAGGAGCTTCGCCTGCTCTTCGAGCGCAGCGATAGTTTCCCGCAGGGCCTTGATCTGGCCTGCATGTTCCCGCTTCGAAGCCTCGACCTCCCGCTCCGCGGTCCGTATTCTCTCGGCGTGACGGTCCTTCGCTCCTTTGATCTTCTCACAGAGGACGGACGCCTCGCCCTTTAGCCTCTCCCGCTCCTGGCGGCGCGCCTCGTACTCTGCCGCCTCGCTTTGCGCGGCCTCGGCCTGCTCGATGGCGGTCAGGGTGTCGGCCGCGCCCTTGGTCTGGTGCTCCAGATTCTCGACCCGCACCTTGGCGCGGTCGGCATAGGCGGCGAGGCTCGTCTTTCGGGCGGCAAGCTCCCGCAGCTCCTTACGCGCCGCCTCGTCGGCGGCCTGGGCGCGGACCGTCTCCTCTCGCTCCGAGGATATGCCCTCGATGATATGGGCGCACTCGTCCCGGCGGGCCTCGAGACTGTCGATCTCAGCGGCCGCCACCGCTATCTGCTCCTCGATCCCCGGCACGGTCAATGCGGTGGTCGCCGCCGCCTGCCGGGCCGAGTCCTTCGCGCCCCGGTCGGCGCTCACGGCCTTCGCCTCGTCGCGGGTCAACTGCGCGAGTTGGTCGTAGCGGTCGAGTCCGAGGATGCTGCCGAGGATGCCCTTGCGCTCCGTAGGCTTGGCCCTGGTAAAGCGGGATGCATCGTTTTGGCCCGATACCGCAGTCGCGGCGATCAGATCAGCCGAGAGTCCCGTCACCTCGCAAATGCGTGCTTGGGTGTCCGAGATCGTCTTTCCGTCGAGTGCCTCGGGGCCGCTCGCAGTCATCCTCTGAAAGGAAAGCGTCGTGCTCCCCGCCCCCTTGCGGCTTCTCTGACGGGAGATCAGGTATATCTCCTCGCCCAGGCCAAACTCATACTCGACGCGCGCCACTTCTTCCCCGTAGCTAATGATAGAGTCGAGGCTGTTGCCTCGAACCTCTCCGAACAGGGCAAAAAGGATGGCATCTACCGAAAGAGTGGATTTCCCGCTCCCATTGACCCCGGTCAGCACAGCGCAACTGATCTGCGAGAGGTCAACCTCATGGGTCCCCACAAAGCTATGGATATTCTGCAGGAGAAGCCTACGCGGTCGCATCAAGCACCTCCCGTATCTGCGCCAATATGAGCGCGGGTTCAGCAACCACTACGTCCGCAGGGACCCTCAACACCAATAGGCCCCTAGCCTCGAGGTCCCGGTCTTTCCGCTCATCCTTCTCGGGGACTCCCGGCAACGAGTGCCAGAACTCGCTGTCCACCTCCACTGCCAATCTCCCCTCAAGGAGGAAATCAACCCTGTAACGACCAACCGTCGCCTCGCGCTCATGTGTGAGGCCAGCGGCTTGTAGATGCCTGGCGAGGATCAGCTCCGGGCCACTCGGGCCAGTACCCACGTAGCGGAAGTAGCATTCTCGCGAACAGAATCGCGCTCCACGTCGCGGCGATTTGATTGCTGATGGGGTGGCCAAGAAGTCTCTGCCGCAGAGAACACATGTCCGCTTTACCCTGGTGGAAATGCCAGCCGCCCAGCATGCACGCGAGCAAAAGCGCGCCCCTCCTTCGTCCACGTCGGATTGCTTTCCGACGAATGCCCTACCACAATGCTCACATATCCGCTCTATTCGACCCGGACGCGCCGCTTGTGCGCAGGTCTGCGAACAGAATCTCCTTCCGTTCTTGATCTCGGAGGGAAAGCGAGAGTGCCGCGCTCCACAAACAGGGCACACCAACTGCTCTTTCGCGCTAGGGGGATTCCGCTGACAATACTTAGAGCAGAACCGCGCCGTAGATGCCCGGTACCGTGGCACGATGAAATCTCTCCCGCAATTGAGGCACTGGAGGGTTACATCAGTTCGGCTGGCCGCGTGTTTGCAGGCGTTGCTACAGAATCGTCCAACACCGCGGGCAACCTGCCACCCGTGTCGCAGAAACCCTCGGCCGCACTGCTCGCACGTTGCGGGGACTGGTTTCTCTGGCCTTTTGCGCATATCGGCCTCCAATGAGCGCGGCCCCGAACCGAGAGCCGCTGACTTGCTGAAGGTAGCGGTGGTCCGGGGCCGCACAATGGGGGCCACAGGAAAAGCGCCTCTCAAACCACTACCTTCAGCACTCATAGGATAGCAGGAAGCAGTCGAAATGTCAAGGCAGGCACTCATCGGTAGCCCTCCATGCCCGCCCGCATCATCATCCCGATCTGTTCGAGTTTCTGCTGGCAGCGATGACAGGCGCCAGCGGCCCGCGATGTAAACGTGTCGGCCGACTCATGGGCGACGAGGGTATCGGGTCCGTGGAATAGCAGTATCGAGCACAGCGTCCAGGTCGAGAGCGAAGCTCCACCCTTGGTGCTGTGTGCGGGCTGAACGACCGCGTGCAGAAGAGAGCGCGGCGCCGTCACCTGGATCGTGGCGATCGGGAACTGGAGGAACTTGCTCACGTGTCTGATCCTTTCCGCTGCGGCGCCGCCGGCGGCACCAGTTCCACGACCTCACGGTCGGCGTAGTTCTCGGCCCAGTCCTCGAAATCGTCCAGCACGAACCGCACGCCAGGTTCACCGTCATCCATCCTACTCAGCGCGGCCAGGAACCAGCGCGGCCCGCCATCGTCAATGTGCGCCCATATCCAGAACGGGTTACGGCTGTGCTGCGTGTCTATGTACTCAGAGAGCTTCACGAGGCACCTCCTTCCGCGGCCTTCTTCAGGCGCGCCCGCTGTTCTGCGGTGAGCTTCGCGTCGCGCAGGGCGAGGTAGATGGAGTGCGCGTCCTTCGTCTTGGCGAGCGCGTCCACGAGGCGGTCGCGCTGCTCCGACGTGAGCTTCGCTACGCACAGGACGTGGTGGATGTAGTCCGCGTCCTTCGTCCCGATGAGCGCGCCCACGAGCCGCGCCCGCTGCTTCGCCGTGAGCTTCACGTCGCACAGGGCGTTGTAGATGGAGTGCGCGTCCTTCGTCCCGATGAGCGCGCCCACGAGCCGCGCCCGCTGCTTCATCGTGAGCTTCGCGTTGTACAGGGCGTTGTAGATGGAGTACGCGCCCTTCGTCCCGATGAGCGCGCCCACGAGCCGCGCCCGCTGCTTCATCGTGAGCTTCGCGTCGCGCAGGGCGTTGTAGATGGAGTGCGCGTCCTTCGTCCCGATGAGCGCGCCCACGAGGCGGT
>Ga0180438_10007703_pt1 | contig 13930 bp, 11 predicted proteins | sample SS_ome_12_FD_132455 | JGI IMG/M metagenome (GOLD analysis project Ga0180438, IMG submission 132455) | Hypersaline lake sediment archaeal communities from the Salton Sea, California, USA - SS_3_D_2 metaG | ecosystem: Environmental > Aquatic > Non-marine Saline and Alkaline > Hypersaline >... | reverse complement strand
TGAGCGATGCCTTGAAAACCCCGGGGGGGCACGGGGGGCCGGCCCCCCGGCCGCCGCCGAAGGGGAGGGCCTGAACAACGAGGCGAAACTCGCCGCGAGAAAAACGCGCGGCGTTCGGACGTTCGAGGCGTTGGAAGTTGATCTCTATCATGCGCTTCGGCGCCTCGCCGGGCCGACGCTCGCCCACAGATTCTCTTGAGGAGCCATTTTTTACTTTTCGCGGAGGGCGGCTTCCGTCTTGCTTCCGTCTTGGTGAGTCGGGCGTTGGGGTTTCGTTTTCGCTTCCGGTCGTGACGCACGTTCCGGACAACGGTCGAGACGGCCGACGGGCCGCCGCCGCCGAAGCAGGCGCCGATCTGGCGGCCGGAGGCGTCGGTCAGCTTGGGGAGCCACGGGGTCAGACCCATCTCCGCAGAATGCATAGGCTAGTGTTCTTCCCCTTCCTCGTCCCAGCATTTGCAGTAGATGCGGGCCTTGTCGAGCAGCCGGTCGCACATGGTGCACCATAGCTGACCGCAGTCGAAGCAGCGGCCGACCAGGATGTTGTCGATCTCCGGGTCGGCTTCGCAGTCGCCCGTGTTCTCGCTGGCGCAGTGGGGGCAGTCGCCCACGAAGATCCGGTTGACGAATTCCTCGGCCGTGTTGCTGCGGCGGAGGCCGTCCTGAAGCTCCCCACGGACTTCCGGGTCCATCTGATCGAGGATCTGACCGACCGCCCGCATTTCTTCCGGCGTGGGCTCCGGCTCGACACGCGCCTCGCAGAACCGACACATCTTGGCGTCGTCAGGGATGTCCTTGCCGCAGTTGGTGCACTTCATCGCGTTCTCCTTTGGCGAGGGGCTCCCGCCGTCGACACAATGTGATCTTAACCGAAGGGCAATCCCGAATCCCGAAATCCCGCTCTCTTTCGTAATCCTGGCGTATAATGCTCGGCATGGACGAACAGACGCTGCGAGAGCTGCTGGGTTCGGTTCGGGCGGGCGAGATGGACGTGGACGAGGCGGTCGGGCGGCTTCGGCGGCTGCCGTTCGAGTCGCTCGGGTTCGCGACGGTCGACCATCACCGCACGATCCGCTGCGGGTTCCCCGAGGTGATCTTCTGCCCGGGCAAGACGCCGGGGCAGGTGGCGGAGATCTTCGTCCACCTGGCCGAGCGGGGGGGCAACGTGCTGGCCACCCGGGCCGACGAGCCGACGCGGAAGGCGGTCGAGGCGCGGTGCGAGGCGGCCGAGTATCACGAACTCGCGCGGGCGATCACGCTGCGGCAGTCGGACAGCGCGGAAGCGATCGGTCACGTCGCGGTCGTCTCGGCCGGGACGAGTGACCTGCCCGTCGCCGAGGAGGCCCGCGTGACGGCCCAGATCATGGGCCAGCACGTCACGACGCACTACGACGTGGGCGTCGCGGGGCTGCACCGCCTGCTGGCCCACGGGGAGGCGCTCCAGTCGGCCAACGTGATCGTCGTCGCGGCGGGCATGGAGGGGGCGTTGGCCAGCGTCGTCGGCGGGCTGGTCGGCGTGCCGGTGATCGCCGTGCCCACGTCGATCGGCTACGGCGCGAGCTTCGGCGGGCTGGCGGCGCTGCTGAGCATGCTCAACAGCTGCGCCTCCGGCGTCAGCGTGGTGAACATCGACAACGGTTTCGCGGCCGGCTACATCGCGGCGACGATCAATCGCCAGTCGGTCGGCGGCCGGGAAGGCGGCCCGGGGCAATGACGGACGGACCGGAACGCATCGATTCGCTGCCACCCCTTCCGGCGCGGCCGGCGGAGGCGCACAAGGGCGACTTCGGCCGCGTGCTCGTGGTCGGCGGGTCTGGCGGGATGGTCGGCGCGCCGGCCCTGGCGGCCAACGCGGCGCTGCGGGGCGGGGCGGGGCTGGTCACGTTCGTGGCGCCCGAGACGATCCAGCAGGCCGTCGCGACGCTCTGCCCGTGCGCGACGTCCGTGGCGCTGGCCTGCGATGCCGACGGGCAGCTCGCCGTCGACGCGGTCCGGCAGTTCGCCCGCGCGGCGGCGACGGCGGACGTGCTGGCCGTCGGGCCGGGCATGGGCACGGGGAGGCGGCAGCGCGACCTGGTGCAGGCGGCGGTCGAGCAGCCCCGCCCGCTCGTGCTCGACGCCGACGGGCTGAACAACCTGACGGCCGTGGCGCGCTGGCCGAAGGTGCGGCGGTGCCCGATGATCCTCACGCCGCATCCGGGTGAGTTCTCGCGCCTGACGGGCCGACCGGTCGGGCAGATCCAGGCCGACCGGCCCGCGGCGGCGATGGAAGCGGCGGGCACGTGGCGGGCCGACGGGCCGGACGACGCGCCGCTGGTGGTGCTGCTGAAAGGCGCGGGCACGATCATCACCGACGGCCGGCGGGTGCGGGTCAACGCAACGGGCAATTCCGGCATGGCCACGGGCGGCAGCGGCGACGTGCTGACGGGCCTGGCGGCGGCGCTGATGGCGCAGGGGATGGGGGCCTTTGATGCGGCGTCGCTGGCGGCGCACCTGCACGGGCTGGCGGGCGACCTGGCGGGCGAGGCGAGGACGCGGCAGGCGATGATCGCGTCGGACCTGCTGGAGTTTCTGCCGGGGGCGATCAGAACGCACCTCTCATCGTAGGCGAACGAGCGTGGATGGATGAACGGACTGCGAGCGACTCTGGCGATCCTGGTGTTGGTTCCGGCGGCGGGCTGCTCGCGCCCGGCGGGGCCGGCTGCGCCGAGGGGAAAGCCGCCGCAGCGGATCGTGAGCTTCTCGCCGGCGATTACGCGGATCCTGTTCGACATGGGGCTGGGCGAGCGGGTGGTGGGGGTGACGCGGTTCTGCTCGCTGCCCGAGGGAATGGACCGTCCGCGGCTGGGCGATGCGAGGGGGATCAACGCCGAGGCGATTCTCGCGGTCCGGCCGGACGTCATCTTCGCGCAGACGAGCCCCGCGAAGTTCCAGGGCGTCCGCGACATCGACCCGCACGTGCGGGCGGTGCAGATCGAGATTGAGGCGTTGAAGGACATCCCGGCTGCGGTCGATCGGATCTGCGAGGTCGTCGGCGGGGTCGAGGCGGGGCGGCGGGCGAAAGAGGCGTTCGAGGCGAAGCTGGCCGACGTGCGCAGACGAGCGGCGGGGCGGGCGAGGCGGCGCGTGCTGTTCGTGATGGGGACGAACCGCCCGGCCGTCGCGGGTCCGGGCACTTTTGTGGCGGATTTGATCGAGGTCGCCGGGGGGGTCAACGCGGGCGACGACATTCCGGGCAAGGTGCGGTGGCGGACGACGCATATCGAGGCGATCATCAGGGCGGCCCCCGACGTGCTGATCTGCCAGGCCTTGCCGGGCCGGGATGCCGAGAAGGCGGGGGAGTACTGGCGGCAGTGGAAGGACCTGCCGGCCGTCAGGAACGGGCGGGTGCACGTGGTGACGGATGCGGACTGGTCGATCCCGTCGACGCGGGTGGCGGAGTTGGCGGGGCGGGTGTTGGGGATGGTGCATCCGGGGGTCGGCGGAATTCCGGGGGAGGAGGCTGTGAGGTCGCCGGCGGGGCGGTCGGGTCTCGCGAAGCCGCAAGCGGCGAGGCCCGCCTTTGGGGGGGCGGCTCCTTGAGCGGGTCGCGAAGCGGTGCGGCGGGGGGGATGTCGGCGGCCCGGTTGGCGGCGTGGGCGGGGTCGCTGGCGGCCGGGGCGGTGGCGGTCGGCGTGGCGTGCAGCTTTGTGGGTGTGGCGGAGTTGACGTGGCAGGTGTGGCTGTCGCGTGCGGTGCGGCTGCTGGCGGCGGGTGCGGTCGGCGCGGGCCTGGCGGCGGGGGGGACGGCCCTTCAGGGGCTGCTGCGGAACCCGCTGGCCGAACCGTACATCCTCGGCGTATCCAGCGGGGCCGGCGTCGGCGTGCTGGCCGGGCTGGCGCTGACCGGCTGGTACGCCCTGCCGGTCTGGGCGACCACGCCGGTGCTGGCGTTCGTCGGGGCGTTGGCGACGTGTGCGGCCGTCTACGCCATCGCGCAGCGCCGCGGGCGGCTGGACCCGTACTCGCTGATCCTCTCCGGGGTGATCGTCAACACGTTCAACGGCGCGATCATGCTGACGATCTACCTGTATGTGGACCGCTACCGGATCGCGGACTTCGCCTACTGGGCGATGGGGCAGTTGCCGGACTCGACCGACCGGATGCTGCTGACGATCTGCGGGGCGTGCGTGGCGGCGGGGTGGTCGGCCTTGCTGCTCCAGTCGGCGGCGTTCAACGTGCTGGGCCTCGGCGACGAGGTGGCCTCGGCCAGCGGCGTGTCGGTGGCGAGGCTGCGGCTGGTGACGTTCGGCGCGGTGGGGCTGATGACGGCGGCGGCGGTGGCGTTGGCCGGGCCGGTCGGTTTCCTCGGGCTGATCGTACCCCACCTCTGCCGGATGGTCCTCGGGCCCGATCATCGCCTCGGCGTGGTTGCCAGCGGGCTGGTCGGCGCGATGCTGCTGATGGGGGCCGAAACGCTCTGCCGTACCGTCGGCCCGTACGTCGGCGTCAGCCGAATCCCCGTCGGCGTGCTGACCGCCCTGGTCGGCGGGCCGCTGTTCATCTACCTGCTCCGCCGCCGCTTCCGCGAGGTGGCGCCATGACCGACGCGCCGCACGTCCTGACCGCCGGCGGGGTCGAGTTCGCCTACCGCGCGGATCGGCCGGTGCTTCGCGGCGCGGGCATCACGGGCGAGTCCGGGCGGCTGACCTGCCTGCTGGGGCCGAACGGGTCGGGCAAGACGACGCTGCTTCGCTGCCTGCTGGGGCAGTTGCGGCCCTCCTCCGGCTGGGTGGGGCTCGACGGGCGGGCGATACGCGAGTACAGCCCTCGGGGCCTGGCGCGGCTGCTGGCGTACGTGCCGCAGTTGCCGCAGTCGGCCTTCTCCTTCAGCGCCCGCCAGATCGTGCTGATGGGGCGATACGCCCACACCGGCGTGCTGGGGCTGGCCGGGCCGAGAGACCTCGCCGTCGCGCGACAGGCGATGGAGATGACCGAGACGCTCGAGTTCGCCGATCGGACGCTGGATGAACTGTCCGGCGGGGAGGCCCAGCGGGTGATGATCGCCCGCGCGCTGGCCCAGCAGCCGTCGGTGGTCCTGCTGGACGAGCCGACCAGCCACCTCGACATCAAGAACCAGTTGCGGATCTACGGCATGATGCGTCGGCTGGCGCACGACTGGCCGATGGCGGTCGTCTGCGTCAGCCACGACGTCAACCTCGCCGCCCGGTTTGCCGACGAGCTGGTGCTGATGCGGTCCGGCTCGATCGTGGCGGCCGGGCCGCCGGGGGAGGTGATCCGCGCCGACGTGCTCCGCGAAACCTACGAGGTGGAGGTGGACCTGATCGACGCGCCGGACTGCCCCGTGCCGATCGTCCGTGCGCGGTGAGGGGAGCGTTGAGATTGTCCGGGGGCGTTGGGGAGGATACACTGCCATGTTCCGGTGCGCTTGGGATACCGGGGATTGCGATTCCCGGGCTGCTGTGACGAAGAATGAACGAGTGGTGTGTGACAGGACTGGCGTCGATGCCGGCCTCGGCGCGAGGGGGGGTGCTGACGATCGGCAACTTCGACGGCGTGCACGTCGGCCATCAGCGGATCGTGGCGGCGGCGCGGCGGCGGGCCGACGAGGCGGGCGTGGCGGCGGTGGCGATGACCTTTGAGCCGCCTCCCGTGGCCGTGCTCCGGCCGGATCAGGCGCCCCGGCGGATCGTCCCGGCGGACGTCAAGTGCCGGCTGCTCCGCGACGCCGGGGCCGACTGGGTCGTCGTCGCCACCGCCGAGCCGCGGCTGCTCCGACTCGAGCCGGGCGACTTCATCGACGAGGTCATCGTCGGCCGATTCGCTCCGCGCGCCTTGGTGGAGGGCCCGGACTTCTCGTTCGGCCGCCGGCGGCGGGGCAATGTGACGATGCTCGCCGAGGCGGGCGCGGCGGCGGGGTTCGAGGTTCACGTCGCCGAGCCGGTCTCCGTCGAGCTGCCCGGCGGCGCCCGGCCGGTGTCGAGCACGCTGATCCGCGAACTGGTCCGCGACGGGCGGGTCGAGGAGGCGGCCCGATGCCTCGGGCGCGATTTCGCCCTCCACGGCCGCGTCGTCGGCGGGCAGAGGGTCGGCAGGGCCCTCGAGTTTCCCACGGCCAACCTCGACGCCGGCGACCAGGTCATCCCGGGCGACGGCGTCTACGCCGGGCGGGCCGAGGTGGCGGGGCAGCGGTTCGTCGCGGCCGTCAGCATCGGGACGAAACCGACGCTGCACGACGCGCCCGGCGCGCCGCGCGTCATCGAGGCGTTTCTGCTGGACGCGGCCGGCGATTATTACGATGAGACGATGGTGTTGACCTTCGTCCGCCGCGTGCGCGGGCAGGAGCGGTTCGAGAGCGTCGAGGTGCTGAAGGCGAAGATCGCGGAGGACGTGGCGCGTGTGCGGAACATCTGTGGATGAGAGCTTCGATCTGCTGGCCGAGCGGCTGGCGGCGTCTGGGCGGCTGTTGATCCTGACGCACGCGCGCCCGGACCCTGACGGGCTGGGCGCGTCGGCGGCGTTGGCGGCCTGTGCGCGGGCGTCGCAGAGGGCGGCGAAGGTGCTCGTGCCGGGCGACGTGCCGCCTCGGTACGCGTTCCTGTTTCCCGACGGCCCGCCCGCGGGGTCGGGGCAGTTCGCCAAGCTGGCCGACGAGGCCGACCTGATCGTCATCCTCGACACCTGTGCGACGTCGCAGTTGGACGACCTGGCCGATGCGATCGCCCGGCGGCGGGAGAAGGTGGTGGTGGCCGATCATCACGTCACGCCCGACGATATCGGATCGCTGCGGTGGATCGACTCGACGGCGGCGGCGGCGGGGGTGATGACGCTCGAGCTGATCGAGGCGCTGGGCTGGCCGATGCCCGCGGAGGCGGCCGAGGCGCTGCTGGTGGCCGTCGCGGGCGATACGGGGTGGTTCCGCTTCTCGAACACGGACGGCCGGTGCCTGCGTGCGGCGGCGCGGCTGATGGAGGCGGGCAGTCAGGCGGACGTCCTGTACGCGCGGCTGTACCAGTCGGACCGGCCCGAGCGGCTTCGGCTGCTGGAGCGGGCGTTGGCGAGCCTGTCGCTTCACTGCGGCGGGAAGGTGGCGTTGATGCAGGTTCGTCAGTCGGACTTCGAGCAGACCGGCGGGCGGGCGGACGAGACGGAGAACTTCGTCAACGAGCCGCTGCGGATCGCACAGGTCGAGGCGTCGGTGATGCTGGTGGAGAACAGCGACGTGGTCCGCGTGAGCCTTCGCAGCCGGGGGGGCATGGACGTTTCGGCGGTGGCCGGGCGGTTCGGCGGCGGCGGGCACGTCCGCGCGGCGGGCTGTCGGGTCAGCCGGCCGGTGGAGACCGTCGCCGAGGAGGTCGTCGCCGCGTGCGCCGAGGCGCTGGGCTGCGCCTGACGGACGTTCCATTGCGAATTGCGAATTGCGGATTGCGGATTGCGGATTGCGGATTGGGGATTGCGGATTGCGGATTGCGGATTGCGGATTGCGGATTTCGGATTGGGGATTGCGGATTGCGGATTCTCTGCCTCCCCGCGTCTTCCTTGAGGGTGCCACGGTCGCAGACTTCGCGGCCGTGGCACACAGCGACCTCAATATGTAGAGCTTTGGGGGCTGGCCAGACCCAGCAGGTTGGGGTTGGAGGCTCGGCGGGGCGGTTTTTTTCTGCGGTTTTCTGCGCCGGGGGCTTGACAGGCCTCCGGCGGATCGCTTGAATGAGCTGCGTTACAGGTTGTCCGCCGAACGGCGGGCGCAACAGGGAAGGCCGTGAAAGTCGGCCGCGGACGCGCCGCTGTAACCGGAGACGACCGCCGCAAAGGCCACTGCTGTGATGTGTGATCGCAGTGGGAAGGCGCGGCGGGAGGAAGACCCGGAAGCCAGAAGACCTGCCTGTAACCAACCTGGATCGGCCATCGCGAGTCCATCGGCCGGCGGGACGGCTTTGCCGTATGACGCCCCGGCTTGTGACTCGCCACAGGCCGGGGTCTTTTGCTTGGTCCGCTCGCGGTGTGGCGGCGCAGGTTTCCGGCGCAATCGCCTTCCGCGGCCGATTCGGCCGAACTCCCCCGCAGGTTGCCGTCGTGCGGCCTTGCGCCCGGGCCGGGCGGCATGTTGCTGTGGGCACCATGGACAACTCGGGAAGGAGGCGGCGCGGCAGAAGCGACGACGAGGAGCCGAGACGAGAACGGAACTTCGACCTCAGACGGCCGGGCGCCCGACAGCGGCGGCCTCGGCCGGCCCACGGCAGATCGCCGGCGCGGAGCCGCCGGCAAGGAGAGGGACAGCGAGAATGAACAAGACACTGCTGACCATTGCGGTATTGGTATCGGCGGCGGGCGTGGCGGCCCGGGCGGATTCGACGACGCTCGAGGGCGACACGGCCCACGATCTGACACTGACGGGGGGAGGCAATTCCGGCACGGTGGGCAACTACACGCTGCTGACCGACGCCTCCGGCGCGCCGGCCGGCGTGCTGAACTACTACGAGCTGTACGCCCCGGATTACCAACTGCTCGGCCACCGGGTGGACCTGCACGACGCCGGCGGGGCGTTCGTGCGGACCCTCGCCGAGGACGCCGAGGCCGGCTTCGGCTCGTTCGTCACCGCCCACGGGCAGGACGTCTACCTCGGCCGGGCCGACTGGAAGGACCCGAGCAACGACGTGATCGCGCGGGTCGTCGGCGGGCTGTCGGCCGACCACGGCGCCGTCGAGACCGTCATGCCCCTGAAGAGCAACTACGCGTTGGCGATCGCGCCGAGCGGCGAGGCCTACGCGGTGTACAACGACGGGGCGAACAAGATCGGATGCCTCGACCTGGCGGCGGGCGTCGAGGAGATGGCGATCGAGGTCGGCGGATTCAGCGCCGGCCTGGCGTGCGACGCGGCGGGTAATGTGTACTTCGGCACGTATGCGGCCCACGCGGGGGGCAACGAGAAGATCCTGAAGCTGACGGCCGCCCAGTTGGCCGGCGGCGCGGGGACCACGTTGGCCGACGCCGAGATCGTCGCCGAAATGCCGCCCGGACAGGGCGCCGCCGGGGTGGCCGTGGACGCGGCCGGCAATGTCGTCTTCGCCACGAACGGCGCCGTCAGCGAGTTGGCAGTCGTCTACGCGGGCAAGGACTACACGGGCGCGGCCGAGGACTTCGACGTGCTGGCCGGCGGGAAGACTTGGCTGAGCCACGTCGAGGCCGTCGGCGACGTGGGCCTCTACGACACGCTGACGCCCGACAACGCGGCGTTCGTCAACGGCTTCAACTTTCCGATCTCGTACGTCCCGGAGCCGGCGACGATGGGCCTGCTGGCCGCGGCGGCGGCGGTCGGGATGATGCGGCGACGCCGTGGGAGTAAGGACTAGCGGACGCGTGTGCAGCAGAGCTGCGCACCCTACGAACGGAACAGTGAGCCGCCAACGCTCCAGATGGTCGGGGCATCCCGCCCGGGCGGGGTGCCCCGCCAGGAGCTTCTCCCCGACGGCGGGGAAGGCAGGGCGATCATGAAATGGACGTCATTGACAGCAGTGCTGGCGATCCTGGCCGCCCCGGCCGCACCCGCGGCGAGCGCGGCCTACCAGACGTTCTACGCCTCCGAGGTGATCGACTACTCGCCGGGCAACGGGACCTGGATTTACGACGACCCGCAGTGGGCGCTGGGCGGGCCGAGAGGGCTCGGGCCGACCGACGGCAGCTACGACGTGGTCACCCTCGGCGTGCAGGGGTCGCTGACGCTGGGCTTCGAGGAGAACCTCGTGCTGGCCGACGGGCCCGGGGCGGACCTGCTGGTCTTCGAGAACCCCATCCAGTTCGGCTCGCTGGTCTTCGGCGAGCTGGTCCGCGTGCAGGTCAGCAGCGACGGCGAGCACTATGTGGAGTTTCCCACCCTCTGCGGCATCGGCGGCCCGGTCGCGTCGTTCGCGGCGATCGACCCGGCGCTGGTCTCGGGCTTCGCCGGCGTCACGCCCGTGCAGGCCAACGTGGACGACCCGAAGCGGCCGGGCCCCTTCGACGGCGGCGCGGGTGGCGATGCGTTCGACCTGGCGGACCTGGCCGATCTGCCGGAGGTGACCGGCGGACTGGTGCGGCTCGACCGCATCATCCACGTGCGGCTGATCGACGTGTTGGGCGACGGCAGCGAGACCGACAGCAACGGCGGTGCGGTCTTCGACCCGACGGGCGACTTCTTACAGGACCTGCCCGTCAGCGCCGACATCGACGCCATCGCGGTGATCCACGGCACGGAAGAGCCGGGCGACGATCCCGTCCCGGGCGATACCGACGGAGACGGGGACGTGGACCACCTGGACTACCTGGCGTTGAAGGTGAACTTCGGCACGGTCGCGGGCGCGGGGCGGGCCGAGGGGGACTTCGACGGCGATCACGACGTGGATTACTTCGATTACGCGGCGGCGCGGGATCATCTCGTCTCGGCCGCACCGAGCGGGATGCAGGAAGCCGGCGCGGCGATGATGCCCGAGCCGGCGTCGATGGCGCTTCTGGCGGTGGGCGTCGTGCCGCTGCTGTGGCGGCGGAGGCGTGGTTCGCGGAGGCGTTGGCAGGCAGTGTGTGTGCAGCGGGCGCGTGTGCAGCGAAGCTGCACACCCTACAACCGCGAGCGGGCTTTCCGGAGCCCCTGCGGGGCTCTTCTTCCAACGCCTCCGTGTCCGTGGTCTGCGATCCAGCAGAGCCCCGCAGGGGCTCCGGAAGGGCGAGCACTAACGCGGTGGCCGAGGGCCGGCGGCTTTACGTTGGTGGAGCTGCTGGTGGTCGTGGCGATCCTGGCGTCGCTGGCGGGGATGCTCGTGCCGACGTTGAACTCGGCGATGGCGATCGCGGAAAGCGGCGTCTGCCAAAGCAACATCCGTCTGCTCCAACTGGGCAACGAGGTCTACCAGCGGGAGCACAAGGGCTACTTCGCCCCCGGCGCGCCGCACATGTACCCGGTGCGCGGCTCGCGAGACTTCTCGAAGATCAACACGATCCGCTGGTTCGGCGTACGAGAGTCGCTGAACGAGCCGTTCAGCCGCACCGGCGGCCCGCTGAGCCCGTACCTGCCGACCGGCTCGGTGGCCGGCTGCCCGAGCTTCGACGAGTTTCTCACCGGCTTCGAGGCCGGCTGTGGGGGGTACGGATACAACAACAGCTTCGTCGGCCAGTACACCATCCGCCGCGACGGCCAGTACGTGCGGGCCAACGAGCGATGGCACCTCAGCGGCGGCCACACGACCCAGTTTCCCCACCCCAGCCGCACGGTGGCCTTCACGGACACCGCCTTCGTCGACGGCGGGCTGATCGAGTACTCCTTCTGCGAGCCGCCCGAATGGCCCCTGTTCGGCGGGCGCCCGCGCCCCTCGATCCACTTCCGCCACCTCGGCAAGGCGAACGTGGCGTGGCTGGACACGCACGTGACGGGCGAGCCGATGAGCTTCACCGACGACGTCAACAGCGGCAACCCATACGAGGGGATCCCGGGCGAGCAGCACGTCGGCTGGTTCGGGCCCGACGACAATACGCTGTTCGACTGCCGGTAACTCGCCATCTCGCCGCCCTGCTGCCGTCATCTCACTGCCGGAGCAGTTGGCGATCACCCGGGGCGCCCGGGCTCGCAGCCGGCCTCAGTTGCCCTTGGCCCGCGCCGCCGGGCGGGCTATCATGGATGCCGTGGGAACAGGGCCGACGTACTTCGACGGGCGCGGCTGCGGGAGCCCGTGGCCGCGCCGTGGACGCAGCGGGGGCGCGGGGGGCTTCACGCTGATCGAGCTGCTGGTGGTTGTGGGGATTCTGGCGACGCTGGTGGCGATCGTGGTTCCGCCGCTGGCGATGGCGCGCCAGATCGCGGAGAAGGGCATCTGCAAGGCGAACATTCGGCTGCTGCAGCAGGGCAACGAGGTGTACCGTCACCACCACAACGACTTTTATGCCCCGGCCGCCCCGCACATGTACCCCGTGCCCGGCTCACGGGACTACTCGAAGGTGAACATGATCCGGTGGTTCGGCTCGCGTGAGAGCCTGACCGAGCCGTTCGGCGTGACCGGCGGGCCGTTGAGCCCGTACCTGCCCAGCCGCGTCGTCAAAGGCTGCCCCGGCTTCCGGGACTACCTCGTCGGCTTCGAGGCCGGCTGCGGGGGATACGGCTACAACAGCAACTTCGTCGGCCAGCACATCGTGCCCTACGGCGGGATCTACCTGAAGATCGGCCCGGGGTGGCATTTGAGCGGCAACCACTCGTCGCGGTTCCGCTACCCGCACCGGACGGTGGCGTTCACGGACACGGCCTTCGTGCACGAGGGGCTGATGGAGTATCCGTTCTGCGAGTCGCCGACTTGGCCGCTGTTCGGCAGCGAGCCGCGCCCGTCGATCCACTTCCGCCACCTCGGGCGGGCGAACGTCGTCTGGCTGGACACGCACGTCAGCGAAGAGGAGATGACGTTCTCCAACGACGTGCAGACGGGCAATCCGTACATCGGCTCGCCGGCGGACTACCGCGTCGGCTGGTTCGGGCCGGAGAACAACACGCTGTTCGATTGCGATTAGAGCGCCCGACGTTCACGTGGCCTTGCCCTTCAGGGCCTCGACGGCGGCCCGTAGGTCCATGCCGGGCCGATCCGTTCGGATCAGGAGCAGCCCGATGGACGTCGTCCCGACCGCGCCGACGCGCACCGGGCGATGGATGCCCACGAGCCCGAAGTTGTAGCCCGCCTGCCGGACCACGAGCCGCCCGAGCCTCGCGCCCGCCCGATCGAACAGCAGCAGCCCGGCCGTCTGGCGCGTCGGGCGCTTGACCGGCCCGGCCGTGTCGCGGTAGCCGGCGTACCACGTCGTCAGCGGGCGCCGGACGGTCTTGTCCGGCCAGGTGCCGCCCTCGACGCGGCGCATGGCCGTCGGGCTCAGCACGGCCAGGCCCTCGATCTCCTTCTTGCCGCGATTGACCAGGCGGACCTCCACGAGGCTGCACCGCGCCTCCCCGGCCGCGCCTCCGGCAACTGCGCGGAATGACACCCCTGCCTTGCCGGCGACGATGCCGAAGGAGCGAATCGTGGCTGAGGCGGTGAGGGGCAGCCTCCGGCCGAAGCCCGCGCAGTCGGCCTTCGCCGCCAGCCGGCCGGACAGGTCCAGCTCGATGAACCGCCGGGCGGTATCCTTCGGCGCCTCGTGGGCCGGGCTCGCCTGCTCTCGCAGCCCCAGCGCCAGCGTGTATCGCCGCGTCGGCTCGCCGGGCACGTCGGCGCCGAAGTGCAGCCAGTCGTAGGCGGACAGCTCGTTGGCCTGCGGGTCCATGACGTATTGCACGAGGTCGCCGCGCACCGTTCGCGGCGCGAGGGCCTTGCGCTTGCGGACGTAGTCGGTCACCGCGGCGGCCATCTGGGTCTCGCTGATCCGCAGATTCCGCACCGGCAGCGAGGTCGCCCCGCCGGCGAGAAACTCCGCCGGCGTGCGGAAGGCGTGCAGGGGCGGGGCCTTCTTCGGCTCGGCGCGGTAGGTGGGCAGCCCGCGGTAGCCCAGCGCCGCCCGATAGGTTCGTCCGGCCTCGACCTGAGAGGCGTCCGTCGTCGACGCCGCCCCGCGCTCGATCAGCCGCTTCAGTTGATCGCCGCGAACGTCGCACAGATAGACGTACTCCGGGAACATCTCCGCCGTGGCCAGGTCGCCCGGGGTCACCGGCCCGGCGGGCAGGCTCGGCCGCCATCGGCACCAACGGGGCGCGTAGCCGCCGATGATTGCCACGTCCGCCCCGGTCGCCTCGCGGGCGGCGTCGGCGCGGAGGCGCAGGAGCTGGGCATAGCTGAACGGCGCGGCCAGCCGGCCGACGGGCTCGGGCTCGGGCGCCTTCCAGCCGGCGTCGAAGATCAGGTGGCGTTCCTCGAACGCCCCGCCGGCCAGTCCGACGCCCCACTTTCGGCGGCGGCGGGGGATGCCCATCACCACGTAGTCCCCGCTG
>Ga0180438_10007702_pt1 | contig 13933 bp, 7 predicted proteins | sample SS_ome_12_FD_132455 | JGI IMG/M metagenome (GOLD analysis project Ga0180438, IMG submission 132455) | Hypersaline lake sediment archaeal communities from the Salton Sea, California, USA - SS_3_D_2 metaG | ecosystem: Environmental > Aquatic > Non-marine Saline and Alkaline > Hypersaline >... | reverse complement strand
GTGCGAAAGGATTGCCAGGCGGGGCTGGGCTTCTTTTCTGGACTCATAGCCGCTACCCTATACGTTCGGCGTCTTGGCCGTAAATGTCTTTGAAGCGTTGGTCGTCTATCTCGTGGGGCAGACCATCGAAGACCAGTTGGCCTTCGTTCAGGGCGATGGCTCGATCGGCGTATTGCTGCACCAGGTCCAGGAAGTGAAGGCTGCAGATCACGGTAATCCCGTCTTCCCGGTTCAATTGTTTCAGGATCTTCATAATGCTGTGGGCCAGCACCGGATCGAGACTGGCCACCGGTTCGTCGGCCAACAGGATTTCGGGATCTTGCATCAAAGCCCGGGCAATGCCCACCCGTTGCTGCTGCCCGCCACTCAGTTCGTCGGCCCGGGTTTGCATCTTGTCGGCAATGCCCACCCGCTCCAGATTGTTCAAGGCTTTATCCATGTCCTCTCTGGGGAAACGGTTGACCAAGCTCCAAACAGGGTTGACATAGCCCAGTCGCCCCGAGAGGACGTTGGTCAGGACGCTGGAACGGGTTACCAGGTTGAAGTGCTGGAAAATCATGCCAATCCGGCGCCGGACCAGACGCAGATCCTCCTGTGGGGCAGCGGTGATGTCCACCCCGTCCCAAATCACCTGGCCATCCGTTGGCTCGACCAGACGGTTGATACACCGTAGCAGCGTGCTCTTTCCGGAACCACTCAGCCCAATCACCGCTGTGAACTGCGCTCGCGGTGCGTCGAAGCTTACATCGTCCAGGGCAAGCAGCTTGTTATCATAGATCTTGGTTAGATTCTTGACTTCAAGCAAATGACCCTCCAAGTTGTTGCAAAAGACCCGCCCTACTAAAACTCGAGCAACTTACCAGGTGTAGAAGGGACAAAAAAACCGAGTTTTTGCAGCGCGGGTCCAACATTACTATCAGGATTGGGCAGGGAGGCAATCCCTGCCCAATCCCGTTTAGATCTTGCCACCCTTCCCATATAGGTCAACCATCTCTGGGGAAGAGGACTAATCCGCTGGTAGGTCCCGTCGGGGAGAGGAACCCTGCCAACTTTGAACAACGATCATCCACCAAAGATATCTTCCTCGGTGTAGCCCAGACCCTTTATCAACGTGCGGATGGGGTCGTAGGCGGCGTCCTCAATTGGCTCCAGGCCGGTCCAGTTGTAGAACTGGTCGGAGCAGATCGACTCCAGACAAGCCTCAGAGGCCGTGAACTCGATCAGCGCGTCCATGATTTGCCCCTTGAGCTCCTCGGGGAACTCGGGCCCGAAACTCATGGTGTCGTTAGGGATGGCGTCGGTCAGCATCATGATGCGCACTTTCTGGAAGATGTCGGGGGCGGTTTCCATTACAGCGGTGCGAGCATCTAGCACGCGCACATCGCCGGCAAAGGTCCTGCCCTCCTCATTCAAGGCAACTTCCATGGGGTCGTACGGCTCGGGGTCGTCGCCTGGCTGCCACCTGGGGTCCGTCAACGGCGGGCTGAAGTAGGTCGTCGCAAAGTCAACCTCGCCGTTGTACACTGCCAGGGCTGCCTGCGGGTGACCGCCGGCTTCAACCACTTCACCAGGCTCAATTCCAGCTTCCTGGAACATCACTGAGGGGTACAGGTAGCCAGAGGTCGATCCCAGATCAGGGATGGCCCACTTCTTACCGGCCAGATCCTCCAGGGTCTGGTAGTCGCTGTCGCGCGGCACCAGGAACTGTGCCCAGTAAGCCGGCCAGCCGTAGCGTACCGCAGCCGCGCCAACGTCCACATCACACTTCTGGTTGGCAATCACGTAGCCCAGGGCCGGGATGAAGCCGATGGTGTCGTCGGGCGAGGCGCACATGGCCTCAACAGTGGCCGCGTAGCTGGTAGGCACGCTGACCTCGTACTTCAGGCCGGTGGCCTCTTCGAGCGCCCCGGCCATCACCTCACCGCCGGACACGATCACGCCCGCGTCCACCGAAGGTACGAACAGTACCTGGATTGGGTTCTCTTCGGTGCCGATGTCGGCGGCCATTGGTGCTTCTTCAGACGGGGCTGCCGCACCCAGCAGATCACCACTAACCGGGTCCACACCGGTGTCCAGCGAGCCGTCGGCCAGCATAGCGAAGACCTCATCCAGTTGGGCCTTCACTTCATCAGAGACAGCGTCTTCAGCATCGTGGAAGGGGGCCAGCCCAACACCATTATTGGCCGCATCGAACAACGCCGTCTTCCCTTCAAAGGTTCCCTCGGCACCGTCCTTGAAGCAGTTATACACCGCCACGTCAACGCGCTTCATAGCGCTGGAGAGCAGCTTGTCGGCACCCGCTTCCTCACCGCCCTTGAAGGTGGTGAAGTATTCATCCTGGTCGACGCCGATAACCCACACACCCTGCTGTGCCGCACCCAGGATGCCACCTGAGCCGGTGGGGCCACCCGCGCCGAAGATGACGTCGGCGCCCTCAGCCATCTGGCTCTCGGCCGCCGCCTTGCCGCGCGCCGGGTCGGTGAAGCTGTCAATGTAGACGCCGATGCTGTTGCACTCGGGGCAGACATACGCCACGCCGTTCTCATAGCCGTTGCGGAACTTCTTGACCGGTGGGATCTCCATACCGGCCACGATGCCCACCGTCTTGCTCTCGGACATCAGACCGGCCAGCGCACCCGCCATAAAGCCGGCCTGGTCCTCGCGGAACACCAGTCCCTGCACGTTGGGGATGACCGGGTCGTAGGCGAAGTCCACGATGCAGAAGTTGATGTCGGGGTTGGCCTCGGCTATCTTCTGGGTCGTCTCACCCATCATGAAGCCAACTGTCACGATCTGGTCAAACCCTTCGTCGACGAATTGCTGAACGTTCTTTTCGTAGTCGGTCGGCTGCTGGGTCTCGATGAAGGCGCTCTCCAGACCGTACTCTTCGACAGCCTGCATCATGCCCTCGTAGGCATACTGGTTAAAGGTACCATCGTTAACCTTGCCCACGTCGGTGACCAGCCCCGCTCGGAAAGCTGCTTCCTCTTCAGCGGGTGCCGCCTCTTCCTCCTCAGCCGGAGCTGTTTCCTCCTCAGCCGGGGCCGCTTCCTCGGCAGCCGGCGGTGGCGCTTCGGTAGCTGGTGCACCACACTGGGCAGCCAGCATCGAAAGCACGATCAGAAGTGCCATGAACACAAATAGTTTCTTACGCATGAGGTTTCTCCTCCTTGAGTAGAGAGTTTTTTGATTATGTTTCTACCGTAGTGCCTTATTAGGGGAAATACGTTCGAGAATTATGCGCCGACTCTCACCTCCCTTCTTCGGGGTTTCAGGGGACTGAAACTTGTGAGTCTGTCGAGATGGTGCATTATATGGCGACAGGACAAGTATTCATCCAAGCTTGTCGTCATCGTCGCACAGCCGCGTCATCCAATGCTCCACTGAGAATATCTTTGACGCGCCAGATTATGCCCCTGTGGAGAAGCGTGGAGCATTCGTGCAGAAAAGCACTGCTATTATAGCCTATTTGTCCTCCAAAAGCAAGGCTTACTTACGGTCTACAGCAATTCTCAATATAGGCTGGTTAGCCATAGGTGCAACGCACTTGTTGATCTGAAAGCTAGCACTTTGTCGTGATGTCAAGCATTCCCCTAAGGCAGGAAGTGCGTTGCACCTTATGTACCGTCAAATTTAGAATTGCTGTACGGTCTATGAGCACAATGTGCTGTGCTGCTGCTTTTGGGGAGAGACGGCCTGTGGTACAATGACATCAGCCTGAGGAAGTTCCAGAATCTAAATCATCCCAAGAATCACGAGTATGACGGTGAAATCAATGAAACTTGGGACAACTATTGTTCTGGAACGGCCAAAACCCAGAGGTAACCGTTGCGCATCAAAAGTAGGTCCCCATTAGAGAGACGAAACGCCTACCTGCTGCTAACCGTGTTCGTTGCCGGGATGACCAGCTTGGGGGTCGAGCTATCGGCTGCCAGGCTGCTCGATCCCTTCTTTGGCAACTCCATCATCATCTGGGCCAACCTCATCGGGCTAGTGCTCATCTACCTCTCTGTTGGCTATTGGATCGGCGGCCGCTGGGCCGATCAAGATCCACGCCAAAGTACCTTGTTTCAAATCACGGCCTGGGCCGCTTTTGCCGTGGGCATCATTCCCTTGGTTTCTGCGCCGATCCTGCGCTGGAGCGTGATAGGCTTCGCCGATTACAACGTAGGCATCTTGGTAGGGTCATTGTTGGGGGTGTTGGTGCTCTTCAGCGTCCCCATGACGCTCCTGGGGTGCGTGTCCCCTTTTGCCATCCGGCTAGTTGTCAAGGATGTTGAGCATAGCGGCAACGTTTCTGGGACCATCTACGCTCTCAGTACGCTGGGCAGCATCCTGGGCACCTTTTTACCCGTGTTGTTACTGATCCCAATCGTCGGCACGCGGCGTACATTTCTACTTCTTTCGCTCCTCCTCCTTGTTGTCAGCCTGGGTGGGTTGCTGCGTCAATCGCTTCGGCTGGGATTGGCCTACCTGTGGATGATCGTTGTCGTGGTCGTGCTAAGTCTCCTGTGGAGCGCCGGCCCGATTCGGGCTGACCATAACGCCGTCTACGAAACCGAATCGCGACACAACTACATCCAAGTGCTGAAGGAAGGAAACGATTATTTGCTTCTGCTCAACGAAGGCCAGGGGGTCCACTCCGTCTATAACCCCGACTACATATTGATTTATGGCGTCTGGGACTATTTCTTGATAGCACCCTATTTCAACAACCCTCCCTACACATCCGATCAGGTGGGCAACTTGCTGCTGATTGGCTCGGCGGCAGGGACCATCCCCCGGCAGTACACGGCTGTATACGGTGACATTCCTATTGATGGGGTAGAGATTGATCCGCGCATCATTCAGGTCGGTCGCCAATGGTTTGATATGAACGAACCGAACCTGAATACCATCGCTGCCGACGGGCGTTATTACCTGGCTAACGTGGATAAGCGGTACGATGTGATTGGCATAGACGCCTACCGGCCACCCTACATCCCGTTTCACCTGACCACCATTGAATTCTTCAGCCAGGTCCGTGATCACCTGAACGAAGAGGGGGTGGTAATTATCAACGCCGCCCGCACAGCGACGGATTATTCATTGGTGAACGTGCTGGCCAGCACGATGAAACGGATCTTCCCCAGCGTGTATGTGCTGGACTCCCTCGATTACGGGAGCGATCTGGGCAACAGTCTGGTGATAGGCACCGTCGAAGCCACCCATCCCGATAACCTTGCGGCGAACGCGGCGCTGATGTCAAATCCATTACTACAAGACGTAGCCGCCAGGTCGCTGGGCACCCGCCTGTGGGAGGTACGCTGCACCGGTGATGAGACCTGGTCCCCGGCCAATCCCTACACAACCGTGGTACCCATTGAAGCCTGTATGCCGATTTTCACCGACGATAAGGCCCCGGTGGAGCAGGTGGTTCACGGGCTCATTTTGCGCTATGTGCTAGGCCAATGAAAAAGGCATGCGCCGATCCAACGATAGACTGAGAGTTACTCTACGTTGTGCTTTGTTTCGCTAGCTCTTTGGTACTAATGGGATCAAGTTACGTCCTTTATGACAATCGACTTTTAAGAATTATGTCTAATAAGTATTGCAATTACCATAAAACCTGAGTATAATATATATGGAGGTACGCTTATGTTGAGACCTGGCGGAGGAGAGGTCCCCAGGTCGTCAACGTGGTAGCCGATCGGCGTTGGGGAACGCCGGTCGTGACCCAGAAAGGAGGGTATCTATGCGCAAAATACTTCTAGTTTTGGGGCTGGTATTGCTCCTGCAACTGGCCCTGGTGCCAGCAAGCTCCGCGGCCCCCCCCTCAAGCGCGGGCTTCTGGCATAGGGTACGGTACGGGGAAACCCTGTTTTCCATCGGCCGGATGTATCACGTGAACCCATACACCATCTGCCATACAAATGGGCTTCACAACTGCAATCACATCTATACCGGCCAGGCCTTGTGGATTCCACGGGCGCAAGGCCCACATCCACCAAAACCGCCGCATCCAGGGAAATGCATGTGCGTCAACTACCACACCGTCAAATACGGACAAACGCTGTACAGCATCGCTCGTCACTATGGAGTGAGCCAGTGGGCCATCGCCCGCTGCAACGGGATTTACAACTTGAACAAGATCTATGCCGGTCAGCGTCTGTGCATCCCCGACCCGTGAGCGTACCAGTGGTTACCATTTTAACAAACAGGCCGAAGGCTGCAGCCTTCGGCCTGTTTGCTTTGCCGCCAAAATGTCATATTCTGACATTGTCAAGCTAGGTAGTGTTGACATTTGCGCATTCTCAGTCGTGCATTTCGTTAATTGTCGCGGAGTTCTCAGGTGCAAAGCCTCAAATGTCAACACGGCCTAGTTAAACAGCGTGCTGCCCGGCACGAGCAGCCGCCTCAACCATGACACGACCGGCCCCTCGTATCGTTTGACCATGACGACCGTCTTGCTGCACTCACGCGCTATCCGTTCCGAGATAGAGCCAAAGAGCCGTTGCTCGAAGAGCCGCTCCTCGGTAGCTCCCATAACGACCAAATTGTGCTCTTCAGCCTCGCGCAATATGCCAGTGGCTACATCGGGGGCTGTGACCACCAGCACTTCCAACGGATAATCGAAGCCAGCCGCCAGGCTACGCAACAATTCGTAACCACCTGCCATCGCGCCCGAGTTCGCGTCCTCGGGCGTAACGTACAGAAGGGTGACGGTCGGCTGCCGACCCGGGTATTGCCTTTCATACTGGCGCGCCTGGGCAATCGCCAGCTCGACCGCCAACTGCGCGTGAAGGCCCCCCGACGTGGGGATGAGGATACGCTGTGGAGCCTCGCGCTGTCGGAAGCGAACCACAGCAATGTCACACGGCGGGTTCTTGGCCAGCAAGTCAATGATGTTGCCAAACGCCACGTTGCGGCTTTGCGTGTAGCCGGGCCACCCCAAGATGATTAGGTTCGTGTCTCGCTCGCGGGCCGTATCAAGGATGGCCGAGCCAACTTGACGCCCCACACGGATCATCGTGTGCACCGGCACCTCAAAAGTGCGTGCTTCCTCGATCGCCGCCTCCATCAATGGTTTGCCCTGGGCCAGGAAGTGACGTGATTCGGTTAGGGACAACTGGACTGGCAGACGCACTACGTGCAGGGCTAGAACTTCGCCGTCCTTCTCTTTGGCGATGGCCGATCCCAAGATGGTCAACTGGTGTGCTTGTCTTTCGTTGGCCACCGGCAGCAGTACCGAGTATTCCTTCACAGCTAGAACCTCTTCGTGCACGATGAGTGTTTCTGGTGGGACCTCGGCCGCTTCCTCGCGAGTGGTATAAACATAGTAGATTGCCAATCCTACAGCAATCCAACCCAAGCTGATGTACCACGCCATCGGCTGGAAGGTGAACTGGAAGATAGCCAGCCCCAAGTTGCTGACCACGCCCAGTATCGGTAACAAAGGGAACAGTGGCGCTTTGAAGCCCTTCAACTCCGGTTCATTGCGCCTGATCCGAATCATAGAGAGGTTCACCAGTACAAAGGAGAGTAAAAAGAGCAAGCTCGCCGCCGAGCCGACCACCTCAATTGGGAGTGTCACTGCCATAGCCACCAATATGATGCCGGTCACAAGCACGGCGATGTGGGGCGTGCGGCGTATAGGGTGGATGACGGCCAGGCGCGGGGGAAGCATTCGCTGGCGCCCCATGCTGAAGGCCACTCGCGACGAAGCCAGCACAGTGGCATTCAGCGCCGACATAGTCGAGAGAAGACCGCCAAAGACGATGAGGAGCACGCCGACGCTGGGCATGAAGTTCTCCGCCGCACGAACGATGCCTGTTTCCTGGTAGGTGCCTAATATCTCCCACACTGTGTTGATCGCTGGGTCGGTGACGTCGAGAACGCGGGCACCGAGTTCGGCCGGGAGTTGGTCGGGTAGCTTGTCGTATATGTCAGTGAACTGGGTGGGGTCAACCGCGCCGATGGATACAAACAGGATGAGCAAGTAGATTATGACTGCCGTCCACAATGAAACGAACGTGGCAATTGGGATGGTCTTGGTGGGGTTCTTGATCTCCTCGCTCACCGTGGCAATCAGGTCATATCCCTCAAATGCGATGAACGTGAGTCCCATAGCCACGATGACCCCCCCCATCCCGTTGGGTAACAGGGGGGTGAAATTATCTTTCGCCAACCCAGGATTGCGGAATATGGCAGCCAGTCCAAAGGCAATAAACAAGCCCAGCACCGCGATTTTGGCCAGAGTAATCACGTTTTCGGCTTTGCCTGTCACGTCAGCGCCCACTACGTTGAGCGTAATAAAAAAGGCGCTTATAGCAAAGGTTATGACAATGATTGCACCACCGTGCCCTACCAATCCTATGAAAGAGTGGTACACGGGAGGGAAGTAGCTTTCTAGCAACTCGACAAAATAGCCGCCAAAGCCAACGGCATACAGGCTACAGGCCACGGTGTACGCAAACCAAAGCATCCAACCCGAAACGAACCCAGTCACACCCGGAAAAGCGCGTTTGACAAAAGCGTAGCCCCCGCCTGCCTCGGGGATGGATGAGGCCAATTCTGCGTAACTGAAGGCGGTGAACGTGGTAACGATTCCGTTCAGAGCGAAGGCGATAATCGCCGCCGCGCCGGCCTCACCGGAAGCAATGCCGGTCAGCACAAAGACACCGGCTCCAATCATCGCGCCCAGGCCAATCATCGTCGCGTTGAAGCCAGTGAGTGTGCGTGCTAGGGTAACTTTGCTGTGGTCTGATTGATTATTCATTGATGCTGGAATCCTTGTGTCAGCAGTGCCACAATTAGTGCTCGATAACCGCGCTGTACACTCCTTGAGCATCTACAATAAATTAAGCCCCCAGCTCCTCCCCGGGACTTTCCAGGGAGAGGCAAGTGGCCTAGTATGATGGGATTATAGCACAAATTGAAGCCGAGGAGAAGTGTCGTTGAACAGGTGGGCGTGGCCGTTCACTCGACTGAGACAGGGACGAGGTTATAAGTTTCTGTCATCGGTGATCCAGTCTTATCCAGCAGACGCAGACTCACGCGGTAGTCACCTGGGACTGCATCGTCCGGCACGAAGAGGTCGAACTGAGCACGCACCACTTCCAGGGGCTCCCAACGTGTCATCGGGTAGTCCACGCCAGCCACCGGGAAGACGCCCTCAGCCACCGGTGAGACCGGGCCGGTGGCCGGACTCAGTTGCAACTCCAGTTGCCAATCCTCCTGAGGGTGACTTTGAGCCTGCCAGTAAAGAACCACGTGGACAGGGTCGCCCGGATGCAATGGCGTCTCAGGATCATAGCTATGACCGAGCTTGTAGCGGTCGTAGCCCAGCAAGCGCAACGGACCGAAGCTGACATCGGCCTGGCGATGGAAGCTCAGCGCATCTACAGGGGGAGGCGTCCCCGCTCGCTCAACTGTCAAAGTTCCCAGTTCCACAAAGTCGCCGCCGTCACTCACAGGCAACCGATGACCGGTGTCGGCGTTGTACAAGCCGGTTATGATACGGTATGCGCCCGGGGGGGTGCCCGGCTCAACGAGCAGGCCGTGATGGTCAAGCACTGGCTGGTCTGGCTTCCAATCCAGAGTAGAGAGGGCCGGCTCCGCATCTCGTTGACCGGCCAGGTGATTGGCCTCATCGAGCACCTGTAAGAATACTACGTAACGTTCGTCGAGAGAAGTATCCGTCGTCCAACGCAATTGAACCTGCACAATCTGACCTGGAGCGATCTTCATTGGCGGGGGCTCCGATGGAGACGCAGCATCCGTCGCATCCTCGGCGGCGGAGTTGAGCAACCGATACCCAGCCAGGGTAATATGATCACCCAGATGCACATCAATTGTTGGAAAATCCCCGCCAGGCAGCGGCGCGGCGTAACTGACCATCCGCACGTTTCCTACCCAGGCATCCGTCGCCTTAAACGCGTGCTCATCGAGCCAGTCCTCGATGACGCCGCCTGGATCGCTCTCATCTGTCGCCCAGTAGAGAGCGAAGATGTTGCGCGACTGCGCCAGAATCATCTCCAATTCGGTGACCGTCCCCGCTGGGTCCAGCGGACGCGTGCGTGGCAGTGGGTAAACAGGTGCCTCACCTCCAAAATAGTAGTCAAATACCTCTTGCTGGCCGGCTGCGTTGAGAATGATGGCATCCTCAGGTCCGGCAATACCCTCGAGGTAGCGGGCCATACCCCGGTAGTCATCGCGGCCGAGGGCTGGATCGGTGTAGTAGGCTTCAAGTGGCCGCCAGGCAGCCACCAGAACCAGGCCGGTGCCCAGCACCACTAGGCTGGCATCCACCCAGCCCACCCGAGAGTTACTCTTGCCGGAGCGTCTACCGCGTAGGCCGAGGGCCAAGAGCAAACATAGCGCCGGACTGGCAACTAGCAGAAACTTGAGGTAGGCAGGTTTGAAGAGAATCACCGTCAACGCAATGGGCAACCCGGCGTACAGCAGAAGTAGTGTGGCTTTGGGTGCTGGCCCCTGCCGCAACAGGCGGACGATGCCCACGACTGTCAACAGCCCCAGTAGAATTAGCCAGATGCTGCTCACCCTGATGCCCACCGGCCCGAAGACCAACGTCTGCCAGACTGCCCCCCACGCACTGTCGTTAGCGGCGGGTGGTGCCGGCCAGGTAGTGAGCTGTCGCCACGCAGTTGGCAACCAGGGCAAATAAAACAGAAGCGGCACAAGTTGCAGAACAAGCCAACCGACCAAATGCCGCGCGACCTGTCCCTGCCCGCGAGTCCACCACAGCCATACCAAGAAAGCCATGTTAGTCGCGACCAGGACTACGGGGAAAGCGTAATGAGTGTAAAGGCCCAAGGTCGCACCAAGCACATAGAGCAATGCCCACCCTGCGATAGGGGCATCGTTGACCGTCGCTCTTGCCAGTTCTACACTCGCCCAGACTGTTAGCGCGCCCAAAAGCGCCAGAAGCGCGTACATACGGGCCTCTTGCGCGTAATATATCTGAAAAGGTGACACAGCCGCGATGAAGGCTGCTAGAAGCCCCATCTGTGCGCCAAAGAGCCGCGTCCCTAGCCGGTAGATCACCGCCACCAATAGCACGCTGGCTACCACTGACAGGGAACGGACCGCGATCTCGCTCTCACCAAAGAGTCGCATCCAGCCGTGCAATAGCGCGTAATAAAGCGGTGGGTGAATGTCCAGGGCGGTGCGGCTGACGATCTCTCGCAGCCCTGCTTGGGCCAGCGCCACACTGTTTCCTTCGTCAGACCAAAAACTCTGCCCGGCCAGTCGATAGAATCGTAACCATGCTGCCAACAGCAGCGTCAATCCCAGACCGACACAGATCAGTAAAGTCTGTCGCCGCGAAACAGCGCCTGCCTCTGGGGGTTTGACCCTATTTGCTATGCTTTGCAACGATTTCCCCAATTCAACGCTTGTATTATCATTCCCAATATCTCAGTTTACACCGGGCGCCACAGCCGCGCAAGTGTTTTGAGTTGCGGGGTACGTCCCAAAACTTGGGGAAAGCAAAAGGGAGGTGCGGGGTAAGTCCCCCCGTGTCAGCCCTGGTCTGCCCAATTGTCAAAAGAATTCGGGACGCACCCTTATTGAGAGGAAACGGACACGATGACTTGAACAAACCCACAAAATATAGTATACTGTTCGAAACGCCCCCCCTAGAACCAGGCATGCCTGGAAAAAGGAACGCTTGTGCTGTAACCTCGGGAGATGTGACCTTATCAATACATATTCTCAACTAAGGAGGATTCGCCGTGAAAGTCTCCTGCCTGCAAGAAAACCTGGCCAAAGGATTGAGCATCGTTGGACGTGCGGTAGCCAGCCGCAGCACTTTGCCGGTGTTGTCCAACGTGATGTTGGCAACGGATAATGGGCGCCTGAAACTATCAGCCACCAACTTGGAACTCGGCATCAATTGTTGGGTAGGAGCCAAAGTGGAAACGGAAGGTGCCACCACTGTGCCAGCCCGGCTACTGACTGACTTTGTCAACTCACTACCGCCGGAACGGATTGACCTGGAGCTTGTTGTGCGTACCCAGACGTTGAACGCACGTTGCGCTCGCTTTGAGGCCAACATCAAGGGCATAGATGCTCAGGAATTCCCAATCATACCTACCGCCGATGATGGCGAGCGTGCCATTCGCCTCGAGCCACGAGATTTGCGCAAGATGATCGATCAAGTGGCGTTTGCAGCCGCTACTGACGAGAGTCGGCCCATCCTAACCGGCGTTCTGGCTCGCTTCGAGGGAGATCGATTGACGCTGGCAGCCGCAGATGGTTTCCGTCTGTCAGTGCGGAGCGCACCTCTGGGCCAGGCAGTGGACGAGACCTTTGAGGTGATCATTCCAGCACGGGCGCTGGGGGAATTGGCACGCATCTCGGCTGATCAGGAAGACTGGGTGGAAGTGATCATCACCCCGGCACGCAACCAAATCCTGTTTCATTTGAATGATGTGGATTTGGTCTCGCAACTCATCGAAGGTAAGTTCCCTGACTATAATCAGATTATCCCCTCTGATCGCGCAACTCGCACCGTCCTCGACTCGACCGGCTTCCTCAAAGCCGCCCGCGTCTCACACCTCTTCGCGCGCGATGCGGCCAACATTGTTCGCCTGGAAGTTGCACCTGGTGACGAACTGATGCCCGGCCATATTACGCTGGCAGCCACCAGCGCTGAACTGGGTGACAATGTGGGTCAGATGGATGCCGTCATAGAAGGCGATCCGGTCGAGATTGCCTTCAATGCCAAGTATCTCATTGACGTCCTGTCAGTCGTCGATTCGGCCCAGGTAACTCTGGAGACGACCAGTGCTTCCAGTCCTGGCGTGCTGCGGCCAGTTGGTGACGACGACTACATCCATGTGATTATGCCGATGCATCTGTCGCGCTGACAGTGCACCTAGATGAGGAAACTCAGTAGATCCGGTTTTTGAGGAGTGAGGCACGCCTACGTGCCGATCGGAGCCGCACCTGGGATGCTGGCTCCTCGAATCCGGATTTTGTGCTCAGGGCCGGTTCCTAACCGGCCCTGAGCACAAAATGTAACATGAGGAGACAAAAATGTCCGACAGGTTGGCATGGATTCAAGACGAACTGGACGCACTCAAAACCCAAGGGCTATTCACCGCTATCCGCACCCTATCGTCACCACAGGGGGCGTGGCTGGATGTAGATGGCCGCCGGGTGTTAAACTTCTGCTCGAACAATTACCTGGGACTGGCCAATCATACACAACTGAAGCATGCTGCCCAAGGAGCCATCGAAAGCCACGGCGTGGGGCCAGGAGCCGTGCGCACCATTGCGGGGACGATGGACTTACACTTGGAGTTAGAGCGGCGATTGGCCGATTTTAAGGGCGTAGAAGCTGCCATATCCTTCCAGTCGGGTTTCAATGCTAATCTGGCCGCTATCCCTGCCTTGGTCGGCAAAGGGGATGTGATCTTCTCGGACGAACTCAACCACGCCAGCATCATTGATGGCTGCCGATTATCCAGGGCACGCATCGTGCGCTACCGGCACAATGACGCCGAAGATTTGCGCCGTGTCGTCGAGGAGACCCATAAAGAGGGATACCAACGTTCCTTACTTGTCACCGATGGTGTCTTCTCAATGGATGGAGACATCGTCCCCCTTGATCACCTGACCCCCGTGGCGGAGGAGCACGACCTGATGCTGATGGTGGATGACGCCCACGGGGAGGGTGTGCTGGGTCGAGGCGGCCGCGGCATCGTGGATCACTTTGGGCTGCACGGACGGGTTGATATCGAAGTCGGCACTATGAGTAAGGCATTTGGGGTTGTGGGGGGTTACGTGGCAGGCCGCCGGCCGGTTGTGGATTGGCTACGCCAGCGTGGGCGACCCTTCTTGTTCTCCAGTGCTGTTACCCCGGCCGACGCCGCGGCCTGTATCGCCGCTGTAGACTTGTTGGAGGAGAGTACTGATCTGGTGGACC
>Ga0180438_10007701_pt1 | contig 13934 bp, 11 predicted proteins | sample SS_ome_12_FD_132455 | JGI IMG/M metagenome (GOLD analysis project Ga0180438, IMG submission 132455) | Hypersaline lake sediment archaeal communities from the Salton Sea, California, USA - SS_3_D_2 metaG | ecosystem: Environmental > Aquatic > Non-marine Saline and Alkaline > Hypersaline >... | reverse complement strand
TTGCCATGTTCTTCAGACATAATATTAAAAACGCGTTTAGTTCTATTAAATTTTACTACTCAAATTAAATTTGAGCTTTATAATAATTAGGATCCTAATGACTTTAGTTCGAAAGTTACACTAAAGATTTTTGAAAAGTATAACTAAAGAAGTTCTTAATAATATTGGTTAAATACATATCTTCTATCCAAAAAGAACTTAGTTAAATATCCAATTGAGAGTGCAATAATAGAACTAAGCTCTAATGGAAATCCTAAGAAATTGGTCAAGGCGAATTGAATTCCAATATTTTCAATTGTCGTTAAAAGTGCAAATATAAAATATTTGAAAAATTCTATGGACGTATCTTTTAATTTGGATCCTTTTTTTTTGAATACAATATACTTATCCAAAAAGAATTTTACGATATAGGTGATTCCTACTGCTAATATGGATCCCATCAATTCAGACATATTAGGATTTGTAGTACAGTAAAGTGATTGGATAAGCTCAAAAGAACCTAAAGAATTACAGATAAGTGGATAAAAAATAATTTGATTTAACTTTTGGATGAAATAATTCAGTAAGATCATACATACAGCAAATATAAAATAGAGAACCATTTGCTTCTTAATTTCTTCATTTTCAGCCATAATATCTCCCTAATATTATAATTTTGCTCCGCAAGATTCACAATAACGTAAATTTGGTTTACTGATATTAGCCCCACATAAATTGCAACGTTTCTCATATTCTTTCGAGAGTTTAGCTTTTTTAACCTCTAATGGAATATTGGGTTGATTTTCAAGACTCTGTTGGACTCTTTGCTGATCATCTTCTCTTCGATTTGAAGAGCGGCAGGAATACTGAAAAATATATACAAAAGGAATAAATAAAATCTCACCAATGATAGGAAGAAAGACTAAACTGACCACTAATAACACTATGGCTACAGCAAGAATGATGTATTGTTTTTTCATGTAGATTTAAAGATTTGCGTTAATTAAATTTTTTATTTATGGGAGATCAACCTTCATTGGGGTTTCATCATAATTAATCTTATTAGAATAGAATTTGATTAATCCCATCTTATTTAACTTCCAAGGATCTTCATTCTCTTTCCTATATCTGTTTATCCTCCTTAATAAATAATAAAATAAGGAAAAGGCAATGGAAAATATAAGATATACTGAAAACCAACCATTATCACCGAAGATTGTAAAAGGGAGTAATCCTGAACTATAGTCAGCATATATGAAACCTATAACGTAAAAAATGACTAAAAATAAGATTAATCGTAAGCATTGTGGAAGAAACTGTTTGGTCATCATCTGGCGAGTTAATTGCATTGATTCACGCTGTAGTTGACGCATCATTTGATAATCTCCGAGTGATTGAGCAGTCCGCATTTGGTTTTGCAGATTTTTCGCTTCCTCTTGAATCTCTTTTGCGGCTTCGGGATTTATCCCTAAAATTTTATTTAGAACTAGCCCAAATACTACCATTCCTAGTGTTATAAATAAAATTTGAAGAATTACTGCTACGTTTGTTATAGTTTGATCACCAATGTAGTAAAAATGGCATTTCAATTAAATTTTGTTATATAGTATATCAATTTTAGCTGATATAAAGTCCATAAAAATTATGCAAACTGTAAATGATCATTAGAATAAAATTAGAATCAATAATTATTTTAGATTTCCGTTCAAATATCCTTGGATATATTTTGAGGCTAGAGTTTTCCATGTTGCGGGCATAGATGAAGCTATCGCACATCCAAGTCTGCAGTTGGTGCAGAATTCGAAGTCGTCGTGATTTTGCATTATTTCCCTCACTTCAGAGATATTATATATTTCTGATATTGGATATTTTAACGCATTAATGCTGAGCAAGGGATGAATTTTGCAAGGAAAATTAACGATTCCGTCGTTTCTGATAAAGAGATATGATTGTGCTACATGACAGCGTAATATTTTTTGATTGTAATTCGGAAATCCTCCAAAACCACCTTGTTCTATAATTTGTACGCTAAGCGGATCAGTTAATATATTTTTATATTTCCTTTGTAAAATTCGAATCATATTTGCCCATTTTGATATCGAAGGGATTAGTTCATCAATATTTTCAACTTTATATTGAACGCCAGAAAAATCCCTTATAATATCTTCACATGGATATAATTCAATAGAACATTGATTCTTTTCTGCTAATTCGCAAATTTCGTCAAGGAACTCAAGATTATCTCTCATTACAACAGTACTTAATATTACTTTAATTTCCCGAGTACTCGCATAATCGATAGTTTTAAGTACTTTATCAAAAATTTTAAGACCACGCTGTTTATTTTGTAATTTGGCGTTAGGATAATCTAGTGATAATAGAATATAGTCTAGTCCATTGAGCTTCCCATTTTCCCGGAAGAGTTTGGGCATTAAATAACCATTAGTAGCAATCCCATTTATAAAATCATGCTCTACTCCCGCGTGATAAATAAGCTCTGGTAAGTCCTTTCTCAGTGTTGGTTCTCCTCCTGTGAATGAAAGGGCATTGACTCCTAATATTGCAAGCTCGTCAATGATATATTTGATTTCTGCGGTACTCATTTCTTTGGAAGTAAGGGATGAGGGTAAATACGGTATGGAACAAAAAGGGCATAAGGCATTACAATTTAAAGTCACCTCTATTTGGGCACTATATGGTTTTTTTCTCTTAGTGACTTTATTTAACACGAAATTCCTGAGATATCTTAAACAATTCTTTATCCTCATCGGAGGCAATAGATTCACCAAATAAAAAACAAAACTTATTATTATGCAGTTATATTAGCGTATAAGTTTACATTAAATTCAAATGAATTCACATAGTAATTAATTATTTCTAATATGAATAATTTTCTTTCATATGGGGAAAAAAAAGAGAATAACGTTCTCTGAGAGGAGAGATCGATTTCTTAGGTTTCATTTTAAAACACCTCTAAGACAAGTTCTTTCTTATTTATGGGATTATAAAAAAGTATTTATCATCGTTTTAATTTTTGGAATTCTTCAAAGCATTTTGTTTTTAACTTTCCCACTATTTTTAGGACCTGCAGTGGATGTTTTAGTAAATCCAAGTATCCCTCTTGAAAATATTTTGCCTATCTTCTTTACCATTGTGACCATTCAAATTTTTGTGGGAATCCTTTTTGGAATTAGAATTTACATTAATAGATGGATTGGGGCAAATGTCATTTATAATCTACGGAATGACTTATTTCGAACCATTCAAATGATGAACTTTGAATGGCTTGATAAAAATAAGACAGGAGAGTTAATCTCGAGAACGACAAGTGACGTTAATTTGTTGAAAGATTTTTTAGGGAATAATTTTCAATACTTTATACGGCAATGTGTCACATTTTCATTTAGTTTTGTGATTCTTTTTTTAATAAATATAAAATTAGCTTTTTTTGTTTTAATTATCTCTCCTGCTTTGTTTTATGTATTATTAGTGTTTAGGAAAAAGTTAAGGCCGATTTTTAAACAATCACGTGAAAAATATGCAGACTTAACACATGTTATTCAAGAAAGTGTGCAAGGCATCAAAGTCATAAAGTCATTTGGGAGAGAATCACATGAGTTAGAGAAGTTTACTAAGGAAAATAATGGGTATTATGAAAAGTCACTAGGAATTATTAAATTACAAGCTTTTTTTGATCCTATCATTTACCTTATTGATAATATTGCATTTCTAATAGTACTTTTGCTCGGGGGAGTTTTTGTCCTTGAAGGAGATATGACATTTGGGGATTTATTCGCGTTTGTTATGGTATTAAATTTTTCTGTTGAACCACTCTATTTTATATCTCGGTTTCTAGGAAATTTGCCTCAGATTACCGAAACATGCGAGAGAGTTGTCTTTATACTTAATTCAGAAACTAAAATACGAGAAAAGACTGAACCTAAAGAAATGCCTCCCATTAAAGGCGAGATTGAGTTTAAAAATGTAAGTTTTAAGTATGATAATGAAAGCGAATATTATGTTTTGAAAAATATCAATTTCAAAGTCTCACCGGGAGAAAACATAGCGATATTAGGACCCACTGGTTCGGGGAAATCTACTCTTGTAAAATTAATTCCAAGATTTTATGATACTTCTGAAGGTGAGATTGTAATAGACGGGATGAATGTTAAAGATGTAAGCTTTAAGTCATTAAGGAGGCAAATCGGATATGTGTCCCAGGATAGGATTCTTTTTTCACGCACCATTAAAGAAAATATTGCTTTTGGAAAAAAAAATCTGAAGTTGGAGGATATTAAGAAAGCGGCTATAGCATCAGATATACATCAATTCATTGAAGAGGATTTACCAGATAAATATGATACAGAAGTAAGTGAAAGAGGGACTTCTTTATCTGGGGGGCAAAAACAGAGAATATCAATCGCTCGAGCCCTTGCTGTTAGACCAAAAATCCTAATTTTAGACGATGCTACCTCTTCTGTTGATGTTGACACCGAATATAGGATACAAAAACATTTTAAAGAAGTATTTAAAAACTCCACCACTTTTTTAATCACGCAGAGGTTATCTAGTGTAAGAAATGCAGATCGCATTATAGTTTTAGATAATGGGGAGATTGTGCAGATTGGAACTCACAAAGAGTTAATGTCGCAAAAAAACAGCATATATCGATCCATGTATATGACTTTGAAAGTGGAGGAACGAGCTTAAGTTGAGACTCAAGAAGAAGACAGAAGAGGAAGATGATACTAACAATATAAGCTCTTTTAAGGTTATTAAGGAACTCTTTAGTTTTATTGGACAGAGTAATAAGAAGCTGATTTCTATTTTAGTCATTATCATTATCATCAATGTTATAGTAAATTGGTTCACTCCCCTCACTTTTGGAGCTTTGGTTGATGATGGTTTAGGGGGTGGACTTGGTTCAATAGGTGGTAATATTGAAGTTGTATTATCTCTAGGTACGCTTTTCTTTTTTCTTACCATTATAGGTGTACTAACACGGATCATTCAAGGATATATTATTTCAAAATTGGCCACATTAACTATGTATCATCTCCGTTATGAATTGTTTGTCAAATTTCAAGCTTTAGGATTAGATTATCATGACAGTCCAAAACGAACTACAGGTAAAAAGATAAATTACTTAACGGGAGATGTAAATACTATACAGCAACTTATCCAATCAGGGTTATTAATTTCACTACCAAACGTGTTTTTAGTATTTGGTTCTCTATTTTTTATGATACTTCTTAGTCCTGAACTTACATTAGTTGCGTTCCTGATTATACCCGGATTTTTCGGAATTGCGGGAATTTTATTTAGAAAAGCCAGAAAATACTATAAGGATTTAAGGGAGAGAGTAGCTGATGTAACAAGCATTTTAGATGAATCTATAATGGGCATGAAAGTTATTAAATCCTATGCTGTGGAGGAGGAAAATTATATTGAATTTGTTAAAGCAACAGAAGAAGAAAGAAAAACGACAATGAAAACAGCTAAGTTAAATGCTTTCATCCCCGGTACTATTATTTTGGTCATTACTATTGGGATTGGTCTACTTCTGCTCGCATCTGGTGCTTTGATACGAGCTGGTTCTTTAACTCAAGGAACATTAATTTCCTTTATTTTTTATATATTTATGTTCTTTGAACCTTTATTTTCTTTAATTAGCTTCGTAACAATGCTCCAGAATTCCATTGCTGCTGGAAGGAGGATTATTTCTCTCTTGAACGAAGAAATTTCTATTTTAGATCATAAAAATTCAATTAAAATTACTGATATCGAAGGGAAAGTTCAATACCAAGACGTAGATTTTTCCTATGATATAGATAATTTAGTATTAAAGGACATTACGCTTAATTTAAGAGAAAATGAAAGATTAGCAATCGTGGGTTATACAGGAGCCGGAAAATCCACTTTTATCAAACTTTTAAGCCGATTTTATGACCCAACTAAAGGCATAATTAAAATTGATGGCATTAACCTTAAAAAAATTGAAATAGAAAGCTTACGAAAGATGATGGGTATTGTATTGCAGGACAACTTTCTTTTTTCAGGAACAGTTAAGGATAACATACGATACGGTAAGCTGAACGCAACTGACCCGGAAATAATTGAAGCTGCTAAGAAAGTAAATGCCAACGAATTCATCATGAACTTGGAAAGTGGATATGATACAGTTGTGGGAGAGCGTGGAAATAAACTTTCTGAGGGTCAACGTCAATTAATAGCATTCGCTAGAGCCATTATCTCAGATCCACCAATACTTATTTTAGATGAAGCAACGTCTTCAATCGATCCTTATAGTGAATTATTAATCCAAAAAGCGTTAGAAACCCTTTTAAAAGGAAGAACCAGTATTTCAATTGCCCACCGATTATCCACAATTATTAATTCTGATCGTATAGTCGTTTTAAATAAAGGAAGAATCATCGAAGAAGGAACCCATCAACAACTCGTAAAATTGAATGGGTTATATAATCACCTCTATAAAATGCAATTTAAAGATCCTTACAAAAAAGAGGAAATTGAAGAAGAAGAGGTTTTTCAACTCGATAACATCGATGATAAGTTTGACAAAGAAAACCGCTTTCCACGATTTTTTTAATATATTATAGGTGTAATTTGTACTTAATAGACTATTGAAAATTATTAAATTCTATTTGCCCCTATACAATATTGAATTATGGTAACTAAACCAATTTTTGGAAATCTTATTTCAATTGATAAACTAGAATCTCTTGATGATTACATTCTTACTACTATAGAGGAACCTTGGCAAATAATTCAAAGTGATATCCAAAATAAACCTAATGAGATAATATACAACTTAAATATGGATCTCAAGCACTTGGAATATATAGCTGAATCTTTGAGTGAAAAAGTCGATGATTCCTTCACTATTGTCGGTCTAGGAGGAGGAAGCTCCTGTGATACCGCAAAATACTTAGCATGGAAATTTAATACGATATTTAAAAAGAATCTAAATTTAATCTTGATTCCCTCGATTATCTCTGTCGATGCATTTTTATGCTCTTCGATTGCGGTAAGGATTAACAATAAAGTTAATTATATTGGGGAAAGTGATCCCGAGTCAATCCTCATTGATTTTGATTTAATAAAAAAAGCACCTAAATATTTAAACCGAGCTGGAGTTTCGGATACCATATCTATAACCTCTGCTCTTGGAGATTGGAAATTAGAGCGAGAAGAGGTAAATGGAAGGTTTGATAAATCCATTTTTAATAAGGCAAAGAAAATAGCCTTAAACTTGATGAAATTTAAGGAGGATATAAGAGACATCACTAATAAAGGAATTAGAGCATTAGTTAATGGTTTTTATGAAGAGGTGGCGTTGTGTGAAAAATGGGGAGATGCTCGACCTGAAGAGGGTAGTGAACATTTCCTTGCCTATTGCATTGAATCAATCACTCATGACCATTATATCCATGGAAATATAATCGGTTTAAATATATTGATAAGTTTATTTTTGCAGAATGATTATGCTGAGTTTTCTTATACAGATATCTCTGAATTTTTTCATTACATTATGCTTGATGTCTCTCTTGCTAATTTAAATTTAAGTGAAGAGACTTTAAGAAAAGCATTGAATTTAATACAAGATTTTGTTCTTAAAGAAAATTTAGCATATTCAATTTATAATTCTCCTAAAGTTAAGCTTGATAAAAAAAAAGTAGATAAAGTAATTACATTTATTAATACAATTATTTAATCTTCAGCTAAATCTTGAAGAAATCCCGCATCAATTTTATTAAACTCTTCAGCAAATTTAGTTCCATATTTTTCGCCGATTTCTCCATATACGAGTTTCACTAAAAGATTTACTCGAATAGAATTGGGAACATCTTCTTCCAACAACTCAATATAAAGATTATTAGCTCTAGCGAGCAATTTATTCTGGTAAAACCAATTTTTTAAAACTGTTTTCTGTTGACTTATCGCCTTTATTTTTTCCTCAATATAATCCGTAATATCTACATGAAAATTTACTACTGTAGGATTTCGAGCAAATAAATATCTCTCACCAACTGCGTGAATATCCAATCCTTTTTCAAAATCATCTGTATAAAATAAATCAAATGAACTTTGCCAGCATGCCTCATTCACAGCTCTCGCAGTAATAATATGATCCATATTTTCTTCATCAGTACCATTTAAATCGAAAGAAATGACGATATCAGGTTTGTATTTTCTCATTAAATGAACCAACTTTCCTCTTAACTCAAAATAATCAGCCTTGCATAAACTATCAGTCGGATAATCGAGATGTATAACTTCTTTAGCACCTAAAACTTTATAAGCGCGCTCGACTTCTTTTCGATTATTTTTAATAGCTCTGTCCTTAGAGATTCCCACCGAATCCGCGTAATCATCCGTAATTCTTACACAAACTAAAGAATTTCCTTCGCTTGATAATTTTTTAAGAGTTCCACCTGCCCAAATAGTCAGATCATCTGCATGTGAGCCTACTGCTAAAATATTCTTGTATCTAAATAAATCTCTTACAGTTTTTCGTACTATTTCCCCCGCTTTAGAACCTACCGATTCTGTCTCGTGTCCTATAAACTTTCCATTTTCAATATTATCAACCCATACTTGAGGTTTTAGACTATATTTCCCAATAGGTATAAAATATCCAATTGAATCGTTGGAATGACTGATAAATATGATTTTATTTTCTTTTCTGGACTCAATAATCTTAGAAAATAAACTGGGAAATGGCTCACCAGGAATGTTTATAAAATCTAAATTTCCGATTCTTACCTTAGATATAGTGGTTTTTACCATCCCATTTTTATAGTCACGATTGAAAATACCAAGTTTGAAGAGCAGTTCAAAATCTCCATTTTCTAAGGGTATTTCTATTTCTCTGCTCCTGATTTCTATTGGACTGAGTTCTACGAGCTCCTCTTTTTCATAGATCGTTTGAATATTTGCGAAAATCTCTTCTGCAAATTTCTTTATCTGTTCATAACCCATCTCACAATAAATAGGAGATTGGGCCCCACATAACCCTAAAGCAAAAAGACTAATACCCCCATATTCATTTTCTATCATCTGACTTACCAATCCAGGATAATCTCCCGAGATCAAAGTATTTTCTCTCGTAGTTATTTCAGGTTGAGCGGAATATGTCCATAAAGTCGCGATTAATTCGGCATCTGACTTAAATTTTAATAATTTCAAATGGCTATTGATTTCTTTTTCTTCTCGGTAATTTTCCACTAAATTTGGAAGATCGTTTATAGAATAATAAATATTACATTCTCTTAGGTTGTTCTCGGCTTCTAATACAGCTTCGATGATCTTATCCATCAAAAAAAACATATATTTTTTGTTTATCCCTGAAATCCCTATCAAAGGACCCCATAATCCCATCGTATCTGGTCCCGCATGGGTATGAGTGGAAAAAATATATACATTTTTAGTAGGAAATCCATAAGCTGATAATTTTTCTCTTACTTTACTTGTAAAATCACTTAATAACCCTATGACTTCGACTGATATTAAAGCAATTTTCTTGGAACCATCATCCAAAACAATTGCTCTTGTATGAATAGGATCCCGTACACCTGAAATTTTAGGAGCCATCATTGTTAAATAGCCGGCAAGATATGTATCTCCTAAATCATCAAGAGGAACAATGGTTTTTTTTGCCGATCCACATTTAATATTCATTTTTTATATCACTTCAAAAAGCATTCTCTACTCTTAAGGGAATATCTAATTTTTAAAAAATATATTTAAAAAAAAAAGGGTATTTTTATTATGGATTTATATCTTTTCTCTTTTTATCATGTAATTCCTTTTTCATTCTCTCGTTTTCTTTAACTCTCTCCTGAGTCAAGGGATAGAAATATAGGAGAATTAACGCAACTATTAATATAAGAACTGGCCATATGATTTGAATTGCGGGAAGAATTATTGGGGCTTGGGCTGGATCCGCAAGCTCATAATCACCCCACCCAGCTCCTGCAAATACAAATGCAAGTACCACTAAATTAATAGCACCTGATAACCTATTAAATAGCGCTACTACACCATAATATGCACCTTCTCGTCTTACACTTATGCCAGAGCGTACTTCATCATCATCAATAATTTCTGCTAAGCCTTGATCGTATATATATAATGATCCTCCTAAACCGATTCCAACAAAGATGATAAATAGATAACCCGTAATTTCATCAGTCGCTAATATGAACAATAATAATGATGCCGCCCAAAAAGCTGCTGCCATCATATAAGATTTTCGAATCCCAAATCGCTTTCTTAAATACATCCAGAGAGGCGTTGATGCTGCAGAAACTAGCAACCCAACTAACATAATTAAACCAGGATCTTCTGATCCTAATATGTATTCGGCATAGAGAGGCATTACCGTAGGGAGAATCCCATAGACTATGAAGATCGCTAATGCTATAAAACAGTATAATATAAATGCTCGATTTTTAAAAGTGATTTTGTAAGACTCTTTCCAGGTGGGCGCTCCTTCGACGTCTTTTGAAAATTCTTTTCTTTCAAAACATCCGAATTTTATCATGATAGCGATTGTTGCTCCCACAATTATCGCAGCAACTATGCCGTTAATAACGAAATCAAGGGGTGCCGCCGCCACAACGTCTCCAATAATAATTTCAGGCAAAAGAAACGCAAAACCCACTCCTAAAACTGTAAAAATGTTTCTCCAAATACCCAATGAACTTCTATCTTCCATTGTTAGGAACATTTCAGGCCATAAACCATTGAAGTTTACTGTATAGGTGGTAAATACAAGATCAAAGACTATTAAAATGATTACTAAATAAACGAAGGTAAATATGTCATTACCAGTGGGAGGTGTCCAAATCAGTATCATTAATATACAGAGAGGAATAGCAGATAGATAGATCCACGGTTTTCTTCTCCCCCATTTCGTCTTAGTTCGATCAGAAAGTACTCCGATTAGTGGATCGTCGATTGCATCCCAAATTGAATATATAATAAACGCTAAAGCGTACCAAAAGACATTTAATCCTATTGTGGTGTAATAGAATGTGAATCCGAGAAACAAAAAACTTTGTAGTGAGAGATTGTCTGCTAATGTGCCATTTGCGTATGCTACACGGGTTCCAAAAGTAGTCTCAATGTCAATTTCTTGATTAGATTTAGATTTATTCATAATACTTTTTTTTCCTTCTTAATATTTATAACTATATTTTGTATTTTATAAAATAAGATTTTCTGATTGAATAATCAAAAATTAGTAAAAAAAAAATAGAATATTGAGTTACAAATTTAATTCGCTTAGTTTTTGTTTAATCTCCTTCTTTTTCTCAGGTGTAATATCATATAATTTCCAAAATGCGAAAACACCTAATAGCATAAGGATAACAGGAATAATTGCCATTTGTATCCTTAATCCAATTAAAGCGAGATCTGTTTGAGCAGGTAATTTAGAATCAAAACCAGTTATGATGTGAATGATGGTAAAAGTAAGTGCTTGAATCAATATAGCGATCCTAGCAAAGAAGATACGCACTCCCATATATAATCCTTCTTGCCTGACCTTATTATTCACAATCGCTTCATCAATTACATCTGCTAAAACGGGGTTTGACATTAACCAAAATCCAATCAAACCAACTCCCATGAGAGCAGCAGCAATGACCCCATAGATAACACTGTTAGCAAAAAAGAATGGGAAAATAAGGAGAGCCATAACGATTCCTGAAATGATAAAAACCTTCTTATTCCCTGCCTTTTTTGCGATTTTAGACCAAATTGGAATTGAGAGTAACCCAGCAAGGATATAGCCAAGCAAGATTACAGTCTCCATATCTGGGTCTTCATTTAAAATAAAGTCAACCAAATAAGGGATGGATCCAAGAAGGATCATGATGGTCGCTTGGTATAAGGTAAACAGAATTAAATATGCAACAAAACTTCTTTGCTTTATGCAGATTTTAAGCATATCAATGAAACTCACTTTGTTAATTTCATCTACGGATTTAACATATCTCTGCTTCATTTCCTTTGTCTCTCGAATCCCATATTGCTGTAAGGCAAGAATAATTAATCCAATAAATGCAAATATTACTGCCATAAAAACAAAGGAAGCTTTAGATTCATAATCAATAATAAGCCCCACTAAAGAACCTAATACAGAGCCAAAAATTCCAAGTCCCACTTCAAATCCAGACAATTTAAGTCTTTGTTTATCTGTTCTAAATTTATCTGGAATTAAGCCGTTATAATTGGTATCAAAAAAAGAAAAAAACGTATCAAAGAGACAGATGGAGAGAAGTAACCATAGAAATATAAAAAATCCGTCTACTACTGGATCGAAATCCGGCACGGCAAAAATTAAAATAAAACTTACAGATATGCCAATTCCTCCCACGATTATCCAAGGTCTTCTTTTTCCAAATCGATCCCAGAATTTCTTTGGTTTGTCGGCAACGTATCCAATAAGAGGATCATTTATCATATTCCAAAGGGTGTATATAACATACGCTGCTAAAATGAGAAGAGGATGTAACAAAACTCTATTTTCATAAAATGAAAACACCCTTACTCCAAAAAGATATACAAACAGCTCAATCATCAGATCTCCGAAAGCAAATGAGAAATAAACTATCAATGGAAATTTCTTTTGATTATTTATTTTTTCTTCAGATTTTTCACTCAAAAACTATCCCCTAATTTTTCTAATTAAGATTTAAATTAATTTTTTTTGTGTTAAAATTCTATATTAAACTTTCTAATCCATTATAATGAGAAAGAGAGAAAAAATTAATTAATAGACAAAATTATTATTCAGAAGATTTGCAAAATAAAAAAATGAAACCTAAAAAATATTTTATGTGTTATAATTCATAGCCACACTTCTTACAGATATTTTTCTTTGCGTAAATCTTGATACCACCCATTTGGTGTAAGATCTGGCTTTTATCTTCTTCAGTACGGAAATCTGTATTACCACACTCTGGACAGACCCTTCGACCCTCGACAGGGGGTTTTTCAAGTGCTTTCTGCTCCTCTTCTTGTTTTTCTACTACTGCAGAAGGTTTAACATAACCCTCGCCCCTACTTGTCCCACTTATTTCTTTATCTGAACCACCTAATAGGATATCTAATTTTTTATTCATTTTTTCAAGTAGTTCAAGTACCTTTTCTTCAAAATCAGTCAAATACAATTTTCTCCTTATTAAATGTAATTAATATTTACTAAATAATCAAAAATAATGATTATAAATCTATGTAAAAGGATAATTTCTAAAAATAAGAGTTAATTTTGCTTCACGGGAGCAAAGATTGCGAAAAAGTCTTTTTGTAATCTTGTAACTCCTTGAAATTTTATAATAACCTTATTTCCAGTAAGTGTAGAAGCATATAATGAATTATAATCATTTCCAAAACCTGAAAAAAGAATGATGTCCCCGTTGTTTAATTTAGAATCCAATTTAGAGGAATCCTTTACCCTTAAATACATTCCCTTTTTGAGATCTGCCAAAGTTCTTACATTATGAATATTAGAAAATGAGTTAGTTCCTGAATAATGTTCATAGATGTAATCATACAAATTTGTCATCGGTTTTTTTTGAATTTTGAGAACCTCTCCTTTAATCCCTCTACGAGCAATAAGTAGTGCAGCTATTGCATGATCAACAAATCCTTTTGCGTTTACTTGGTTTACCAGTTCACCCTTTTGCAGATGAAAAAGTGCTTCTTTTGTTGTTTTAAACTCATCAACCATATAAATATCCGGTGCTGGCAATGTGTTAAAAATTTGATCTAGTTCATTATTATCGCTCTCACTTCCGGTGATATTAAAGTAATCAATTAAAAAGTTAGCAATAAAGGATGATCCGGGACCATTTCCAATGAAGATTTTTGTAATTAAGTCCTTATCACTGCCTAAAAATACATCTAATTCATATCTAATTTGC
>Ga0180438_10007700_pt1 | contig 13934 bp, 16 predicted proteins | sample SS_ome_12_FD_132455 | JGI IMG/M metagenome (GOLD analysis project Ga0180438, IMG submission 132455) | Hypersaline lake sediment archaeal communities from the Salton Sea, California, USA - SS_3_D_2 metaG | ecosystem: Environmental > Aquatic > Non-marine Saline and Alkaline > Hypersaline >... | reverse complement strand
AAGCCCGTGAGCGTGCCGATGACCAATCCCATCGGGTGCAACGTCAAGTGGGAGGGGCAGGACGAGCATTGGATGCCGCCTGACGCGTGCGACCTGGTGTGAGCCGTCGTTCGAAGGTTGCGATTCATCGCCGTCTGGATCGTTCGTGGGCGTGCGGCGCTGCCCGGTATGGTACCAGGCAAACCGCGAACGGCTCGTAGCGCGGCGCATCACGGCTCTAGTGGTGCACTCTGCGAAGCCAAAACAGCCGCCCACGCGCAGTGCCGGGCTTGAGCAGCCAACTGGGGTTGCCGTGCGGGCAGGTTCCATGTGGCTCTGTCCAGCAGTGGTGGGGGCAGGCGGCCTCGCAGCCCCCTTTGGCCTCCCACGCGATCAGCGTCTCCACGTCGGGCGGTTCGAGTTCCGGCTCTGGCGTGCGCTCGCCGGTGTGTCCTGGTGGCAGCTCATGTGCCCTGGCCCCTTGAGGTCCGCGTGGAGCCGCCCCCACCCGGTAAGTGCTGGCGTGGTCCTCGGGTTTCAGCAGAACGACGATGAACTCCTGCGTGGGATCGTGCTCCGCCACCACACGCCTGATGTCCTCGTCGCCCAGTTCTTGGATCTGATCTTGGGGAAAGTATGCGAAAGGGTTGCCTGCGCCCGGGATTGGCTCCAGCGTGGTCTCCACGACGATAGCGCTCCGCCCTTCGTCCTCGAATGCGGCGGATGCAACTGCCGAGAACACGTCGAGGTTCTCGGCGATCCAGCCGAGGTCTGCCTGGCGCTCTCGCTGTGCCCAGTCTGGTATGTTGCGGTGTTCGGGTGTCATAGAGGGAAGGTGTCAGACAGTAGCTTGAATCGCGACAGCCTGCGACCTCCGGTTATTCAAGGGGATGATAGCAGATTGGTGGTCCGATTTCAACCGCTACTCCGACAGAATCAGGGGATGAAGTCGAATGTTGTTTTCTGCGGTCTTAAGGAGGAACACTCGATGGACTAGACCTGACGGAAAGGGGAGAGCAAGAAGGAAGTCAATGGCGGTATCAGCTCTCTCTGACAGTGATCTCGTGCACTAGAGCCTCTAACCTACGCTTGCGTTTCTCCTGGCTCTTCAGCTCACATTCCCACACTACAACAACTTTCCATCCGTCTTGCTCCAGGAGATGGATGTTCCGTGCATCTCGAGCTCTATTGTCGGAAATCTTCTTCGCCCAGAACTCATGTCGTGTCCGGGGAAGGCGAGCTGCTCTGCATCCGGGATGACCATGCCAGAAGCAGCCATGCACGAAAACGACCGTGCGATACTTGGGCAACACGATGTCGGGACTACCTGGATACCGCCTGTCGTTCTTGCGGTAGCGGAAACCCTGGCGGAACAAGAATCTGCGCACGAGCATCTCTGGCCCAGTGTCCTCTTGCCGCACTCTGGACATTCGCTCACTGCGTTCTTCTGCTGATAGGATGTCGGTGTGTTCTCCATTGTCCATAAGGATGATCTCTGTGTGCCTGAACAGATTACAGCCTGCTAGAGTCTATCTCGGAAATGGACACGGGATGCACAAGATCGGCAGATTTGGCATCTAGGAGCAGTGATCTGGTCTTCTTGAGATGACTTCTCCCTAGTGAACCTCTTTGTGCACATCAGGCAAGGAATCCCACATTCCCTTGGTAATGCCCGAAATACTGTTTCCAGGATACTTCTTCTTAAGATCCTCTAGGCCCTTTGTAACTTCTTCCGGGGTCTTGTCAGCAAAACCGTGATAGCCCGGCCGCTTGTTGGGGTCTTCGCTCTCCACTTTCCAGTACCAATTAAAAGGCTTGGGGTGGAAACAGGATAGCCTGTCCAAGTAGTCGCTCAGCCGATTTCCTAGATACGCATCCGTCTTGAGACGGGCCACGTACTGCACACCATACAGACTAACCAGCAAACATAGAAGAAGCTTCACGGGATCGTCGGCGTCAAGCGGAAATGCCGGCTGTCTATCCGGCAGCCAACTACTGCATTCTTGCGGAGAGAACGGCTCCTTAAGCCCTGATATCACCTGGACATGGTAGTAGTTGTGCGAACCCTTTCCCTCTGGTGCTTCGAATCTGTACCCAATGGCCTTCACATTCCGCTTGTGCCGCATGAACAAGCCAAGCCGCAGCCGTACTTCCGCGGGTGAGCGACCAAAATCGCAGCAGGCCGAGAGCACCGGAACCATTGTCGTGCCTTTGGTAACCGGGTCAAGGTAGAGATACATGGTAGCAAAGGTAGTCTTCACGCAGTCATCGGATGGCAAAATGTTTGCCAATTCTTCTTTTCGTAACACACTCGTGTAGACACCGCCGATATCCTGGTAGATCGACAGCGCATCCCGCCTGGAGTATTCCCAGGGCCTCTCATGATTGTCCCAAAGCCACAACACGAGATCGCGGAATGTACCCAAGTCCTTGTCCATAGGTCATTCGCCGTCACAGAGAGAAGCGTGCACGAGGTATATATTCTACTTCATCGACTCCCTTGATGAAGCGACGCGCGTTTGGTGAGAGTAAACCTGTATCGAACCCTCGCGCCTGTTCCTCAGGCGCAAAGCACGAGATGTCTTCGCAAAATACAAAGCCGGGCCGATCTGTCGACCAAGGATCCGCGACTTCAGCGACGTCTGAACAGTTGCTAACCCCTTTCCAGAACCACGCTGGTCTGGAAAGCCACTCATCCCTTTTGAAGCGAAAATCCTCAATTGTGGCGTGATCCAGCCCCACTTCCTCAAACGTCCCGAACGAGGCTGTTTTGTTCCAGGCATTTATATCCTTGGATTTGCCTTCGACTAAGCTCGGATAGCGGGAAATGAGATGAGGAGCATCCACGAGGATATCTTGTCCAGGCAGCAACACGTACTCCAACCACTTGGCCAATCGAGCGGCCGCGATCTGCGCTATCGATTCTCTAGAGAACGGCATGTCCTTGCGCTTCAAGCCATTCCCGGACTCCGTTACGAATTTAGTGAAGGAGACTTCGCATGGCTCGTCCGTCCGGGCCACGAATTCAAGCGCCGAGCGAGGAAGACTTTTCTCCAAGTCGGTGAGTTCGAGGAATTCGAAGATCGACTGATCCAAATGATCGCGCAGGTCACGGACACGCTGCTTGAACTTCTCCAACGCCAGCGGCAGCAAGGGCCAAGCCCACGGGCGGAAACCCTCCCATGGTTCGGCCCAAAGGCCCGCGTTAAAGAGTTGCGGGTCACCAAGATGCAGGTCAGCAAAGGTCTCAAGATGTCCGCTCAGCGTCAGGTCAAACACGTTCCGGCCTTCTTCGAATTGATTTACGGCGATGATGAGGCCACAGCCAGAATAGCACCGGGAGAGATATGCCAAGTTCTCCCCCGTTATGTAGCCGGGGTCTTCCAGTTGGAACAGATCGAAATCGATGATGAACACATCCGCTTCATCGACCTTCTTCGCTTCGTCGATTGGGAACTTGTCGGCGATCCCCGTGCTTCGAGCCTGCGCGCGTCGCGCCTCAAGCGCGTCAAGCGCCTTCGAGATACCAGCGGGCTCTAGCATGTATACCTTGAACTCCATCTCTGCCTGTTCGAAGTAATCCCGGAGGCTGCGTTGCCATCTCTGTCGCGTCCACTGGTCATCATCGCAGATTAGGACTTGTTTACTGCTCATTCTTGTTCTCTCCAGGAGATCTGAAAGGCGGTACTGAACCCTTCTTCAGGCTCAACGAAGGATACTCTACAGCCAAGGTTACTTGCGAGCATTCGAACGATAGTGAGACCCAAGCCACTGCCGCCCAGTCCAAGGGCCCGTCGCTCGGGGGAGATCGTGATCCTACGCTTGAAGGGTTTGAACAGCTCACCGGCCTCTTCAAGAGCCACACCGCAGCCCGTATCCTGAACCAGCAGAAACCGTCTTCTTCCCGAGGTGCGCGAGCTAACAACGATTCTTTTCTCTACACTGTCGAGCATAGCGTTGACGGCATTCGTGAACACGTTCTGGAATATGGCACTCCACTCAACGAACCTGCCATGTGGTAGTCGCAATGCCTCGTCAATCCCGTTCACGTCCGGCTTGATCCCGCGTATCAGGATACCCATCCGCTCAGCCACGTCACGCACCAACTCTCGGGTTTTGAAGCGGGCTACGAGGTCTCGATCCTCTTCATTCAGTAGAGGGGAAAACAACCTACGGGTGGCTTTGGCCCACTGGATCCATTCATCGAGATCATCCGCGATCTCATTCAAACGGTCGCGGGTCGCCTCGTCGCTAACGCGGATCTCGCCAAGCTGCTTCACGACATCCTCAAGCAGAAGGTATTGCTTGTGCACTTCATGCTCGTAAGCCAAAGCAGACATGCCCGCGGTTGCCAATGAACCCAGTAACCCAGCCCGGCGGGCCATCAATTCAGCCTCGGTCTCGCTGGCGTCGATGGCTTCCTGCACCTGGACACGCAGCTTCCTATACGCAGGTTCCGGGATAACCTCTTGGTAGCGAACCAGCACTTCGTCCACACGTTCGAACTTCTCTTGTACTGGCTCCACTGATCGCGATGCCAACGCCTCTTCAAACCGGCGTTGCGCCTCCTGCATCGCATAGAAATCCAAAGCCCAGCGCAACACATCGTGTAAATTCTGATAGGCTTTGTTGTCGACGAGTCGGTCGCGCGAAACCTGGATCTTCAGGTACTCGCCTTCTTTCTCTGCCCCCCGCAACTCAGCCGCTTCTCGCTCGCGTGCGGTGTCGACGTGGACAACGCCGAACATGCGAGAACTAGTTGGAAGATAAGTCATGCCTTCAGGAATCTGAAGCTCATCAGGAAGCAGTTGTGATCTTGAGAGACGATGCGAGTGGTCGAACTCGATCCCCAGCCAGTCGTTCTTGGGCCCATAGTATGGCATATGAAATCCCGCGTCGTAGACGTGAACCCCGCCGTGATTATTGAAGTATTCCCGGGCTTCGGACACCGTGATACCCCGTGGTTGTCTATAGTGCAGACTGAACATGCGGATTTCGAATTCCAGCCCGTACAGATTGCAGTCAGGGATCGCGTACTCCTGGGTCATCCTGACTCCATCGGAGAATTCCAGCAGCAGGTTGACCAAACACATGGCACCGTCGCCGTTCTCGGATGGTTCGACTATCCTTCCCAAGAGTCTCGCGGTCCAGATGTCCAGGATAGCTTGCATCTGTGCATTGAATTTCTCGATGGCCTTCTCATCTGGACTCTCCAGTTTGACCTCAAAGGCCTTCTGCCGATCGGAACGCAGTCTCGGATTCGGGCGGAAAGGTGGCTGCAGCCACCAGATCTCTCTTGCCAGTCGCACGATATCGTCCACAGCCCAATCATGGTTAAGGCTCGACAACGTGATCGCCGTGCCGTGTTTACCGTTTTCAGGAAACTCGGTAGTCCGCGGGATCTGTCTGTAGCGAGCCTCCGCTCTAATCAAATCAACCGCTCTGGCTGCTTCATCCCAATTCACATGTGCCTCAAGCTCCGAATCAGTGGCCTTCTTGGGGACAGTGTGCATTTCAAGTCGTCTGCCAAGGAACTGTACAGCAAGGCGACCTATGCCTTTCGAACCTGTCATAGGGCGCTGGAACTCGCGCGACACACGCTGCGCCTGCTTGTGGGGCGACCCGATCCGCATCCAAAAGTCCTTGAATTCGGTAAAGTCCATCCCGTGCCCGTTGTCGATCACCTCTATCCGCTCCGGGCCGAAGCGGATGATGACTTTGGTAGCATCCGCATCGTAACTATTCTTCACTAGCTCGGCGAGGGCGATGTGGGGTTTGCCAACAAGGCGCTCGCCGAGTTCCCGCAACAGGGCAGCGTCGACCGTGAAGGAAATACTTTGGAGTCCGTCTTTTTCCTGCGCGGCTATGATCGCACTCGACTTAGTAGACATCAAGCAAAAAACTCCAGACAAAAAACGTAGGATAGTTTCATCGGTACTGCGTTGCCGATCATGTCAGCAAGGATTGTCCGCCTTTTTGCGCTAGAGAAGTCAAAGAAATCCGGAAGGAATTGCAGACGCGCAGCCTCGTGTGGGGTCAGAGTTCTGCGTTGTGTGGGATGGACGAATCGCCCTTGACCCGGGGAGCCATAACCGCTCGTGACTGTCTGGGCAGGCTCGTCGTATCTCAGGCGTCCATACATCGACTTGTAGGAGTGTCTTCCGTCTTGGTGACAAGGAGGGCGTAGTTCGTTGGGTAAGTCGTAAAGACCATTCTCGAACAAGTAGTCGATCCGCCTCAAGTTAGTCTCATTGTGCCTACTAGCTTGAGTGAATATGCCGTTAGCTCTCTCTCCCTCCAGGTCTCCAATGGCCCACTTCACATCTCTTGCCTGTGAAACCCGATGCTTGGTAACCACGCTCTCGATTGAAACACGTCCATTACGTGAAGCAACTAAGACATGGCGTTTGCGTCTTTGGGGAACGCCCAGTTCGGACAGATCGACGACATCAGTATCGACCTCGTACCCACATCTGACCAGAAGATCGATGCTGTCTTCAAGTGCTGAGTCTTTGGAGTGAACGATAGTGGGCACGTTTTCCACAAGGATGTACTTCGGTTGAGTAATCTCTGCGAAACGACCTACCCTTCCATAGAGCCTGTTCCGCTTGTCCCTCCTTCGCGTGTAGTTGTTGAGGTCCGAATGACCTTGGCACGGAGGTCCAGCCAGAAGAATGTCGATTTCGTCTAGGCTCTTGAGCAATGCTTTTTCATTGGGTGTGAGACGAGCACTTGCCTGACCGTCCAATATATTCCAAATATCACTCGCATAAGCTTGTTTCGGCCCAAAGTTGGCATCGTAGACTTCCAGGATCGAGGAAGCATTGTCAAGCGCTAGTACTGACTCGAATCGGCGACCGATGGCCAGGCAACCTTCTCTCATGCCAAGTGAAAGCCCTCCACACCCGCAGAAGAGATCGGCCCCACGTATGACAGAAACACTCTCATCTGGTACCTGTCGGTCGAGCTTTCGAAGGAGGGCCTGGTCGACGGCCGAATGGGGATCAGCACAGCGATGCTTCCCGATATATAGCTGTGTGCAGTGAGTATTTCCGTCATCCAACGTAACATGACGGGAGACGTGTCGTCGGGAAGGCGTGTACTGATAGGATTCCCTTCCACTGTCCATGATTTCTGTCCCCAGCGAGGAATAGGTCAAGCGCAACCCATCTAGATTATAGTCCAACCTTAGCGTATGCACAAACGCAAGACATTCAGGGTAAATGAAGCAGAAGAAGGGCAGAAAATCAACCCCAAGATTCGGCTCCCGAATGTTAACGAATCTGGCGTATCATTTGACATACTTGCTGTCGCTTCTGGTGCACTTCTGACTCAATCTGAGGACGCCATCTGCTCTATCAACCCAGAGTTATGCAATTTCCCCACTCTACCGCAGGTTTCCGCTTCGTTTTCCTAGGAACTGGAGGACTCCCATACGCTCTATTCTAATCAGCGTCATTACTTGCTACAAGGCGCCGGCTCTAGTACAATTCGTGGCGAAGGAATGATGCCGCCCTGGGAGTTGACAGTTATGCCACACGATGCTGATGATAGCCTTTCTGACCAACCAAGCCTGAACGAGTTGATCTCTCTGCGAGAGGCAGCTGAGCTCAGCGGGCTGTCCGCAGGACACCTTCGCCTCCTGGTCAGCCGGGGGGACCTGTGGAGAGCGAAGATGGGGCGAAACTGGGTTACTACTGCCCAGGCGGTCGAGGAATACCTGGCCCAAGATCGCCGACCGGGTCCAAAACCCAAAAAACCTCGGGATCAACCCAATTTTCCTCGCTCCCCTCTTGATATTATATGCGACATCCCATACAACTATATCAGGCTTCCAGATGGTTCCGCTTTCCGCTGATTGATCGATCCCTACGCGCGCATTCGTCGGTGACGGCCGTCCAATCTATCGTGTGTAGGAGGTGAAGTCATAGGTGGTGGAAGCGGAACCTAGAGGCCTGGGAGGCGGCAGGGACCGCGGACATGTCGCTTTCCCTGTCGGGATTAGGCGAATCCCGTGTTTACCACTCCCAGTGCAGAATGTAGTTCTCGTACAGGTGGGGCCGGTGCGTCTCCCACGCGACCAGCCAGCGGCCATCTGGGAGCTCCACCTGGGTGCTCTGATCCAGGTCATGGCTGCGCCGGCGGTGGCCCTCGATTAGCGTGATGCGCCGGGGCGGTCTGGACTTGGGGAAGATGACTTTGACCTTGAGGCACCTCGTCTGGTGCGTAACGTGGGTCTCCCAATGCCCGGTTCGCTTCAAAAAGCCCTGGCGGATTCCCCACTCGACGTTGAATTGGTCCACGTCCTCTTTGTTCTTCACCTCGCGCCGCGAAATGAGGACGTAGGTCTTGTGGCCCGATCGGTACCGGTCCATCGGCGTGCCGGGAGTGCAGCGGTAGTCGACCAGGATTTCTCCATCCCCCCAGGCCTGATCCTGGTAGGCGATGATGTTATCCTGCAGATACCGGACCTTCTCTCGCTTCCTGAAGGTGGCTCTCTTACCGCCCCGGTCCTTCAGTTCGAGCGTCGATTCGTACTTGAGGACCTCGTACATGCCGTTGTCGGTCCAGCTTCTCATCACCTTGCATATAATCTTCCGTGCGTCTTAAGTACCTCCGGCCAAGACCACCGCAACAGAACTTCTATCAGCTTGTCGAAGAAGCTCTGGTTGTCGTCGTGTTTTTTATCTGCCACCTGTGACTATGCTCTCACACCCCGGCGCTATCTGTCAAGCGACCTAACACAAGACCGCCCCGGCTTTGCTGGGGCGGTCAGTTCGCTGTCAGTCACGCTCACACATCAGCTTGCGCAGGCAAGGGGGGACGAAGTGCAATCTGCCAGCGTGAAGGGTAGAACGTACGTCAATTTGGGTAAGTCGATCCAATAAACCCAGAATGTCAATCTTTGTCCTGAACTGCCCGCCTAAAGTTGTACACTTGTCAGGCGGTTTCTAGTAACTACCGTACCTGTCCAGTTTTTGGGGGTCACTACAGACCCTCTGCGCAGCTGAGCAGCCGCGCTTGGCACATTACCGTCTTTCAAGGCAGTATCTATGCGGTTCCACATGACATCCGCTACATAGTACACCTCTGGTCCGCTGTGGAATGTTGGGGTTCCCCCCAAAAGTTGTACCACTTGAGGCTGTGTTTATTGTGATCCTCTGGAAGTGTTCAAAGAACCTCCGAGATCAGGCCGCCGTCGTCGTAGGGCTGTGGGTAGCGTGGGCAAGTCGGAGTCTGCGGAGAGTTGTCCACGCTACCCACAGCCGGCCCTCCCATTCACTTCTCCCCCTCTCATCGTACTCGTTCAATGTACGTCAACGGTGGCACGTAGCCGAGGGAAGAGTGGCGCCGTTCGGTATTGTAGTAGCACATCCTCCCATCCACAACCGAGATCAGCTCGCCGATGGTCGGAGCCTCCAGGAACAGCGAGTGCCCCTCGGTCTTGAAACGGCCGTGGAAGGACTCCATCTCAGGATTGTCCTTGGCTCCCCGCAGTGCATACGAGACCCGCAAGCCATCCTTCAAGAGCAACTGCGACGTCCATTCGTAGCCGGTATAGACCGAGTCTCGGTCGTGGTGCATGATCATTCCTGCACAAGGGATATCCAGCCACTGCAATGTCTCCTTGGCCCGTTCCCAGGCCTGCAATGCCAGGACCGTGTCCGCGCTCTCGCCCACAGCCCAACCGAACGCCATCTTGCTCGCGTGACCGATGATCGGCATCAAGATGGCCTTCCGGTGTCCATCTGCATACACGAGTTCGGTGAAATCGGTGTAGAGCACCTGAAACAGGCCAATTTCCTCCAGTGGGGCTACCAGATTGGCCCGTTCTCCGGCCTCAATGATGGCCTGCTGCACGCTACTGGGCTTGGGGCGATGGGTGCTGCGCAGGATGAGCAAGTCCCACAAGCCAAGCAGCCGTTCTATGACCTTGTGATTGACGTCGTAGCCCTGCTCGTGCAGTTCAGGCATAATCCGAGGCACACCGTACTCGGGATGCTCGCTAGGGGAGGGTCAATCTTTGCGTGCCATTGCTGGGTTCCTTGACTAACAAGAGCTACGCTGCCTAACGTGAGCTCGCCTGCTTGGCGGGTCTGGCGTGTAACCGTCGCTGTTCGTCACCTTTTCAGGCTCTGAGCAGTTGAAGTCGCCGCCGATAGCCAAGTCGGGTACAGCGGGGGTTGGGCGGCAGCTAAACACCTGGAGGCGACGATGCATAGAAACGATAAAAAGCTCCAAGTCCCATACTCAAAACTAAATGTCCTAGTAAAACATTACCGTCAGGGCATAAATGAGCAGTATTAGATAGGGAGCAATAAGCAATAAGGGGATATACCGCTCAACCTTCCATAACCGACGGTACTTCTGCCTTTTAGGTTCTTCTTCCAAGATCTTCCACTCGCGATCATAGCAAGGGAACGGCAAGTTTTGCTCCATCTCGTGGATTACCCTGAACTTGAGCGAGTTAAGCTGTCGATAAGAAGTAATATTGATCGCCCAAATAACACACAGTGCAATTCCCATAACGGCTGTCATCAGACATGCAAATGGCTGAGTGCTTAAGGGAATACTCTGATTCAGAACAATCGGCAGCACAGCCAAAAGAGCGGTAAGAAGTGAAATGTAGAGTTTGGTGGCGTCGATGCGTCGGGCGCTTGTTCTATCCATCATTTCTACGTACAACTTATACTGCTCCAGCAGCAACTCAATCACTTTGTCCTCCGAATTTTCAGACATAACACTCTCCTGGATATAGAACGTGAACCATAGTGAATCCCGCAACTGTGACATCTGACGATTTGAGCATATGGGTTTCCCTCTTTTCGTTCATGCGTGAGATGTTGTTGGTGGGCGGCTACTCAACGATCTACGTGAGACTACTCTCGAAATATACGAGACAAAATTGGGTCATCATCTGGAGAGGTGGTCCTAGACAGACCTAACTGCTTCAAAAAAGGCACAAGTTGCTCCTCTTGAACAGTCTGGAGTTCACTTACCCGAGATACTGCGCCAACAGCAGTTAGAACCTGAGACTCACCATTTGGACCAACAATAAATACGGCTCTTTGTATCAGAGCTGGACTACTCAATATGCGCTCTGTTTCCTCATTGACTGCTGCCGATGCAATCCGTGTATCTATAACAACAATCGGCACTGTGTCCATTAGCGAATGTACAATGGATCGCCATTGATTCCCCCGGACTACTCGAAGATCGTCCCATTCCAGCAAATTGCGTTGAAATCCTGAAGCAGAGGGGCTAATGTCTGAACTGTCGAAAAGAGCGACTATTCGATATGGAAGCACTCCTCGCTCCAGGCTTTCTCTTAGGCTGATGGACTCAAGGCGCGATTTACCTAACAACAAAACGGCCGGAGGCGTACTCTGATAGACATATGTCTGAATTTGGAAGAGAACCATCGAAAGGATGAACGAGCTTGGGAATACTATCCCTTTCAAGAAATAGAAACCGCCGGCAACTAATAGCGGTACTAGAGGACCGTAAAGATGATGTGCGTGGGGCGATTTTGCCACAAACCTGAGCATTTGTAGTGCATGCCCCCACGTGATTCTGCCATACAGATGAATAGTCACAAACCATAGCTGAGTGTACCAGAGGAGGCAGCAAACAGAATACACACATCCAATATATCCAACCCAAGTACTTATCTTATAGAGGTTTGCGTCCATAATGAAATAACGATAGCCGTGTCAAGTCGTTGTCGCTCATCAATTGTTGCTATATCGAGGCCAATGACAAAAGAAGCACACCAATGAACCCCGAAACCATGCAAATAAAAACAGAAAGCATGAATTGTCGATTTTGCGTTGGTCGTATGAGCCCATAATAGAACTGTTCATCCCGGGATAATGAACGCTGCGAGGCAGGACTATTAGCGAGTGTCTTGAGTAGGAGAACAACAGCACGGATACCGAAAATCCCTGAGCAGACTATAAGAATAACGCCAAGTATTTGCATCATTGTAGATACTCCTCCTTTTGCAGTTTGCCGCCCAACGGGCGCGACCTAAGAGCGAGCGTCGGCGCTTCGCAGCGTCGACTGGATCACGATGTTCGACTCTACCCGCTTCATCGTCTATACGAGGTTGAGAGGGGCGAAGCGGTTTTCGTTTCGGCAAGACACAAATGGTGGTGTGGAGCTACAACTACCGCATTGGAAAGTTCTTTGCTTCCTCAAAGGAAACGCTTCTAGTGTTCTCTTTGTTGAAATCATGCCAATCGTCGCATATCGGGCATCTCGCTCGTCCGCCGGGTGAGTCCATCCAAACAGATGAGTTCACGCTCAGGCGGAAAGTCTTTCCTGTTTTGGGACAGTCCATTAGAAGCGGGAGATAAGGATTACGTTCAAAGTGCATATCACTATCCTTTCATTGTGTTATGATTAATACTTCGTCTTTGCAGGAATTAGGAGGAATATGTATCGGTGCGGCGGATAAGCCGTCAGCCGGATGCACGCTTGCGTGCCAGAGGCTGGACGGCTTCATCTGCCTGATAGGCGGAGCGAAGCGGAGGCATCCGCCCGCCGACGGGCATCTCCACCATCCCGGACAACAAAGCAGCCGACCATCTGCTAGGATCACACTCCCAGCATAGGGGTCGGCTGCCAACTTTCCACATTACCCTCCTCGGCAAACTACGACTGCCATAAGGGCCGCAATGGTTTCACACTCTGACAGGTATTTTTACTATACTACAGTTCACGGCAAGGTCAAGTCGCCATCGCCTGGGCTTGGTCGCGGCTTTGATGACGGTGGCTCAGCGGGGGGGGGGGACTTCAGGACAAAGGGCAGCACGTACGTCAATTTGGGTAAGTCGATCCAAGGATCGATTGGCTCTGCCGGCGCGCGCGTTGGCCGATATGCAGATTGCCGGGGAGGACGTGCTGCCTGGGGGTATGCCGGGTTTCCAGTCGTTCCCGATTCGCCAGCCAGATACAAATGGATTGTGATACGCTGGACGGGCACGCCCGCTGGGCCCATCCCCTGTCTGCCGCCGACGAGCGAAGGCTGGCGCGCCTGAAGCGCCATCCCCATTTGGCCGACGTGGCGGGGTTGATCGACCACGTGCTCCACAGAACCATCAAGCCGGAGCAGGAGGCGGCCAGGGTGGGGCGCAAAGCTGTGCTACAGCGTTTCCAGTTGGCGGCCGCGTATTCGACGTCTCTACCGTTGCGGGATGACGGCGATGCAGTCTACCTCGATGGCGGCGCGCCCCAGACCCGCCTGCACGGTGGTGCGGGCCGGGTAGGGCTCCTTGAGGTACTGCCGGTACACCTCGTTGAACTCGGCAAAGTGGTCGAAATCGGCCAGGAAGGCGCTGACCTTGACCACGTGTTCCCACGAGGTGCCGGCGGCCTCCAGGATGGTGCCAATGTTGCGAAAGGTCAGCTCGGCCTGCTCTCGAAAGCTGCCCAGTCGGAACTCGCCGGTCTCGGGGTCGACCGGTCCCTGTCCAACCCACCTGCTCAAGCCCAGGGGATCGGTACCCCGCAAGCGCTCGGGTGGAAGGATGCAATTAGCCTCGTGATTGCCGGGACAGGCCGCTGCTTGCCGGGGTCGCTGGCCCGAGTATAATGCGGGACGGCGTGGTAAGCGACCCCACAGTGTCGATAGATATTCTAGAACCGATTAGCGCCATCAATTTAACGGGGAGGGGAAAGGGATGACGGCAGACCACAAGGACAAGCGACCGAACATTGTGTTTTTCATGGTTGATCAGCTTTCTGCCAAGTGGCTGGAGGCGGCGTCGGCAGGCGTCTGTCCGACGCCCAACGTCGATCGACTCCGTGCAGGAGGGGGGACTTTTACTCATGCCATCACCAGTAACCCCGTCTGTATGCCGGCTCGGGCCACCATGGCTACCGGACTGACCTCGCGCGGTCATGGCGTCCTGGAGAATGGGTATCAGCTTGAGCCCACGTTGCCCACCTTT
>Ga0180438_10007699_pt1 | contig 13936 bp, 14 predicted proteins | sample SS_ome_12_FD_132455 | JGI IMG/M metagenome (GOLD analysis project Ga0180438, IMG submission 132455) | Hypersaline lake sediment archaeal communities from the Salton Sea, California, USA - SS_3_D_2 metaG | ecosystem: Environmental > Aquatic > Non-marine Saline and Alkaline > Hypersaline >... | reverse complement strand
AGCCGGAGGTGGCGAAGTCGAAGAACAGGCCGTCGCTCAGGGTCGGCGAGAACCCCTCGGTCTTCAGCGTCGCCGTGGCCTCCATATCGAGCGCCTCGGTGACGACGTCGGCCGCCCGCAGGTAATCCCACTGAATCCCCAGGGAGGTGTCGTCGTCCAGGGTCACGTCTACGATGTGGGCCCGGATGAGAACCTGGCGCGGGGGCATGTCCAGCACGTCGACCAAGTTGCCGATCGAGGCCAGCGCCGAGGGAATGTCCTCGACGATGAGCATCGAGGGGGCCGCGCACGTCAGGATCCGGCCGGCCGGCGAGAGGAACTGCTCGATGACGAGCGAGACCTCGCCGAGGGGGACGTAGTTGAGCTCGAAGGTCGCCACCTCACGATGCAGGAGGGCGGGCGCCAGCCTCTCGGCCTCCTCGGTCCGGAATACGTAGAGGGTGTTGTCCTGGATGAGGTAGGAGAGGCCGTTTACGGTCAGGACCACGTTCAAGGCTTCCTCGAAGGGCACGTCCTTCAGATCGACCGTGACCGACCCTTCGGCCCCCTCGCCCAGGACGAGGTTGAAATCGCGCGGGGCGAGGAGCAGCTTGAGCGCCTCGCCGAGGTCGGCGCGGTCCAGGCTCAGGGTGACCCGTTCTGTGGCCGGGCGGTGGCTCGTCACGGCCGCCTGTCCGTCCACGGGGAGAGAGGTCAGGAGGGCGAGGGCGAGAAGACCCGTCCCCAGGTGTTTCTGTCCGGTGTTGGATCGTGTGTCTCTCATTTCTCTTCCACCCGTAGAACGCGCCGCTCGCGGCCGTCGTCCAGTGTGACGCTCACTGCGTCGATCTCCAGGACCGTGAACCCCCTGTGGCGGTCGCCGACCCGGAGGAGCCGATCGTCCACCAGAGCGATACGTTCTCCGTTTGAGTGATCGGCCACGATCCCCTTGAGCTTGAACCGGATCCGGGCGACCGAAGCGCCCGCCGCCGCGGCGGGTTTGGGCCGGACCCCGGTCACGTCCTGCCTCAGCCGGGCCGAAGGCACGAAGGGGTCCGGGGGGGGGACGCATTCGGCCGAGTCGGCCGCCCCGATCCTCGGGTCGGCCGGGGAAACGGCCGCGTCGATCCACGATTCGCCGTCCGGGATCCGGGGAATCTCGATCCCGGTCGACACCCGGGGTCGGGCGCTGGCCTGGGCCGGACGTCCGGGGGCATCGTCCCTGGCGGCCAGGGTCCGGACGAGGAGCCCGACGAACAGGATCCCCATGCATACCGCAGCCGCCTTCTCGATCCTGGCCTTCTTCGGGTTGGCCCGCGGGCTTCGGCTCATGTCACAGGACCTCCCCTGCGGTCGAGACGAAGATGGAGAGGGTCATCTCGACCTTGCACACGCGGTCGGTCGGGGCGCGCGTGATCTTCAGATTCTCGACCTGGCTCAGCCGGGCCATCCGGTCGAGCCCCCAGAGAAACCGGTAGAAGGCCTGGAAGGACGCCACAGCCTCGATCCGGATCGGCATCTTCGAGAACGCCTCGCCCGGGCGCGCGCGCTCGGGCACCACGCGCACGAGCTCGGTGTCCGTGTCGCGGGCCAGGCGGTGGATCTCGGTCAAAAACGTGTCCAGTTCCGTCCTGGAGGGGAAGGACCGGTGGAGGTCGGCGATCCGCGTCTGGAGGGCCGTCATCTGCTCTCGCGTACGGGCCAGCCGGTTCTCCACGTTTTCCCGTTCGGCCAGCCCCTCGAGCGCGGCCCGCTGGTCCCCGATCATGCGGCTGCGTTCGGTCACCTTCCAGCGGATGGGTCCCAGCACGGCCCCGAGCACCAGCGCGCAGAGGACGACGCCGCCGAGCCAGTCGATCTGTCGAAGAGACTTCATCGATCCGTCATTCCTCCATCGCCTGCCGCCCCTCAGCACCCCGGGGGCCACGGGCCAGCGGGCACTCCAGGTCGAACCGGATTACGTCCATCTCCTCGGCCCTCGTGCGCTGGGAACTCCTCAGGCTCACGGCGGCCACGAACTCCAGCGTGTCCAGCTTCGCCATCAGGCGGGCCAGGTGGGCGTAGGAGCCCGCGTGGCCCTCCAGGAGCAGCTCGCCGGACGAGTTGGCGCGCGTCTCGCCCACCGGGCGCTGGAACTCCAGCCGCGTGAGCCAGCCGTCGTCCACGACGGCTCCGGTGAGGGTGGAGAGCAGGCGGCAGTCCGACGTGCGGTCCAGGAGAGCGGCCAGGGCCGCCTCCTCCTGGCTGAGCCGAGCCCCTTCCGACTTGAGCGCCTCCAAATCCTCGGTCAGCCGGCGAAGCTCGGCAAGGCGGCTGTCGAGTCGCCACAGGGCTTCGTTGGCCGTGTGCGCGCTCCAGGCCGTGATCCCGAAGACCCCGACCAGCAGGACCAGGGCCGCCAGGTTCACGGTGATCCAGAACCGGACCCGCCGGGCGATCCGGTGTCCCTCGAGGGTGTCGGGTGGAATGAGGTTGATGTCTCTCATTGTGTCGCTCGTTTCTCCCGCTCGGGGACCCGGCCCCGGAGGGACAGACCCGCGGCCGTGGCGAGCACCGGCCAGCCCCCCAGGCGAGCGACGTCATCGGGCAGGACCGGCGTTCCCGCCTGCTCGGGCCCGAGGGCCCGGACCGCAAGCCCGAGACGCTCGCCGAGGAACAGGTCCAGGTTGCGGAGGCGCGCGCCGCCCCCGACAAGCAGGAGCCGCTCCAGGCCCCCCCCCGACGCCTCGATGGCGAAGTAGGTCAGCGAGTTCTCCACCTCGGTCACCAGAGGCTCCAGGGCCGGGAGCAGAAGATCGTCCAGGATTTCGGCCACCAGGGTGCCGCCCGGATCGACTCGGTCGGCCCGGCCCGTCTGGGCGGCCAGGGTCAGGCCCCGCTCTCCCTTCAACTGCTCGGCCCGCGGCCAGTCCAAGTTGAGCTCCTCACTGAGCCGTTCGGTGAGACTTCGCGATCCGGTCCGGATGGGCCGGCTCAAGAACGGGCCCTGCTCGTCGAAGATGATGATCGTGCTCCAGTCATGGCCCACGTCCAGGACGCCGTAGGGGGCCGACGGGGACTGGGCGCCGCAGAACCGCGTGGCCCGGGTCAGGGCCCAGGGGGAGAGCTCCACGGCCTCGGGCTCCATCCCGGCCGCCCGGAGAAACTCCAGGTGCCCGGTGATGACCTCCCGGGGGGCGGCGGCCAGGAGGACCCGCTCGGTTTTCTCGTCGGCGCAGCCCAGCAGGCAGAAGTCGAGGATGGTATCCTCGGTCCCGAAGGGCAGGGCCTTCTCCGCGGCCGCCATCACCCGCTGGGGCAGGCTGGCCGGGTTTCCCGCGGGGAGGGACAGGATGCGAACGTCCGCCGCCGGTCCGGGGAGGCTGCTGACCGCCCTCCACGGGCGGGGCGTTTTCCGGCTCTTCAGGTAGCGTCTCAGATCGGACGCCGCGCGGCTCGTCGAGTCGCCCGCACACTCGATCACGGCGGCGAGGCGGAAGGCCGGTCCCGTCCCGGCGCCCGCAAGCTGCGCCACCTTGATCGAGTGCGCCCCTACGTCCACCCCGATCGGGGTCCCCTCCAGTCTGCGCGATGGCCAGAGGTGCCTGATCTTCACGTTCTGCCTCCCTAGGTTCCGGCGAACCCGCTTAAGTCGGAGAGGATCTCCCAGGTTCCCGGGATGAGGGTCCACGACCACGGATCCGCGCTGTGTTGGGCGATGCACGCGGGCGGCTGGAGCCGGAGCGTGGGGTCCCAACGGATCCGGACCTCGGGGCAGCCGTCCTCGATCTCGAAGTTGTCCTTGGAGACAAAGGCGCCCGACAGCCAGATCCGGTTATACTCCCTCAGTTTGATCTTCTTCGCCGAGTAGACGCAGCCGTCGATTCCGATCCCCCCCCACTCGTTGTCCCGGCCCAGCACGATGTCGTCGGAGGCGACGAGCGCGGGCATCCCGGCCGTGCCCTTGATGAACGCCCGGTTGCCGGTGAACGTGTACACCCTCACCCCGTGCTCGCTCACGATGGTTCCGATGACCTGGGTGTTGCCGTAGAGATTGACGTCACCGGTTACGTACAGGATGCCCTGGAAGTTCAAATGCCAGAAGTCCTGGTTGCCCGTGAGGTACCAGTCGGCCATCGAGCGGAGGGCGGCCCAATCCACGTCCATCTCGCTGAGCGCTCCCTCGAGGACCGCCCCATCCACCTGGGCCGAGAGACTTTGGTCTACGTAGTCCTTCGCGGCGATCGCGTAGTTGAGAGACTGCGGGAACACCGCGGCTCGGGTGCGCACCCCGTTGCCGAGGGCGGTGGACGTTCGCCCGCGGGCCGCGATCTCGAAGAGTCCTCCGGCCACGTCGCCGATGAGGACGTCGTACTTGCCCGGGCCCAACCCCTTCTCGACCAGGGGCGCCGTGTTCTTGGGGTTGAGGGACAGCTGCCAGAGCGCGTGTTCGATCCCGGCCTCGGCCAGGTAGATCGTCTGCCTCTGTTCCACGTAGTTCCGTGCGATCTGCGATTCGGTCGCCGAGACCACGGCCAAGGTGGTCGCAATGCCGGCCACCAGGAGCGAGACCATCAGGGCCATCACGTAGGCGAAGCCGCAGGATCTCCCAGCCAGGATCTCGCGCGCGGCGCAGAGGACACGGCCGGACCGGACCCCTCGATCGCTGTAATTGGAGAACGGCATCGCCCCTCCCCTCAATGGGGAACCTGCTGCGGGGCCCACGCAAAGGCCGGCCGGCGCGTGCAGTTGGTGGCCGCCACGCTTGTCCGGAATTCCACGGGCTCGCCCGACTCGGTCACCAGGATGAGCCGGATCGCGATCAGGGGCGTCCCATCCGCCTGCTGGACGCGGGTGACCGTGAACCCCGCGGCGTAGTCGTCCTCGGTCTCGTAGTAAAGGTTCTCGGCCAGGACCGTCGTCCCGTCCACCGGATGCCGCTCCACGAGCTGCGGCGGGCGCGCCTCGGGGTCCACGTAGTAGGCCAGCGGCTCGATCGGGTCTTCCCCCGAGGACCCGTCCTCGTCGTCGTCGGAGGAGGCGCCCTCGTCGATCGATCCGTCGCCGTCGTCGTCGACGTAGGCCGCGCCCGGGGCGCCGTCGCCGTTCATGTCGGCGCCCCAGTCCTCGTCGATCCGGGAGTCGCCGTCGTTGGTGCGCCCGTCCAGGCGGTCCTCGTCGACCCACCCGCTCTCATCGTCGTCCCAGGGGCTCTCCTCGTCGATCAGGCCGTCCCAGTCGTCGTCCAGACCGGGCAGTCCGGACGCCTCGCCGTCGTGGTAGATGTCCCAGCTGTCCTCGTCGACGCGGCCGTCCCCGTCGTTGTCCAGCCCGAGGGCCACACAGAGGATGTGATGGGACGAGACGCTGGCCACCGGGAGCTGGAAGGGGAGGATCACGTGTCGGGTGTCGAGGATGCTCTGGGTGATCCGCTCGAGCGCGGCGCGTCCGGTCTCGGCGATCCCGCTCTTCTCCTCGGCGTGAGCCCACGATCGAAGGGTGCCGTGGGTGACGGAGAAGAAGGCCAGGGAGATGACCGATAGGATGGCGATGGCCATCAGGAGTTCCACCAGGGTGAGGCCCGATTGTCGGTTTCTCATCATGTACTGCCCTCGGCGGGAACACGCGGAACCGGCTAAGGCTCGAACTCCCGCACTCTCAGGGTCGTGAGCGTCACGGTGCCGACCGTGACCTCCACGCTCTTGACGTTCGGGTCGAAGGTGCCCCCAGGGTTGACCGTGACCTTGACCGCCCGGTAGACGGAATCCGGAGCCGTCACCCAGCCCGAGAGTCCGGTGCCGGGGCTGATCTGGTTGTAGTCCAGGATCCGGATTTCTTCCATTCTCCCCTGGGCGAGGAACAACGACCGAGCGGCGTCCAGCTGGACCGCCGAGCCGGTGAGCGCGTCGCCCATGATGAGGGCGGCCGGGGCGAGCGCGGCCCCCAGGATCACGACCCCGACCAGCACCTCGACGAGCGTCAGGCCGCTCTGGCACTTCGGGGACCTCAATGGGACTCTCCCAGCTGTTCGATGTGCGCGCCGCCCGTGGGCCCGGAGACCCGGATGGTCCTGTCCATACCGCCCGCCCGGAGGACGACCGTGCCCCCGCTGGACGCATTTCCCAGACGGTCGAACACGACCTTGTCGTCGCCGGAGAAATCGGCGCTCACCAGATCGACATGCTCGAAATTGCGTCCGGCCCCCAGGTCGAGGATGCAGTCGTGCTGCTTCCTCATCGGGTGCTCGGCGGGTGCCAGGGTCGACGAGTTGACGACGGCGACCGAATTGGCGACCTCGTCGAAGCCGACCCAATGCGGGGTGCCCGTCACGGAGAGGGACCGCGCGTACCGGATGAGGGAAATCACCTCCGCCGCCGCACGGTCCAGCTCGCACTCGAGCAGGTTCCGGTGGATCGACGGGCCGGCGGCGAGGGCCAACGTTCCCACGATCAAGAGCACGATCATCAGCTCGACCAGCGAGAAGGCGCCGCTCGAGCGCGTATGCCGTCCTCTGAACCCGCCGGCTGACACCTGCGGCCTCCGCATCTTCGAGACAGGCCGACCGCCACCTCGGTCATCTCGTGACAAAGGGGGCACCGCACGCGATGCCCCCGCGATCCACGCCAATGTCGACGAGCGTCCGACGGACCCCGCCCCCGCCTACCACTCGTCGTAGGTCGTCGTCCCGTCGGAGGAGGTGTCGTCGGAGTTCGCGATCATCTCTCCGGTCGAAGCGTTGAAGGACCACCCGGTGGTCGCACTCGCCGCATCGGGCGAGAGCACGCCGGTGCTCGCCGTGACCTTCACGCTGTCCGCCACCACGGTGCCCGACGCGTCCGCCTCGGGAATCGGGTTCCGCGGAATGCCGGTCTTCAGGTAGGGCCCGTAGGGGTAGTTGGTCCGGTCCAGGGTCGCCGAGGTCTCGCCCGTGGCGTCGGAGTACTGCGTCATCTGGGCGACGAACGTCACGTACCTGTCGGTGGGAGCGCCGGCACCGTCGGTGTGGTCGATCTCTCCCGGGTAGTGGTTGTTGTGCTGGTGGTAGTAGAGCTCGACCGAGTTGCGCAGGGCGGCCAGGTCCGCCCGCAGCGTGGACTCCCGGGCGTCCCTGGCGGAGTCCGTGAACTGCGGGATGGCGACCACGGCGACGATCCCGATCACGATGACCACAAGCAGCAGCTCGATCAGCGTGAAGCCGGCCACGTTCCTCTTCTTGGACATCCGCGGTACCTCCTCCGTGTTGCGGTTTCCTGTCCCCAGGGCCAGCTGTGGGCCGGGGCCGGTATGCGATTCGATGTATGGTTCTCACTCCCTTGATCGGATGTCGTCCGGACGACCTTTAGTCCGTTTCCGCCTGGAGTAAACCGTTCTTCCGGCGTGAGGCTGGGGGGGTGTTGCGGATCTTGTCTGTCCTTTGCACGTCAGTGGACGACGCTGGACATCCGGAAGATGGGCAAGAGGAGAGAGATCACGACAAAGGCCACGATGCCGCCCACAAGGAAGATCATGAGGGGTTCGAGAACGGTCGTCAGCGTCTTGGCCTGGACGGTGGCGCGCCGGTCGTAGAAGTCCGCCGCCCGGACCATGGTCGTCGCCAGGGCGCCGGTCTGCTCCCCCGTCTGGAGCATCTGGTGAACGGTGGCCGGGACGAGGTCGGACTCGCCGATGGGGCCGCTGAATGTGTTCCCGGACACGATGCTCTGCTCGACCCGGCCGACCAGATCGCGGTAGAGCACGTTCCCGACGAAGGGTCCGCTTACCTGGATCGCATCCAACAGCGGGACGCCGGCCTGCATGAGCTCGCCCACCGATCGCAGCAGGCGGGAGATCGAGACGTGCCGGACGAGGGGGCCGATCATGGGAAACGAGAGCAGCCCGCGGTCCAGCAGCCGCCGGCCGGTGGAGGTCCGGAGAAATGCAAGCACGAGGACGATCGATGCCGCCGCGCCCGGAACGATGAACATCCAGCGGGCGCCGAGAACGTCGACGGTCGTGAGCAACAGGCGGGTCGGGGCCGGAAGGACGGCCTCCATGTCGGCGAAGATGTCGACGAACCGGGGAAGGATGAAGGCGACCATGAATCCGACGACCAGGACGCAGAAGGCGGCCAGGATCAGGGGATAGGAGAGGGCCGATCGGATGGTCGATCGCATCTCGGCCTGCTTCTCCAGGATGGTCGTGAGGCGGTCGAGCATCCGATCGAGCACGCCCCCGCTCTCGCCGATGGCGATCATGCCCACGAGCGTCTCGGGGAACACGTCCAGGTGCCGGCCCATGGCGGTCGAGAGCATCTGGCCGCCCATGACGTCGATCCGCACGGCGGTGAGGGCTCGACGGAGCCGGCCGTTCGTCGTCTGGGCCTCCAGGGCCTCGAGGCCGGCCACGAGGCTCGTGCCCGTCTCGATCATGATCCCGAGCTGGGACGAGAACAGGATCAGGTCCTTGGCTGGCAGGGGCCGCCGAAACAGACGGAGGAGGGTGCTCAGCCGGCCCACGATGCCCCCCCAGCGCCGGGGGCGGTCCGGACGGCTGTGGTCTTCGGCGACGCCCGGCGACGATGCCGGACGGTGGCCGCGGGCGCCGCGCGCGGCCTGCTCCCTCGGGACCTTCTCGGTTTCTCTGGGCGTCAGTACGTAGGCCATCGTCCATCGTCCATGGTCTGTCCCTCACCTGCTCCAGATCGGTCGATTCCGAGACCCCGCCGGGAGTTATGACGTCGACCGGGCTAGGCTTCGGCCGTGATCGCGCGCGTGACCTCCTCGATGGTCGTATGGCCTTCGAGCACCTTGACCACCCCGTCGCGGTAGAGGGACGGAATCTGGCTCTTCTCCCGGGCCTGGCGGACCTCTTCGGTGGACGGGCGCCTGAGGATCAGCTCCCGCATGGGCTCGTCCACCAACAGCAGCTCGTGGATGCCCATCCGGCCCCTGAAGCCCGTGTCGTAGCAGGCCGGGCACCCTCGGCCCTTGGCCAGGCGGAGAGACTTGTTCCCCTCGATCCCGAGCAGCCGGCGCATTTCGGGCGATGGGAAATGCGTCGTCTGGCACTCCGGACAGATCGTCCGCACGAGCCGCTGGGCCATGGCGCACGTGACGGAGGACGACACCAGGTAGGGCTCGATCCCCATGTCCAGGAGCCGCGTGATCGCGCCCGCGCTGTCGTTGGTGTGGAGCGTGCTCAACACCAGATGACCCGTGAGGGCGGCCTGGATGGCCGTCTCGGCCGTCTCGCGGTCCCGGATCTCGCCGACCATGATGACGTCGGGATCCTGACGCAGGACGGACCGGAGGATCTTCGAGAACGACAGGCCCACCTTCTCGTTCACCTGGATCTGGTTGACGATGCTCATCCGGTACTCGACCGGATCCTCGATCGTGACGAGGTTCTTCTCGATGGTGTTGATGAGGCTCACGGCCGCGTACAGGGTCGTCGTCTTTCCGCTTCCGGTGGGACCCGTGACGAGGATGAGACCGTTGGACTCCCTGAGGACGCCCTTGAAACTGGCCAGCACGCCGGCCTGGAACCCCAGGCGGTCCAGGTCCAGCAGGACGCGCCGGCGGTCCAGGACGCGGAGCACGACCTTCTCGCCGAGGACCGTGGGCATCGAGGAGAACCGCAGGTCGACGTCGTGCCCCTCGGCCGTGACGCGGATCCGACCGTCCTGGGGCAGCCGCCTCTCGGCGATGTCCAGGTTGGCCATGACCTTGAGCCGGGAGGTCACGGCCGGGTGGAGGTCGAGTCGCTGGGCCATCACCTCGTGCATCATGCCGTCGATGCGGTAGCGGACGCGCAGCCGGTCCTGGTCGGGCTCGATGTGGACGTCGCTGGCGCCGTCCCGCAGCGCGTTGAGGATGATGAGGTTCACCAGGTTGATGACGGGGGACCCACCCGCCATCTCGGTGATCTCCTCGACGTCGTCGATGTGGCCCTCCTCGACCAGGGTCACGTCCGAGCTCTCCAAGCTCGAGAGGAAGGCGTCGATTTCCATCTTCTTGCCGTAGTACTCTTCGATGGAGGATTGGATCTCCTCGGCGCGGCAGAGCACGGGCTGGATCTCGAGCCCCGTCAGCTTTCTCAGGTCGTCGAGGGCGAAGACCGAGTGCGGGTTGGAGGTGGCCATGGTCAGGACGTTGTGGACTTTGAACATCGGCAGGACCTGGTAGAACTCGGCCTGCTTCTGCGGGATGAGGTCGATCACCCTCGGGTCCACCAGCCCCTTGCGGAGCCACACGTGGGGGATTTCCATCTGCTCGCTGAGCGCGGCGACGGTGTCCTCCGAGCTCACCATCTTGAGCTCGACCAGGATCTCGCCCAGCTTCTTGCCGCTCTCCCCCTGACGGGCCAGGGCTTCCTCGAGCTGCTCGGGCGTCAACTTGCCCTGCGAGATGAGGATTTCGCCGATCGGCGCTCTCTTCGTACGCTTCACAGGAAACTCCTAGAGGCCTCGTCCAGGGTCGTGTGGATGAGGAGGGCCTTGTCGAGCCGAGTCGCCTTGAGGATGTCGCGGCAGAGAGCGTTCGGGGACGCCAGGGAAAAGGCCCCGCCGGCCTCCCGGATCCTGGCGTCCAGGTTGAGCAGGGTTTCCAGGCCGGAGCTGTCGATGAAGGGCACCGACCCCAGGTCCACCACCAGCTGAAGACTCCCCTCGGCCAGGAGGGCCTCCGCCGTTTCCCGGAGGGAGGTCGCGGCGTCGTCCATAAGGGGATCGTCGACGGCCAGGACCGAGATCGAGCCGCGCTTGAATGTTCTCAGTCGTCCCATGTCACGCCGTCCCGGTGGTCGACCGCAGGTTCGCGCCCGCCCGGCAGCGGTGAGTTCGCCGACCCCTTCACCCTAGCCGGCGACCCCGAGATCGGACGACCCGTCCGCCTCAGCCGGCGGCCATGACCTCGGGGACCTGCTTGCCCTGGGCGACGGGCAGCGCCAGGCAGAACTCCGAGCCCTGCCCCGGTTCGCTGGTCACCGTGATCTCTCCCCCGTGGACGAAGGCGATCTGCTGCGCCAGCGACAACCCCAGACCGCTTCCGGGCTGTTTCTGGATATCCTCCTCGCCCGAGCGGTAGAACTTCTCGAAGATGTGGAGGACGTCCTCCTCCAGGATCCCCGGCCCGGTGTCCCGGACGCGGATCGTGAGGTTCTTCTCCTCGGTCTTGGCCACGACCTCTACGGTCCCGCCCGGCGGGGTGTACTTCAGAGCGTTGCCCACGAGGTTGAAGAGCGCCACGGACACCAGCTCCTTGTCCAGCTCCATCGGAGGCGTGGGATCCGGCACTTCCACGTTGAACGTAATGCCCTTCGTGGTGGCCTGAGGTTCCAGACTCTTGGCCGTCTCGGTGATCACTTTGTCGATCCGGACCGGGACCCTGTTGGCCGTGAGGCTTCCGACCTCCATCTTCGAGATGTTGAGCAGGTTCTCGATCAGCTTGGTCAAGCGCTCGGTTTCCTGCGCGATGGTGTTGTAGAACTCGAACCGGGTCGTGTCGTCGTCCACCTGGTCGTCGACCAGCATCTCGGCGTAGGCCCGGATCGACGCCAACGGGGTCCGGAACTCGTGGGCCACGTGGTTGACGAACTCGCTCGTCGTCCGATCGGCCAGCTTCTGCTGGGTGATCTCGCGGATGGTCATCAGGAGTCCCACCGGCCGGTGACCCGGTGCGGAGAGATCCGAGATCGTGAGCTTGACGATGCGTTCGCTCGACCCTCCGAGCGCCATCTCCACGCTGCGGGTGGCGCGGCTCTCGTTGAGGACTTCGTCGAACTGGGGCTGACCGAGGGCGTTGCCCAACGACTGGCCCATGAGGTCGGCGTCGCCCTTGGAGAGGAGGTTCTGGGCGGCCCGGTTGGTCATCACCACCTTGCCCGAGGCGTTGGTCACCAGCACGCCGATGGGAAGAAAGTTGACGATGGACTCGACCCGCCTCTTCTCGTACTCCAGGACGTGCTTCTCGATCTCGATCTGGTTCTTGGCCCGGTCGATCTCGTCGATCTGCTCGTGGAACACGCGCACGGCATCGTTCCAGGCGTTGATGAGATCGCGGAGCTGGCCCCGGCCCTTGAAATGAATCTCGCGGATCGTCTTCTGGTGAATCTGCTCCGAGAGCTCCTTGATCAGCTTGGGCAGCGGACGCAGCACGAGACGGAGGTACCCGTAGGTCGCCCCCACGAGCAGGAAGGCGACCAGCGCCACGATGCCGACGAACCGGCCGAACTCCGCGGGCTCGAGTGACGTGCTCGTCCGGGCGACCACGACCTGCGCCACGCCCACCTGCCGGTCCCCGAGCGTCACGGGGGCCGAGACCGAGAACATCTCACGGCCGTCCCCCCGGATCACGCGGGCGCGGCCGCGCCCGACCACGTACTGGCCCGTGAGCACCGGGATCTCCTCCCCCAGGTCCGCCTGGTCGGTTTCCACCACGAACTTGCCGGACAGATCGCCCACCGAGGCATAGACCAGTCCCTGCCTGGAGGCCAGACTCCTCACCAGCGTCTCGAGGGTCTCGCTGTCCCGCTCGGCCAGGGGAGCGGCGGCCGTAGTCGCCAGGACCGAGCAGATCTGCCGGCCGTAGGCGTGGATGGATCGTCCCTCGTTCTGTTTCTGCGCGCCCAGGGTAAAGACGGCCATCAGGCCGATGAGGGCGGCGCAGATGCCGAGGAGCACGAGGCCGATCTCGCCGATGAGACCCTCCCTCTCGAGCCTCGGCTTTGGAATCCAGCGGAATGAAACGGCCATGGCCCATGAGCCTCGGGCGCGCTCAGGCGCCGGTCCGGAACATCGGAGGCCGGCGCGCGGCGCTCCCCGACGCGAACCTCTCCCGATCCGCGCGTCCTCTGTGACGCGCGGCGAGAGCGGGTTCAATCTCACAAGGTTATCGGCGCCGGGGGCGCCGACCTAAAGCGCGATCCGGGTTCGGCGCGGCGCCCGGATGGGGCGCGCGGGGGCGGGCCCTGGAGCCCGTCAACGGTCCGGCAGGATCTCAGAGCAGGCGACAAGGTAGGCAAACCCGTAGGCCAGGTTCCTGAGGCTGGCCAGGTGGTATTCCTCCCGGCAGGTCGCGGTCCCGTCGAGGAGGAAGAAGACGCGGAAATCCCGCATGAAGGCGTCCCGGGCCGTGGTCTCGCAGCAGAGGTTGGTCATGACGCCCCCCACGACCAGGTCCCGGATGTACCTCGAGGAGAGCTCCCGATCGAGGCGCGTCCGGAGAAAGGCGCTGTAGCGGTCCTTCTCGATGAGGAGGTCTTCCGGCTGGGGCCGGAGCTGGGGGATCAGTTCGGCTTCCGGCGATCCGTCGATGAGGACGGCGTCCCACCACTCGCCCAGCATGCCGGCGTCGGCGGCCGGGTCCAGGTGACGGTGCCGGGTGAAGACCACGGGGCGGCGGCGGCTGCGGAACGCGTCGATCACCGACCGGAGGTTGGGGAGAATCGGCTCGAGCATCGCGGAGAACTGGACCTGAGGATCGATCACCAGGAGAGCCGCGCGGTCCCAGTCGAGGGGGGGCGCCGGACGCACGTGCGGCGCCAGGGCCTCCCTCCATCGAGTCACCTTTGCTTCCAGGTCGTCGCCCGCAGCCATCCGGACCCCCGTGCCGAGTCACGTCTCGAGTGATCCCCGTTCCTTCCATCGCGCAGGCGGGGGGGTGCGGTCAAGTCCGATTCCCGGGGCGTGCGGCGCTCCGGAGGGACCCCGCACCGCGGGCGTCCGTCCGGGGACCGTGTTCGTCTCGGCCGCGCGTTGGTCTTTGACAGGATCGGGCGCGCTGCGCTATGGTGGCGGGGCGACCGAGGTCGGCGACCAAGGGTCGCTGGTTCGGCGCGCGTGGTATGGTCGTCGCTGGTCAGAAGCAGGGGGAGAGGAGCCCATGGGAGAGAGAGCGTGGATCGTTCGGTTGCTGGCCCTGGCCTCGGTCGTCTGTCTCGTCGTCGGCGTAATCGGTCTGGTCGTGTTCATCTGGGGCTCGGCGTCCCCGAGCCGTTTCGT
>Ga0180438_10007698_pt1 | contig 13938 bp, 7 predicted proteins | sample SS_ome_12_FD_132455 | JGI IMG/M metagenome (GOLD analysis project Ga0180438, IMG submission 132455) | Hypersaline lake sediment archaeal communities from the Salton Sea, California, USA - SS_3_D_2 metaG | ecosystem: Environmental > Aquatic > Non-marine Saline and Alkaline > Hypersaline >... | reverse complement strand
GGTGCCGTCGTTCTCGAAGGCGCGGACCCGGGGGACGTACCGGGCGAGATTGCAGCGGTCCCCCTTCGACTTGCAGCGGGCGCCCTCGAACCCGTCTGCCCAGCGGCGGGGCAGGTCGTAGGGGGGCGCCATGGGCCGCGAGGTGCCGTGGCCGATGTGGACGGCGTCCGGGTAGTCGTCGCCGGTCAGGTCGCCCGCGGCCACGCAAGAGGTCCTCAAGCAGCCGCCGCCACCGCCGTTGAACTCCCATGCTTTCCAGTGCTTGCCGTCGAAGGGCGGCTGCTGGATGAACGTCAGGAAGCCGTAGTGGATCCACGTGCGGTTGCAGTCCGGGTCTTCGGGCGTCGGCCAGAAGGGCTGGTCCCGGTCGCCGCGGAACCCGCCGTGCGAGCCGGCGAAGACCACGTCGAGGTGCCCGTCCTGGTTCAGATCCGTCAAGTCGTAGGACCCGTTGTCCATGCCGTCCTGCGAGAGGTCCTTATTCCCGTTCCTGCCCAACGTGGAGAAGATGAAGGCGGGGTCGGCGTCGATGCGGCCCTCGAGGTTGCGGTTCCACTGGCTGTAGCAGACGGTTTTGGCGCGGTGGCTGCCGAACACGCGCGTGTTGCCGCCGACCACAAGGTCGGTCCAGCCGTCGCCGTCGATGTCGCCGGCGACCAGATCGCCCAGCCCCATGTTGTGCTCGAAGTGGAAGCCACAGGGCTGCCATTTCTTGCCGTCGTAGAACAGGTAGAACTCCTCTCCCTTGCCGTGGCCCATGTTCGTGTGCGCGACGTCATCGCGCCCGTCGCCGTTGAAATCGCCCACGGCCATGTGGCCGTCGTCCCGGGAGATCTGCGCCGGCTCGAAGTTCCCCTTGCCGTCGTTGGTGAAGACGACCAGGCCCTTGCCCCGGCCGCAGACAACAAAGTCGACATCCTCGTCGGCGTCGTAGTCGAACGGGTGGACCTCGCCGAAGGCGCCTTGGCCGAGCCAGTCGCATTTGCCGTCGCCCGGTTTCCAGACGGGCCCGGCCTTGAAGCGGATCTTGCCCGGCTCGGACTCGTTGAAGTAGACCATCACCCGGCCCGACCGGTCGCCGTCCTCGGTCGGCCCCCAGGTCTCACGGAAATTGTCGATCACCCCGAAGAGCACGAGGTCGGGTTTGCCGTCTCCGTTGAAGTCGGCCGCGCGCACCTCCCCATAGTAGATGCCGGGCAGATCGTGCTCGACCCAAACGAAGTTGTGCGAAGGCGTCGTGTCGGGCGGGGCGGCGGCGAAGACCGTGCAGGCCCAGGCCAAGAACAGCAACGCAGCGAGGACTCGGGTTAACAGGAACATGGTTGGCTCCTTCAGAAGGAACTGGGTGGGAGTGGAAACAGGTGGGGTGAAAAAGTAGAAGGGTCGTTTGTCAGCCGCGCAAGACTAAGCGTGTCCCGGACCGGCCGGGATTCGCAAAAACGCGCCCGGTTTGTCCGGTCGGTGGCCGAAGAGCAATGCCGCCCGGCCGCCGGCGGCGCGCGCGACCGACGAGCGCGCCGCGGCTTCGTTCAGCGTGGCCGTGGCGAAGGTTACGGCCGGCCGTTTAGGACGTTCCGGCCAGGTGATGCCGAGATGCCCGTCGCCGTGGCAGGGCGCCGGCAGGACAGGCTCGTCCTCCCACGAGAGCACCGCCAGGACCGGTCCCCGGACCGAATACCACTCGGGCCGGACCAGGCGCAACGCCTCGAGCATGGGGACGTCGGCGCGGCACGTCAGCGTGGCGGGCTCCCACGCGAACTCCTGGGGCTCCACCACGTCGAGCGCGAGTCGTTCCTCTCGGGCAGACCGGGCCGTCCACGTGGCCCGCCGGCCGCTCAGCGCCAGCCGGTGCTGCCGGGGGTCGCTGTGGAGCGTCCACTGGAACCAGTTCCACACGCGGCCGGTGAGATCGGCCCGCTGCAGGTCGTCGTAGACGACCAGGCAGCCGTCCAGGAGCACGAGGTGCCGGCGGTAGCGCTTCACGCCGACCTCCGGCAAAAAGGCGTCGGTCGCGTCGCCCACGGCGTAGGCAAAGTCGGCCTTCTCAACGACCGCCTCCAGACGCACGTCCAGGGCCGGGTCCACGCGCAGGTCGGCCCCATTCGCCGAAACGGTGTTCTGGAACCGGCTGCTCCGCCGAGCATAGCCGGGCGGGACGAGGAAGTACTGTCCGCGAGCGAAGAGCGTCAGCGCGTTGTAGTCGGCATGGGCGTGGGTGAAGTTGGCCGCCGAGCAGGGCTGGCCCGCCCGGATCCGCTCGGCACAGCGATGGCCGGCCAGCGGCCCGCAGGCCAGCGAGACCACCGTGGCGCCGTCGTCCCAGCCGCTGCGCAGGATGGCCACGCCCTGGTTGGTGAAATGCGCGCATCGCGGCAGCCCCGCGGGCGCCTCCGCCTTCACGCTGGGATCGTACCAGAGCACGTTCCAGGCCATGCACTGTGACGCGGCGTGGGGATACTCGATCCGCTCGGCCCGGTAGGAGCTGCCTTCGAACGGGGCCTGGTAGACGCCCTTGGGTCCGGGCTTCAGGTCGAATGCCTCGTCGCGCCCGGCGAGCCACTGGGCACGGCCGTCACGGAACAGCGAGGCCAGGCGGCGCAGCAGGTGACACGAGGCGCTGCCGCTGGTGTTGTACCGCCCGCTGCGGAATGAATCGTTCAAGTAGACGTAGGTATCGTCGGGCAGCCAGTGGTAAAGGCGATACCGGGCCGTGTTGCGAATCCAGGGGGCGTCGTGCAGGTCCTCACCGGTCACGCTCTGCCACGCCCCGTAGAACCACAACAGCGGCGCCATCGCGTAGCACCAATCGGCCGCGCCTTCGTGCCAGGCGCCGTCGTCGGCGAGCCAGGATAGGCAGTCGTCGAAATCGAGCTTGGCGCGCGCGGCCCAGCGATCGGCCCCCTCCACCTCCCCGAGCAGCGCCAGCGCGGCCTCGCCGAAGCCGCCCATGGGGATCCAGTGGTCGTGGTGGAGGTGGGCATTGGCCCACCAGCGTTCGTGCTCCGTGCCCGGAAATGAGCCGAGATAGAGTTCGCGGACCAGCCGGGCCACGTGGTCTCGAATCCGTGCCCGCTCGGCAGCGGTCCAGGTCTCGTAGAGCCAGTCGTACGACCGCGCCAGGCCGGCCGCGTAGATGCCCAGGCCGTAATTCTTGAGCGGAGCCCGGGGCACCCGGCACATCGCCAGCGTCCAGCGCCGGGCAAGCTCGCGGTGCTCGGCCTTGCCGCTTACGACGCAGCCCAGGGCAGCGTTGGTCACGAAGGCCCCGCTCTCCTCGAGCAGGACTTCGTTGAGTTCGTTGTCGGGCACGTCGACGGGCGGCGACCAGCCGCGGTTCTTCTCGACCCACTCCAGCAAGAGATCGGCGTAACGGCGGTGCGTTCCTCCCACACGCTCCCGCAACGAAGCAAGGCCGCTGGCGTCGAGATGCAGCCTGGGATGAACGCATGAAATGGCGCGAAGCCGTGCCTGGAGCTGCTCCTGCTCCTCGGCCCCCAGCGCGCGCTTTGCCGCAAGTTGGCAAGAAGCGAGGGCCGCTAGCCCTCCGCCCAAGGCCACGTCCCCAAGGAACCGCCGGCGGGTCTTGCGATCCTTTTTCATGGCGAGTTGCACCGGTGTGAGGGTTGATGCCTGCGAACTGGCCGGCCGAGCCGTTGCGCAAGAGGAACTTCACTCGGCGAGTATACTTGACGGATCGGACGACGTGCAAACACAGGCGCCCCAGCAGCCGCGGTTTCCCACGTGGAGCCGGCCTGCGGGCCCTGAGACTCTCTGGGTACGCCAATGCTGGACAGGATCGGTCCCGTGGGTGTATGCTCAGATTCCGTCGTCGGGGGCGTTCTCTCCGGCCAGCTCAACGGAGAGACGACCGTCGGCGCGTACACGATGCCGCTTCGCGGGCGTTCGCCTCAGAACGGTTCTGGGACCCGTCAGCGGTGACCGTCAGCGGGAGTCGGGAAGATGGCTGAACAGAAGACGGCCTCGCGCCGCGGTTTTCTCACCTACGGCGTCCAGGCCGGGGCAGCCCTTGGGGCCGCAGTGGCAGCATCGCCTGCGTGGTCGGCTGCCCCCTCCCAGCGGTCGCGACCGCTGGTCATCGACAGCATGATGCATCTGGAAGTCTACAAGAGCAGAACGGAAGGCTACTACTGGGAAAGCTTCCTCGAAGAAGTCCTCGAGCACTACGAAGCGGCGAAGATCGACAAGGGCGTGATACTGACCACCTGGACGCCGTCGCGCGAATCGAACGACAGGACGCTGCGTGCCTACGAGGAGCACCCCGACCGGTTCATCCCATTCGGGCACGTACGGCCCGAGGACCCCGACTGGCAGCGCGAGCTGAAGCGGGTCTCCGAGCCGCCCTGGAAGGGGCTCAAGCTCCACGAAGGCGAGATCGAGCGCGCCGGCGACTTGAGGGAGACGACGAGGACCGTCACCCGCAAGGCCGCAGAGCTTGGTATCCGCATCTTCAAGATCCACCTGGTCAATTACGACATCATCGAGGAGCTCACACGGGAGTTGTCGGAGGTGACCTGGATCTTGCCCCACATGGGCTGCTACGGCCGCTGGGGCGACATGCAGAAATACTGCGAGTTGGCCAAGAACCGGAAGAACGTCTACCTCGACACGTCGGCCGTGGCGCACTACTGGATGTTCGGCAAGGCATTCCGCTGGGCGGGCGTGGACAAGATCACGTTCGCCAGCGACGGATTTATGATGAGCACCATCGTCGAAAAGGCGAAGATCGAGACCCTCCAGCTTCCGTCTCCGTACAGAACGCCGAAACTGACCGATGAGGAGCTGGCCAAGATCCTGGGCGGAAACATGGCCCGCGTGCTGGGCATTCCGCCGTACACGACCGAAACGAAATAGAGGAGAATGCGAATGCAAGCCACACGCAGACAGTTCTTGAAAGGAACCCTGGCAGCCGCGGCGACGGCGGTCCTGCCGAGCGCCGGCGCGTTGGCCGCGCCGCGGGCCAAGGCGGCCAAGGCCAACGACGAGATTCGCCTGGCCATGGTGGGACTCGGCGGGCCCGGCGGCGTCGGCGGGCGCGGGCGCCAGCTCCTGAGCCGGCTCGAGCACGTCGCCGGCGTGCGGGTCGTCGCATTGTGCGACGTCGACCGCGGGATCCTCGATCGCGGTGTGCAGCAGTTCAACGATCGGCAGCGGCCGGTCAAAGCGTATACCGACCTGCGCGAGGTCCTCGACGACAAGGAGATCGACGCCGTGGCGCTGGCCATTCCCAACCACTGGCACGCGTTGGCGACCGTGTGGGCGTGCCGGGCCGGCAAGGACGTCTACGTCGAGAAGCCGGTCTCCTACAACATCTGGGAAGGCCGGCAGATGGTCGCTGCGGCACGCAAGCACGGCCGCATCGTGCAAGCCGGCACCCAAGGCCGCTCCAGTCCTCCGTTGCAGCAGGCATTCGAATTCATCCGCAGCGGCCAGATCGGTCCAGCCCTCTACGCACACGCCGTCAACTACAAGCGGAGGCCGAGTATCGGCAAGGTGGACGGACCGCAGCCGGTGCCCTCGACCGTCGACTACAACCTCTGGCGCGGTCCGGCTCCCATGGAACCGCTGATGCGCGAGAACCTGCACTACGACTGGCACTGGGTCTGGGCGACCGGCAACGGCGAGATGGGCAACAACGGCGTCCATTACATCGACATGTGCCGCTGGGCGCTCGGCTACGACGGTCTCGCGCCGCGCGCGATGAGCATCGGCGGGCGGTTCGGTTACGACGACGACGGCCAGACCCCCAATACGCAGGTCGCGATACTCGACTACACGCCCGCCCCGATCCTCTGCGAGATCCGCGGCCTGCCGTCGAAGGCCGGCGCCGACTCAATGGACAAGTTCCGGACCGTGGACAAAGGCATTCTCATCCAGTGCGAGGAGGGCTACTTCGCAGGCGGTCACGTCGGCGGCGCGGTGTTCGACAACAGCGGCGGCCAGATCAAGGAGTTCCGCGGCGTGGAGTTCTCCGAGCTGGCCGTGCGGCATCTCGAGAACTTCGCCCAAGCCGTGCGCAGCCGCAACGCCCAGTCGCTCGGCGCAGATATCCGGGAGGGGCACGTCTCCGCCGCCGGATGCCACATGGCAAACGTGTCGCACCTGCTTGGTGCCCAGGCCACGCCCCAGCGCATCATGGAGGTGACCAAAGCGAACTCCCAGCTCTCGGACGCCTTCGAGCGGTGCCGAGACCATTTGCGCGCTAACGGCGTTGACATCGGCAAGACGCCTGCGGTCCTCGGTCCCTGGGTGACCATGGATTCGGACCAGCAGAAGTTCGTCGGCGAGTTCTCCGACCGGGCAAACAAGCTCTCGAAACGAGTCTACCGCAAACCGTTCGTAGTGCCCGACATCGCGTGATTCGTTCACAGCGTCGTTTCGACGAGGTGTCGCCTCAGACCGATTGATCACGTGGTATCCGCAGATGGCAGAGCCGTCCCACGGATGCTTTTTGGAGTCGTTCGAGCGACAATATCGATTCGACGATCCGCCCGATCCAACACCACGGAGATGATCAAGAATGAAGTGGAGCGTGCTCATGGCAAGCGGGCTGTCGCTGCTGCTGGCAACGGGTGGCGCGATCGCGGAGTCGACCCCCAAACGGGGTGAGCGGGTTCACCATCCGCGCGAACTCAGCCCGGGCGGGCATCTCAGCGGGATCCCCATTGCCTGGACGTCCGAGTGCCGGGAACCGGAGGGCCGCGGGCTCGTGCTGGACGGCATCGAGCAGCGCTACGAGGACAGCCGCCCGCACACGCGCATCCTCGTGGACGGCGAGTGGAGGAACATCTATCCCGAGCTGCGCCGCAAGAACGTGCTGCAGAGCCAGTGCGATCTCGCCGGCAAGCTGGCCATCGACCTGATGCGCGCCCGCGCCCGGGCCCGGCACATCTGGTTCAAGGGACTCCGAGTCGAGGACGAGCGCAAGCGGCTTGACGCGGAGGCCGTGCCGCTTTTCCGGGCCTTCCTGGCCGAGTTCGAGGCATTCCGCAAGAACCTGGCGGCGCTCAAGGACCTGCCCGAATACGAACGAGGGCAGGTGGCGTTTGCGCTGGGGCACCTGGACGCGGCGCGGAAGCTCCTCGAGACGTCCGAGGGAATCGCAAGAGCCGTTCTGAGCGCCGAACACATCAACGCGATGCAGAAGGCGCAGGTGGAAATCGAGATCGCGGCCGAGGCCCTCGACGCCGAGCCGCCCCCGCGCGTCCTGAGCCGCCCGGCGTACGACGCGCGTACCGGGCTGTACGTGCTCTTCGGGGGCGATCACTTCGACTACCTGATGAACGACACTTGGGTCTTCGATCCCGACGAGGTGAAGTGGTTCCAACGTCACCCCGAGAGCGCCCCGCCGCCGCGCGGCAAGCACGCGGTCTCGGCGCCCGGCGACGGGACGGTGCGGATGCAGGGTGGCTATTACTATCCCGGCGAGCACCGTTATACCTGGATCGGCGACGACATGTGGGCTTACGACGTCGCGAAGAACGTCTGGACCGGCCCCGAGTCTGAGAAGCCGTTGCCACCGGGCACGCGCGCCTATTGGGGTGGGGCCGAGCACCCGAGCCACTTCCTGCAAGGCCCCAAGCCCGACGCGGCCGCCCACGCGAAGGTCCTCGCGTCGCTGCCGGTGAACACCTGGGTCGATATGGAGCCGCCCTACAAGCGAGCCGGCTCGCGCCCCTGGGGCACCATGGCTTACGACCCGGAAAACGACCTCATCGTCGACTGGAACGGCGGGCATTCGGGCTATTGCAGCACGGACGCGCCGCACTATCACCTGGGCGTCAACCGCTGGGAGCTCCCCTATCCCGCCGAGATCCCCCTGGGCATGGTCGGCGCCTCGGCGGCGGCCGTGTCGGGCTACAGCTTCAACAAGCGGCACTGGATCACCAACCACACGTGGAATCACTACCTCTACGATCCCCGGTTGAAGCGCGTTCTGGTCGCCGGCAGCATGAGCAACTGGCAGTGGAAGCACGACCCCTATTCGTATATCTACGACCCGGTCCTGGGCGAGTGGGAGTCGCGTTTCCGTAAGACCAATGGCCTTGAGGGTGTCTTTCCCGCCGGGATCAGCGTGATCCACACGCCCGCGCGCACGCTCGCCTATGGCGGCCGGGGCGAATGGTGGATCCTCGACTACGAGAAGATGGAGTGGGAACGGTTTGTCAGCCTGGGGAAGAACTGGCCCGGCAGCGGGTGCTCGGATTGGTACGCCCACATCTATGACCCGACCGGCAACCGAATCCTGGCGTTTCGCCTGCCGATACCCCGCGACGTGTATCACGGCGAGCAGATCTACGCGCTCGATCTGACCACAAAGGAGGTCACGCTCATCAAGCCGGAGAATCCGGAGGTGCTCGGCGAAGGCTTCCGGTACGGGCGGGAATGGCGCTATCTCCCTGATCTGCGAATCACCGTGATCGGAACCGGCCTGGTCCACCGCAAGGACCGCAACGGGCAGCCCACCTGGGAGCAGACCGAGGACATGCCCGCCTATGACCCCGTGAAGAACCGCTGGCTTGTATTGAAGGTCAAGGGGAAGCCCGGACTGGGGTTTGGCGGGAGCATGCACTACGACGAGACGCGTAGACTGCTGTGGGCGCTCGACTCGCGCGGCAACGTCTACGCGCTGAGACTCGATCTGGAGAAGGCGTTGGCCGGAAACGGCAGAGAAGGTTGAGGCTGCCCCCATTGAGCGCCAATGCGAAAAGGAAGCCCAAATGAAAACGAACGTCAGGAACATAGCGTGCGGGCTGGTGACGATTCACATGCTGGCGGCGGCCGGCGCGGCGCAAGGGCCGAACCTTTACACGGGCCGGCAAGAGCGTGAGGAGGTCTTTCACTTCGCCCGGAGGCCGACCGTGGCCAGACAGGGCGATAAGTACGTGATCCGCTTCGCCAGCGAGGCCGCGTGCGACGCGACCGTGGCGATCGTGAACGCCCAAGGGAAGGTGGTGCGCCACCTGGCCTCCGGCGTACTGGGCGCGAACGCGCCGGCGCCCTTCGAGCAGGGCTCGCTTGAACAGGAGCTCGTCTGGGACGGTCGGGACGACCGAGGCAAGCCCGTCGACGCCGCCGTTTGCAGGGTCAAGGTGGCCCTGGGGCTGAAGCCGCGGCTCGACAAGCTGTTGGGCTGGTCGCCGGGCACGGTGAGCGTCTTGAAGGGCCTTGCCGTGAACCGGCAGGGGCGGCTGGCTGTGCTGGACGGGCGGGTGGCTCAGGGCCAGGGGTTCGGGTTTACGATCACGCCGAATGTCCGCCTTTTCGATCGGGAAGGCAACTACTTGCGGCGCCTGGTTCCCCCCAACCCATTGCTCCCGCCCGAGCGATCGAAGCTTGTCCAATTTCGGCGTCTGGAAAACGACAAGGTCGTGCCGAGGTTCCGGGAGATGGGGCTTCAGTTCTCCATCTGCGAGCCCCCGCAGATGAACATGGGCACGCTCCGGCAACAGCCGGTGGTGACCTCCGACGGGCGTTTCCTCTTTCTGTCGAGCGACCACCACCACACCCTCCCGCGACGGCTGTTCATCGTGGACCTCCGCGACGGGGCGACGGACGCGAAAGTGATCGGCTCCGAAAAGAAGGACGTCACCGGCGGGGGTTTCCCCTTCATGGTTCTCTCGCCCGACGAGAAGTGGCTCTATCTGTGCTCATTCAGCCCGGAAGCCCAGAGCAGAAAGGGAGAGGGCTCGAAGCACGTGGTGTTCCGCGTGCCCATGCAGACGGACGAACTCGCCGAAGTGTTCCTGGGGGTGTATGGCGAGGCCGGGCGCGACAACCGGCATTTCAGCCGCCCCCTGGGCGTGGCTTGCGATGCGGCGGGCAACGTCTACGTGGCCGATCACGGCAACGACCGCATCCAGCTCTTCTCGGCCGAAGGGAAGTTCCTCGAGAGCATCGAAACCAAGGCGCCCGAGCTGCTGGCCGTCAGCCGCAAGACCGGGGCGATCTACGTCACCAGCGTGCTGGTCCCCCACACGTCTCGGCGCCCCATCATCTGGGACCAGAGGGACGAGGGGCACCGGCTCTTGGGCGGCAACTCGACCTCCAGCCTGGTCAAGTTCAACAGCCTGAAAGACCCTACGCGCACGGTCCTGATCGAGGAGGTCGTCACCGGCGGTGCGAACAGCGGGCCGCTTTTGGCGCTGGACGACACGGGGGCCACGCCGGTCCTGTGGTTCTCGGCCCATTTTTGGGATCTTCAACGCTTCGAGGACCGGGGGGACGAGTTCGTGCGGACTTCCTCCGAGACGGTGTGCGGCGGCGCGGGCGGCTGGCGGGGCTGGAACTCGGACGGGTTCGCCGACCGGCTGATGGTGGACCCGCATCGCGGAGAGCTCTACCTCCAACACGGTCGGCAGGGCTGGTTGGTCGTCGACTCGCGCACCGGCGAGTTCAAGCGCTACGTCGGACACGCGAACGGAGCGAACATAGGCAACCCCGGGGAGCCGCCCATCGGCGAGATGGAGATGGGGCCCGACGGGATGATCTACATGCGGCTCTGGAACCTGGGCACCCAACTGACGCGTTACGATCCCGACAAGCGGGAGTACGTCGGGTTTCCCGAAAGCCCGCACAATACCATGCTCACGTACCGGGGGCTTACTTATCCCGGCATCGCGATCCCCAACGACCAAGGCGCCAGGGGGTGGCCCGACTCGATGGCCGTCGCGCCCAACGGCGACTTTTACATCCCCAACGGGCGGCCCACGGCGGAGGACATCGGCGAGCTGAAGAAGCGAGGGCTCGATTACCCCACGGCGGAAAATGCGCTGAGCCCGGGCGGCGGCAACCTCTTGAAGGTCTACGCGAAGGACGGCACGCTGAAATGCTTCAGTGCGTTGCCGGGCGTGCAGCAGTGCGTTGGCATGCGCGTCGGACGCAACGGCGCGGTCTACACCGTCCTGCCCTGCCGGCCGATCGACAAGGAGGAGGAGCTGGGCACACTGGTGAAGTTCGACAGCCGGTTCGACCGGTTCCCCATCGGCCGCATCGTCGGCACCTGGAACCAGAAGCTCGAAGAAGGGGGCACGCACGTATGGGGCCAACACTCCGGCAACCGCAACTCGCCGGTGCGGATCGAGAACATGGCCTGGGACTACCACGGCGCGCTGGTGCGATTTTCCGGGTGTACCTGCTCGCGCAGCCAGTTTTCGCTGGATGCCTATGAGCGGGTCTTCCTGCCGATGGCCCCCAAGTGCGCCGTGGACGTGCTCGACGCCAACGGCAACGTAATCGCGAGCATCGGCAGCTACGGCAACGCCGATTGCCGCGGGCCGGTCAGCCCGGTCGTCGATCCCAAGACCGGCGAGCTCCGCCCCCGCCGCCCTGACGACCCGCCGGGGCTGAAGAGCCCGCTGGCCGAGCCGGAGATCACGTTTCTGATGCCCAACTTCACGGCGGTGGAGGACGAGGCGCTGTACGTGAACGACCTGGGCAACGAGCGGATCGTGCGCGTCGCCCTGGAATACGAGACCGAGGAAATCGTGCCGCTGCCGTGATACGCCTCCGGCCGCAGAAACCTGCCCATGGAATCGTTCTTCGTCAACCCCTGGATGCTCGCCGCGGCGGCGGCGGTGTTGCTGCCGATCCTGATCGAGTGGCTGTTCCGCTGGCGCCGCCGCCGGATCGAACTGCCGACGATCCGGTTCCTGCCGCGCAACAAGGAGCAGAAGCGGGTCCGGCGCCAGGACCGCATCCTCCTGCTGGTGCGCATGTTGGGCGTCTTCCTGCTGGTGCTGGCCATCGCCCGGCCCCTGATCCGGCACGGCCTAATGGGCGGGACCCGGCAGCGCCACCTCGTCCTGCTGCTCGACGGCACGGCCAGCACCAACCAGCAGGTCGGCGTGACCACGGCGTTCGGGCTGGCCCAGAAGAAGGCGGCCGCCATGCTCCGCGAGATGCCGCCGGGCCGAGCGTGACGGTCGTTTACCTCGGCGACCGGACCGAGGTGGTCCTCGAGAACGAGACCGACCTGCGCACCGCTGCGGCGCGCATCGAGGGCCTGCGGGCCGGCTCCGGGGCGTCGCCCATCACCGACGCGCTCGCCCGGGTCGAGGATCATCTCAAACGGGGCGGAGACAGCCAGCCGGAACTCTATGTCTTCTCCGACTTCCAGGCGCACACCTGGACACGGCGCGGCGCCGGCACCATGGCGGCTTCGCAACTACTCGGCGAAGTCACTGCGCAGTGCGAGACATTCCTCGTGGACGTGGGCGGGCGGCCCGAGGTGAACTACATGCTCACCGACTTCCGGCCCGACGAGTGGCTGACGTCCGCGGGCATGCCGGTCAGCTTCCGGGCCGTGATCGAGACGTGGGGCAAGCCATCCGGCGACGCGACGGCCACCGTCACTTTCCTGGTCGACGGCGTGAAGAAGGACGTGCGCGAAACGCGCCCGACCGGGGGGCCGACATCCGTCGTCTTCGAGCGCCGGTTCACGCGCCCGGGCGAGTATCTGGTCGAGGCCGTGCTGGAAGGGGACGAGCACCGGATCGACAACCGGCGGTTCTGCCTGTGTACCGTGCCGGAGAGCGTGCGCGTGCTGGTCCTGGACGAGACCGCCCCGGCCATGCCCGGCAACGGCGTCGAGGCCAACGGCGACGCGTCGCCGGCCGCTGGTGCCGACGGCTATCCGGAAGAGCTGGCTCGTGAGTCGGTGTTCCTGGCCCGGGCCATCGCGCCGCCGAGCCATCCCGGGATGGAGCGGGTGTCGCGGTTTTCGGCCAAGGTCATCCACCCGGTGCGGGTGGACTACGAAAACATCGGAGAGTACGCGGCCGTGGTGCTCGCCGACACGGGGATGCTGAGCGAGCCGCTCGTGGCGAAGCTCAAGAACTACGTGGCCGACGGCGGCGCGCTGTGGATCTTCGCCGGTGAGCGCGTGAACCTCTACCAGTACAACAAGCTGCTGTTTGAGGAGGGCGAGGGGCTCTTGCCCTGTCGGTTCGTCTCGACGGTGGCCGCGCAGGACGCGGGAGCTGCGGGCAACCCTGGCGGGCTACCGCACGTCCGCTTCGGCAAATCGGTCCACCCGGCGCTGGCCCGGCTCACCGACTACGGCAGCGAGGACGCCAGGTTCCTGCGCTACATGGAGCTGGAGTTGAAGCCCGACGCGCGGGTCGTGCTGGCCCTGTCGAATGGGGCGCCGACCCTGGTCGAGCAGGAGTTCGGCCGCGGCAAGGTGCTCGCAAGCAGCAGCACGGCCGGGGTCGGTTGGACCTATCTGCCCGCCACGGCGGAGTTCCCGATCCTGGTCCAGGAGCTGATGCGCTACCTCGTCGGACGCCCGGACGCGGCGGTGAACTTGAGCGTGGGCGACCGTTTCGAGGAGCCGGTGTTCGTCTCGACGCAGCATCTGCTCTTGCGCCATCCCGACGGGCACAAGGAGCGGCTTACGCCCCGCCAGCGCGAAGGGCGTGACGACGCCTGGGTCGTGAGCTTCGACGGGACCCGGCAGCAGGGTGTTTACGAGTTTGTCGATACGGTGCCGGGCGTGTTGCCGCGGCACCGCTTCGTGGTGAACCAGGAGCCGGAGGAAGGGGACCTCAGCCGACTCTCGCGAAACGACGTGCGCGACGCGTTCGGCGGCTCGTGGCAATGGATCGGCCCGGAGGTCCCCGTCGAGGAGTTGGCGGCGAAGCTCCACACCGTCACGGGGCTGGCCCCGGGCATCTTGTGGGCGCTCGCGGCGGTGCTGGGGATCGAGTCGCTGCTGGCCGCGAGGTTTGGCCGGCGCCGTCGGCAGACAGAACCATAGGACGAAATGTAGCTACCGTCGCCAGACGGTGGGCGTGGTAGCTAGTGTCCGTCGGGAAAAGGCTGATTTCGCGTTGCCGTAGGGGCGGGAGAGGGGTGCGGAGGGGCTGAAGATGGGGGCAGAGGCAGTGGCCGAGGGCTAAGGGAGCGTCGGCCGCGCGC
>Ga0180438_10007697_pt1 | contig 13941 bp, 10 predicted proteins | sample SS_ome_12_FD_132455 | JGI IMG/M metagenome (GOLD analysis project Ga0180438, IMG submission 132455) | Hypersaline lake sediment archaeal communities from the Salton Sea, California, USA - SS_3_D_2 metaG | ecosystem: Environmental > Aquatic > Non-marine Saline and Alkaline > Hypersaline >... | reverse complement strand
TATCTAGGTTTGTTCTGAAAGAGGCGTTGTTTATTATTTTTAGATTAAATTCTTTTAAAAGGATACAGGGTTTCCAGCACAGATAGATCTCAACAGAATAATATTTAACTCGATTCAATTCTCCCTTATAAACTAAGGATGCTTTAAATGTTTTACTTGTCTCGAATGCTTCTACAAATCTCTTAATTTCTTGTAGATACGTGTCCATGGCTTCTGGTAACGGCTCATACTCTTGAATACGCCTTGTTATTAGTTCTGAATAATTCATGTTAATGTGACCTCCACTATTTTGCTAATCTTTAAAACGTTTTTATCATTCAAGACCCTTATTTCAAACTTGCCAACTTTCCTTGCATTAACTTCTAACGTATCTTTATCCCATATAGCTACTATAGAGGATTGATCTATTAGAACCGAATCATAGGGAGATAAATTCTCGAACTGGATTGACTGTGAAGATCCTACCACCATAGAATCTGGAAAAATAATAGTAGGGGCCATTTCTCCAGTTATGGCTCCATCTATTTCTCCACTGACTATTCTACTAGAAGACGTACCTTGAGACTTAACGGTAATCAAGTGTTCAAAAGTTACTTCAGGAACAAACTCAGCTACCCACATATGATCTACTGTGCTATTTTCTATGGGTAGCTTCGTTACCGATCCCGGAGTGTGCATAAGAGGAAGAGTTATAACCCATGTAGATCCATGTTCCTTGCTTGTTATACGGGTACCTCCAGCTATATTTTGCATAGGTCCGAACATAGCACTAAGAAGAGTATTAAGCTGTTTGGTAGCCGTTTCTGAATTAGTTACAACTGTAATAGTTATTGGAATCTTATAGATAAAAGCCCGATCTTCATACCTGTTGTTATCGGAATCGTATTGGACATTATCTACCATAGATAGACCAGACGGTATCCATTCAGAAGAAGTATCAGTTAACAGTATAGAGGGTAACTTCTCTTTTATATCCTCATATAGAGCTGCTAACTGAATGTGTCGTTCTGAAGGATCGTCATCTAGATCTAAATCTGTAATGTATTGTAAACTACTAGATCCCAAAATTTCGGTCAAGTTTCTATTAAGCCCTTGAGTATTTAAGAAACTATCTATATACTCTATCAATTGTTTTTTAACAATCGTAGACATATTATCCTGACTAAAGGCTAATGTATCTACTGGAGCTTTTGGAACAGGTCTATTTATGTAGGACATGGGTTATCTCCACTTAAAAGGGATCTATTTGCAATAAAGCGAAAGATCCTTGAGACGAGCCGTCTTTCTCGAATTGTCCAGTAATAGGAGAATACGTGAAATAATCAACTCGGTCTTCTAACGGTTTGAATACATAGTATCTCAGTAACATTACTTCTGGATTATCGCATTGATAATCTGTTACAAAATTGTTAGATAATCCACCGTTAGGACCAGTGGTAACAAAGTGTTTTTCTCTAGCACAAGTATGACCTGCATTACTCATGACGATGTTATCATGCTGAGTTAGCAGTTTGTTCTTAATATGCTGAGTATCCCAGATATCGTGGGTTGCTAATATAACCTTGTGTCTAGGATACTGTCTTAAGATACCTTTTGCCCACTCTATTCCTTCAGGACGATACTTGCTATACTGATCGTAGCATTCTACATGAAGAAAAAGATAGTTCTCATTTCCAACGGTCATTAAGAAATAATTATTTTCTATACCTCCGAAATCTCCACCCCACCATGCTTTATCCTTAAACCTAGAAACAGGAAAGAACCTGTTCATCATGTTAGGGTCATCATGGTTTCCAAGTGTCGGCATATAAGGCATAACACCTTCTAACAAATTCCAAGATTCAGAGGATCTACCCCATTCATCCCAATCCGACCAATTCTGTGTTACATCTCCTAATCCTTGTACCATCTTTATATTTAGCTGGTCCTTCATCGAGGATATCCATTCAAATCCTTGGTACATACTTGAGTAAGGTGCTTTTCCTATATTCTGGGAGTAATGTTGGGTGTCTGACACCGTTACTAACGTCCATTCTCCTTTGCTCTTATCAACGTGTAGCGGACCTTTTGGAGCTTCTTCTGGATGGAAAATAAACCAGTCTAGGTTGAATATTCCGTTACCTTTCTTACCTACAAAATAAACATTGTGAGATCCACTAATGTTTACTATCGGAATATGAACCTCTTTAAAATGAAACCATCCGCCTGTAGCACTCATAGTTATTGTGGCTATAGGAGGTCCGTCTAGGCTGTCTATTTTAACTTCAGCTACACCACCTGAGAAATCACTAGCAACCTTCAAAAGAAGGCTTCTTGAGGCCGTTCCAAAATCTACATCTCTGTATTCAATCCAGTCTCCAGCATCGAAAAAACCAACATGCTGACCTTCGATCTTTACCCCAGACATGTGATCGTAATGCTCGCCCTCTATAACATTATTAGCACAGGCTCCTAATTGTACTTCTTCCATAAAATCCAAGGTAGACTTTGGTTCCTTTGTTGAAGTACAGCCACAGCTAATTAGAAACAAAAAACAAGATGCTAAGAAAACTCTCATAACTTCTCCTATGTAAATTTATCTGGTTTTTCACTCTCCTCTTTATTTTTTATGTCGGTTGCCATTAATTTACCTCTAATCAACTCCAGCTCTATGTAGTCCTTGTGGATAGGCAATTCGAAAAAAATAAAAGGCTCTTCATCTTTAAACTCGTATTCTCTAGCCCTCTTTAATACCTGATCCACTTCTCTATACAAAAGCTTTCTTAGAATGTGAAAATTCTCCGGAGTTACTTTAATACTTGCCATGTCTTCTTCCTTTTTCTATTAACATTAGCACCTTATCAAATCCATCGTCAGTACAATCCCACTTCTTTAACTCACCTAGACGTTCATCAAATTCCATATCGATCTTTAACGGTAGCGAAAACTCGAAATTAAAATATTTTGTAACATACTTTTCCAATACCTTAGTCATAACCTCATCAATTATGTCTAAGGACTCTCGTAATTTATCATCATTCACTTCGTAGACAAGAGCATCATGAATAAAGTTTACTAGTTTCCAACCCCACTTCTTTCTTAAATTATGCTTCATTATGTAGTTATTTAGTAATGCACCTCCCAACATTATTAACTGTGCGCTAAACCCTTGAATGATACTGTTACCTGTCTGTCTCTCGGCCTTTGCTACTTCTCCTCTGTGTCTCTTACTACCATCTAAGTAATATGCACACAGTCTTCTACGTGTACCAAGAGGACTTTGAATAAATCCATTCTTTCTAGCTGTATTTATCATATCCTTTAGCCACTTTTCGGCACCAGGAAATGGTTTGAAGAAGGCTCTCTGTAATTTTTCAGCTTCTTTATTCGTTATACCTAAGTTACCCGCTAAGGTTGCAATACCCATTCCGTATATTGTACCAAAGGTTAAGCCTTTCGCATTCTGTCTCATATCTGGTTGTACGTCTTCTACTTTTAAACCGTACATTAAACTAGCAGTCTGTTTATGCACGTCTGCGGATAACTCAGCCTCTTTCCTAAGCTTCTTATTGTCTGGGTTTGCTAAGAATTTTTTATGAACCTTGGCTGCTTTTCTATACAGTGCTGACAAATTCTTATCCTTACTCAATAGTCCCCAAACTCTAACTTCTGCGGTTGCTCCATCAGCCTGTACCAACTTTTTACCCTTTGGAGCAATATACATATTCTTAATCTGCTTCTTAGGGCTTGGCACCGATCCCGTACCTAAACATTTCTTACACTTCTTTTTGTTTTTTCCTACTCCCTTTCCCTCGCATTTTGGACAAGGAATGTCGGATGCTTTTGGGATCTGACTAGTGTTCGGCGATGTTGTTGAAGTTCTACTAGTAACTGTACCTGCTATATTATTGTTGGCCCTTAGTCGGCAATCCTTGTAGTTATCTATAGAGCCGCATTCTGGGTTTATATAACCATCGATCTGATTAATGTATGCACTTGCTAACTTCTTTAACTGGACGTACTCCGCAAACAAGGCCACTTCAAGGCAACTCTCTTTATAGGCATCCTTGAAATTCTTCCCCAAAGAAGCATAAGACACCGCTCCACACGTATCACATTCTAAATAGTATCCATAGTCTGACTGGCTGGGGTGCTTACACTCTTTATCGTTACCTTGCTTAAACTTTCCAAACTCTAACGGTTCTAAATCTAACACCTCCCAGAACAAGACACGTTGGGAATCTTCCGAGTTTATATCGAAAACCCACGGCTTACCTCCGAACAAGACATTCATATTAGCAACACCTTGATCTTCTAATAAGATATCATTGGCCTCTTTTATGTTCTTATTGATCTTGAAGTGTTCTTCAATCTCATCCATTCTACGAATTATGGGACCGTCTTTAGTCTTTAAAAACTCTATATAATCTCTATCGACCTTCGCACCATTGACCTCCATAATCGAGAAAAACTTAAGACATGGGCTAAAGTAATACTTTTGTTGATTAAGCCAATCCTTATAGTATCCCTGTAGCTTGGCAATCTTGGAAAATATGACCCACAATTGAAGCAAGGCATACACGTCTTTAGCACCGTACTCGGCTAACTCGCTAAGGGGTAACTGGGCTAATTCCCCATCACTACGGGCTTCCTCTACGTCTTCTAGGTCTGTGTATTTACTATACCCGTATTCTTTAAAGTATGTTTCTAAAGCGTATGGATAGCTAAATCCTTCTGTTCTAAGTCTGTTTTCGTTTAATTGCCATCCTGCTGTTCTAGTATCCAATATAAAAGCGTTGTTTATATAACATCCTAAGAATGAATATATAACAGTTACTTCAAACTTCCCGTTATGCGTCAACCAATACTTAAAGTTTACAGGTCCAGTGAACAGTTTTTTAAATAACTTTTTTATCTTTTTCTGCTCATCTACCTCCCACGGACTTTCTTTATGTGCCCACGGTATCACATATCCCTTTTTACCGTCTACTGCAAACTGAAGGGTAAGTATCTTATTGCCGTACTTCTTATTTAGGTTATCAGACTCTATATCTAAGGCTACTATCTTGCGTTCTGTTTCTATTAAATCCGTTATGAATCTCTTGACCTTTTTATATGTATCCAACAGCTCATACGTTCCAGGGTGTATCCTAAAATCTTCCGGTTTGGGGCTAAAGGCTTTTAATAAGTGGATCTCCATTTCAGAGATAGCTGCCACATTTGCAAAAGCCCTAATGTGATTCATAACCACAAAAGCCCGTCTAGTTTTTCCGGCCAGCTTTATCGTTCTAAAGTATCCTTCGCTTGGCTCCTCATCCCTGCAAACCTCTTTAAAAAGATTAGATCCAAAAAATACAACCAGATCTGGTTTAGACTTCTTTATAACAGATCGTAACCTAGATAGATCCTCATCCGTTATTCTTTTCCGTCTATCTACTATGGAATAAAACCCCAGCTTCTTCTTGTATATATTGGTTCTCTTTATTATGTTACCTAGTAGATTTCCGGTATCCGTTCCCCAAGGTACATTTTTTACAACTCCTGATTGTTCGCCTCTGACTACACATAAAATGTCCATAAATTCTTCCGCTTAGTTTTAACAACATTTATATACTTATTTTACAGTTTCTTGTCGAACAATGCAACAACTTATAAACAAACTAAAACGGAATAAATATCCTCTAACGTATTGCTTATTGACCTTTTATGACTGAGGGGTAGAACGAAGTTATGACCAGAATCGTTTGGGTGGATAAACAAGATATTATCTTTTAACTCTTCTGTATACATCCCCTGTAGCAGTTTACAGATATCGGTAATAAGAACTTGCTTTAATGGCTCTAAAAGAAAGCAACCTCTTCCCTCTCCGGGGTTCATTTCTCCAACTATTCTTACCTTCCAGAATTCCCCTGATCTAGGAGCATTCCTGTTCTCTGGCATTATGAAGGCCCTGTCAATAAAGCCTACTTTCATGAGAGTCTTAGTTATCAGGTTGCTAGTATTACAGGTATTCAGATTATCGAAAAACTTGACAATTACTACTTTTCCGACGGAATTGCTAGTCAAGGAGTATAAAGTAGAAATGCTAGAAGACTTTTCAACTTCAGACAAGTTTACAGCTAGGTTGTTGTCGGACATAAAAACTCCCTATCATTCTTTTAATAAATTGTAATCACTAATTCTAATATTATTTAACAGTATTTGCTTGGAGGGGTTTAACTGTATCTCGATTGTCAAATGATACGTGGTTCCCGGTTTCAATACATCCAGACCGTTTACATTTGGTAGCTGCATAACAAAATCCTGAAAAACCCCACCTGTGTCAGATATACTGTTATTAGTGGGTATCCTATCTACCCCAGTTTCATCTGTTATGTAGGCAGTTAAAACAGCTTGAAAATCAACTAAGGCATTTATTGTAATGCTAGCAGGAGGGTAGATTCCTGCTACAAATGGAAATGTCTTAGCTTCTGATTTTACGATACTTGTACCATTGTAAAACTTAGTACGAGATCCATCAGCCCCTCCAATATACTCATCTGTTATAGTGATATTTGGAGGAACCAACGTACCTACCTCTAACCACTTGGTAGAGAAGGGGGTAGCCATAGTGCTACAAGCCTGAATAGAATTACTGCCTTCCACAACCTGAGATGTCCTAGGCTGATAGATCATAGAATCATCTAAGTTTACATTAGATCCGGGATATACCAGCCAAAGCAGAACAACCGATTCTGTCAATTCGGATTGCCCAAATATACCCGATAAGGTTTCAAAGGTAGCCAAGTTACCACCTGTAACCTGTGCATTCTCATGCTTCATAACTACCGTATAGTTTTCTGCACTACTAGACAGGTCGAAAACTAGGTCTTTTTGCTCATCTGTTATTATAAGACCATCAGGAGAAATAAGTGTAAGTGCTTCTATCCTAACAGTATCACTTTGTAATACAGAAGCTCTTCCTCCATCAAGTACATTAGGTGCAAACATAGCTTTATTGGTTTGAGCTATCTGATTAGCGGTTAAGTTAGATCCGTATTCCGTGTATCTTTTCTGTACCATGTCACCCTCTTAAGAAATTGTGTAGACAGATATTCCGGTCATATTTCCAAAAACTTCTAAGTAAAATTTAGCCACTGGTTCTGGAAAAATAACTTCTAATACATTTGGAGATCCTGTAGGTGTTGCTATTATCTCTGGTTGATAAGTGTCTGGCCGAGCTTGGAATGTCTGCAATACTCTAATCGTTGGAGTAGAATTTGGCTCTAGCCCGTGACATACAACCATCATTCTATCAACGGTTGCTTCTTCTAAATCTATTGCCCGTATCCGATACTTTCTAGCTACTGTTTCTGGATTACTACCAGGAGCGTCACTTCTAAGTAGTTTTTCAAACAACGGTAAATCAAGAGCCACTTCCCCTTTAAACCCATTCTTATATCCATCAGTTACCAAAGCACCTACGGTACCTACAGCCACACTCATTAAGAAATTACTATCTGTGTTTCCAAAATTGGCTGTTAATTCTACTTCAGATCCATTATTAACTGCTACTACTTGGCTATTAAATACAGCGTCTCCAACTGTAGTAACAATGTTTGTTCTAGTAAGATCGTCATCTGCTGGATCGTATAGGAATTCACCTACCTCTGGGTCTGCTACTAACTCTACAACACCACCTGTATCTGTAACAAGGTAACTGAAAAATCCAGCCGTATCTTCTATATTAAAGTTATCTACTGTACCTCCGGTATCTTCTACCATGTAATCCAAGGCACCTAAAACATCCAGTATGTTGAAGTTGTCTACTGTACCAGCTGCATCCAATACCTCAAAATCATCTACGATACCTGTATTATCTACGGTTGTGACTTCATCTGGTCCTGTATTTGCATAGGTAAAAGAACTAGCCCCTAATACCGTGATCGTGGCTCCTAACACATTATAAGAAGCATCAGTCATATTGGTTATATTTACAACCTGCCCTGTTGTAAGTAAATGAGGTAACTGAGTAGTAATAAGAGCTACGTTAGAGGACCTAGACCTTTGGAACGTACCTACTCGACCTTCATCTACTCCAGCGTTGACATAACTAAAGCTATCCAGACCTGTTACCGTTATGGTAACTCCGGTAGCATCATAGGTTGCATTCCCCATACCGCTTACGTTTAGGGTTTGACCTGTAGCCAGCCCGTGGTTAGCTGCCGTAGTTATGTGGGCTACCCCTGACAATCTCTTTCTGCTAAGTGTTCCAAGAGTTCCTTCATCCGATCCAGTATTAGGATAAGTGAATGTATTAGGATCTATAACAGTCACAACGGCTGCTGCATCGTCATAGGTAGGATCTCCCATACTGGATATATCAACAGTCTGACCACTTACTAATTGATGGACTGCTGCTGTAGTTATTGTAGATACATTCGATATACGCTTTCTAGTAGCTGTACTAAGGGTACCTACGTCCAAACCTACATTAGGATAAGTGAACGTTGTGGAATTTATAACTGTTACAATAACTCCTGGCGCACTAAAGTTTCCATCTGCAGTTACTCCACTGATATCTACAGCTTGGCCGCTTACCAAACCGTGAGCGGCTGCTGTAACTACGGTGGATACGTTCGCAAATCTCTTAACCCATGCTGTTGTGGTTATTCCTTCATCGGGACCTGCGCTTGAGTATTGAATAGTTAGAGTATCTATTACAGTTATGATAGCTCCGATACTGTTATAACTAGTATCGGTCATATTGCTAATAACACCTACCTGACCTGTAGTTAATCCGTGCTCTGATTGTAAGGTTAAAGTAGCTATGTTTGATATACGCTTCCTAGTAGCTGTTCTATGTTTACCTTCATCATCTCCTGTATTAGCGTATGTGAAAGTAACAATATCCAATACAGTGACCGGAGAGTTTGTGCTGTTATAATTGGCACCGCTCATGCTGGATATATCTACCTTGTAACCAGTGGCGAAATAATGATTTGAACTAACTTCTATAGTTGTAACGTTTTCGAAACGCTCTTTTCTAACTGTACCCAATGGAACGTTCGATAAAGCTGTCAAAACTTTAGACGGTGCTATTGTTGATTGATCTCCATTCACAAGATCAGCAGAAACAACCGATAGTGTACCGAAGGGTCTTCTTGAGTTAGACTCCGCTGTAGCTAGATCTCTCCATTTCGGTTGGTTGAAATCTTCTGTTAATACATGGCGACTAGTAGAAGAGTTTAAATAACCAGTTACCAAATACAAGTTAGCTAACCATGCTGCAAATATTGGGCTATCCTCATTAGAATACAAGGCCGACTCTTGTTGACCTATAACGTATATAGGATCTGGTAATTTTCTTATTCTACTAACAGCTTGACCATCCCAAAAAACATCTAGTACTGGCAAGGCTTGATACATAGCTGCTTCAAAATCCGCATAAACTATTATTGTACTATCTACCCCATCACCACTTCTAGATACGACTTCTATAGTTGTTATCTCGTTAAACTTCTGAGTTGTTTTTTGGGACTGCTGTGGGTTTTCTTGAGTAGCAGGAACAACGCTGTCTGACCAGTTAGAATCATCAAATGTCAAGTCCTCTGTTATAACAACACCATTTATATCCTTACCTGTTAGTCTAAGTACTATGCTCATTCCAGAAGAATTGGCTAAAGTGAGTCCCACAACAATGTAGGACTCATAAGTTAGGCTAGTATCAAAAGCTAAGGGCGTGGATATAGCTGCTAACTTAGTGGCCGGTAGGATTAGGTTAGGATTTCTAATAAGATTTCCTAACCCGTTAAGAAACACCCTGAAGTCTTTAGGAATGGGGCCTGTGCCCTCAAAATTTATAGCTGGATTCGATATCTCAGAGAATTCAACTCCTTCTGATATAAGTATCTCACTAGCCACATTTGGCTGTGTCATGACTACATTATTGCTAGATATTGTTGAAGGTGGCTCTAATGCTGGACTGTAGTGATACTCTACTGTTAGATCCGCTGCTACCTCGTATTTACCCAGTATAAGTATGTTAGAGTTCTCTCGGATACCTCCCGCATACTTGTTTTGTGGAACTCCTGTTTCGTAAATGGCTCCTAAGTATATGGGATACTGGCTCAGGATAATGTAATTGGAGTTAGGAACACCTGTAACTGATCCTAGAGCATCATCTGTTAGTATAGCTGAGGATTCAAAACTCTCTGAGTAGTACAGACCCGCAATACTTCTAACACACACGTCCTTAGATAGTATTTTACCGAAAGATAAGAACTGCTGAAACAATGTCATGTATTGAGAGGTTAAATCATTAAGTCCTATACCGTGGGGATTATTGGCCGTGACTAGTCCTGAACCCACTTGTGACCTATGTTTGTTATCTACCAGACTAAACCAAGGTCTGATAAACGAATACGTATTCTGTGTCATATCAATGCTCATTTTGTTAGTCCCAGAGGACGCATCCAAAAAAGCAAAGGCAGAAGCCAATACTATGACGTTTTCTTTTCGACTAGTTGGAAACTTGGTAACATCGTTATAATCTGTCTGGGTTATAACCTGAATAGCTGTATCCCTTACCTGACGGCTAGGTATAAGAGTATTATCAAAAAGTGAAGGCCGGTAGTCTTCTCCAACTTCATGGTACTCCGCTATAACAAAGTTTATAGCATTGAGTGTAGGATCAGCTAAATCCAAGTTAGTTTGAGGGTCTGCTATTATTAGCTCTCCAGTCTGTGTCAGTGCAAACCCTGCATTCACATTAACCTTAAATACTTCAGGAGAAGAAACATAAAAGGGATCTGTATCATCGGTTGTTCCTACTGGAGTATCAGCTGCTACTATTCCATGTTCACCACCTGACGCTAAGTAACTACCCCAATAGATTTTAGTCCTTTCTAGTATTTCTGTGGACATAACTTCAGACATAAACTCGAAGTCTTCTATTAGCAATGCACTTTTAAAATTTAATTTTTCCACGGCTGATCTCCAATAATATTTAAATAAACCTTCTTAATCGTGTATAACCCCGGCATCGTGCTTATCATTAACATCATGCTTACTAAGAATGAAGTCTCTGGTGTAGAAGTATGGCTTGACTATCAAACTTGTGCTAAGCCATTCAGCTTCTTTAGTTGTTTTTGCCATTATGTGAAAACGGTATCTATCTACTTGAGGGGTAATAGTAGGTTCCCATTGCTTGAATTCTACCGTTGAATTAGCTGCTGAACTGATTGTTACAAGTATTCCTTCTATCTCAGTCAGGTTTGGAAAGTCTACCGAACTATCTAAAATCACAGTAGCACTACTTGACGGTGCTATAGTAAACTCAACGTAGTCGTCACCTGGCAACAAATGAATACGCAATATAGTTTCATCTTCTACATTTACAGGTATTCTCCAATTAGCATTAGGCATGGGTGGATGAAGTCGTTGAAACATACCAAACTTACCTTCATCGTTACAAACACCTAATGTACCATTTGGGGTATACTTCATAGTTCCTGCAATCTTTTTCCAAAAAAGGAAAGTGTCAGCAGAGATACCCATATTAGAAACAGAATGATTCTTATTTATAAGGTAAGGATCTTGAACTATTTTATCCTTGAACCTATCATAGGGTTGGATAGCTACAAATTCATCTACCTCAGTCTTGGCTGACAAATCTCCTAGTGTTATCCTTCCACTAGTCCAATCCAACAGGTGAGGTCCTACTTGATTAACAGACCTTAGAAACTTCGGTATTTTTAAGATAGGAGAAAAGTAAGCCGGATAGGCTCTAAGATAAAATACTTCTTCTGCTAAAAGGCTTTTCTTAAGAGGAACGTCTATGGTAACTTGATAACTGTAGGGATACTCATGTGTTGTTGGATTTAACTCCTCTAATCCAATAATGTTGGTTTCTTCAAACACGTTTATAAAAGTGCCTGTTCTACTCTTGTACGCTAATACATCATTAAGTATTAGAGGGTGTTTTGAGCGTACTTCGAAGGTAGAATCTCCGATTATAGCTGATGCTGCTGTTATGATGGGTACTGCCCATAAAAAGATATCCGAACTAATTGGGTGTTCTAATTTAGACTGCTCTACAAATTCTATAAGATTAGTTGAAAGGGAATAATCTCTAACAGTAAATTTTTCTACTTCAGCTACTTGTACTATGGCTCCTAATATTAACCAGTTCATAGGCTTATCTGTATAGACCGACCTAGAATTTACCTGAATTAGACTAGAAGTACGAGCTGCTACCTCTGGATTTACCAACCCAACAGTAGCTCCAGTTTTTCTACTAAACCTAGAAGTTCCTTTCAATACGGGATCAACGTATAAGGGATATCCTCTTAAGTTTATTTTTAAGTTAGACCATATAGGAGAGTTGTTTACAATACCCTCTTCAATCTTTCTTAGAATTCCCATGCTCTTGTTCCTGACTTTTTAGATAACATTTCTTGCAAAAGAACAGCCCACCTTCAGTCATATACTCTAAATGATATATCTCTGTGTTGGGGCAAAAATCGCAAGTTTGAGATTTTGCTAACCACTTTAAAAACCTACCTATCAACACCTACTCCTACATTTGAACAATTGGCCTGAATACTGCTGCTTCATCATCTATTTTTGAAAACAGCGGAAAATGACTAACACTATATAAAAAGATCTGGTCTAACTCTTCATTGTTTTGTACCACTCCCGAGGTGTCGGGTGTAAGGGCTTCGTCCGGTCCTGGATTAACATAGGTAAAAGAATTAGGACCTACCACCGTAACGGTAGATCCAGAAGAATCATATGAACCATCATCCATCCCGACCACATTGACAGTTTGGCCAGAAGTAAAACTGTGTTCGTGTAACGTTGTAATAGTAGATACGTTAGATGCTCTAGACCTTTCGGTAGTTGGTATTTCAGATTTTAATACCTTAACCCAAATACCCAATTCTCCGTATCCATGACGTGCATTTATATCTTGTCGTGGAACTCTGCAAATAATAGAAACTGCTCTATTGTTCGGATATTCTAAAAGATCTTCATTTATCAATTCTAGGTCAAGCAAAGGAGGAGCAGAAGGATAAACCCTATCAATTAGATCAGTTAACGTCGTATCGATAGGGTCTACCTTTACAGGATTGGCATCCTGATATCCACCTCTTCCTATTGCCCAACCATATAGCTGAAAGCAAATGGTACCTAAACTAGCCCTTTTATATAAGTCTCGTCCTGCATCCGTTAGGGCTGAAATAGCATTGTCTGTTGCATCTGTAAAGGGCATAATTCAAATCCTCTGATCTTATTAATTAACGCATAAGGCTACTGGAGCATTGTTTTGAGAACAAACCCACATCTGTAATACATCTATTTTATATTTCTGATCTTCAATGATGGTCTGTTGTTCTTGAATGGCTTTAGTCAATAACCTATCCAATTCTATGGGACTAAAAATAGCACACCCTAAATAGTCCACGAGGTCCGATGTCTCCTTTGTCACCCTTGATTACAAAGTGCTGGTGCATCTGCCTGAGAGCAAATCCATTGCTTCATTAAAGTGTTTTCAGCCTTGACCTTTTTTAATTCTTCTAAAATCAATACTGACAGTTTGTCATATGCAACAGAAACAGGTTCAGCTTTACCGTTCACATCGTCCATACCGACCAAGTAAGGCAAACCCAAAGCTAAAACGTCTTCTGCTACATAACCAAACCCATGACCGCCACCATTGATAAAATCAAATTCTACTGGCTGAAGCTTGTAAATATCCTTTGTATTGATGTTTTCCAATGAAGTTATATTTTTCTTGACTCGTTTTGTAGAGCTATCAAGTTTAAGCTGGCCTCCCTCAACTCTTACTAAAGAACCGCCACTTGTTGAAGACCAACCGGTAGAAAAAACATTAATTGGCCCACCGTCTAAAATTTCAAAAACCACGTTGCTTGTTGAATTTTGTGCAAATACAACACTCGGAGCGTTATCGTTTTTTAT
>Ga0180438_10007695_pt1 | contig 13944 bp, 17 predicted proteins | sample SS_ome_12_FD_132455 | JGI IMG/M metagenome (GOLD analysis project Ga0180438, IMG submission 132455) | Hypersaline lake sediment archaeal communities from the Salton Sea, California, USA - SS_3_D_2 metaG | ecosystem: Environmental > Aquatic > Non-marine Saline and Alkaline > Hypersaline >... | reverse complement strand
GTTGTAGCATGGGTTTTATTGTTTAAAAAGCGTGGATGGGCAACGGTTTTGTTATTAATTGGAATTTCTCTTTTGTTTCCTATTTTGCTTGGTCTCATTGCAGGTGCACAAATTTTATTGTTTGGACCGGGAATGCCTGTTGTAGCGAGTGCATAAAAAACATTTTAAATATACAAGGAAAAAATTATGGCAAACAACGAGTTTTTTGTACGCAAAATAAGAAAAAGATAAATCAACGAAGGTTTCAACATGCTAAAAACAAAAAAACGCGTTCACGCTTTTCTTATCCTTTGTTTGATGACAACATCGGTAAAAATGAATGCCGCTGCTACTTTAGCCAAATGGGTTACAGCTTTTTCCGCTGGTTTTTTTGGGTCACACTTTATACAACGGTTTGAAGGGCCTGTACGATATCGCAAAAAATTTGCACCGCAGCATGTCCAGGACAAGGCAGAGCAGATGCATCAAAAGTTAGAGGCTTTGTGTGAAAAATACGCCATTATTGGTCAGTTTGTTGTTAATTTCGACAGATCAAAAAAGAAACCTTCTGTGTACTTTAATATGCAGCTTGGGAAAGACAGTGCTGGTCAAGTTCGTCCCGGCAATATTATTCACATGAGTGACAGGTTAGAGTTAACAAAGGAAAAGCTCGAGAATGCTTTTGAAGGTTCAGTTTTGCGGCATGAAGTGGTTCACTGTGTGCTTGGTCATCAGAACATTTTTTCTTCACTTTTTAGAAGTACTGAACAAACAGAATTTGAAGCGGAAACGGTAACAGTGTTTAGTCTTTTATTTGAGAAAAAGTTTGATTCATTGCGGGGCTATTTTTCAAGAAAAACATCCGCGTCCAATATTTGTGCAAAAGATCTGTTAAAAGAAAAGATTCATTATGAACTCGGACAAATAAATGGTATTGCTGCTTTTAAAAAGGAATTTCCCAACAGTTCTGCTGTAGATGAATTACTAACTTTGCTTAATGAAAAAAATACTCAAGCAAGTAAAGCTCTTCTGTTTGCTCAAGACTTTGAATTTACAAAATCATACAAGAAAGCAAAAAAACAGCTTCAGGAGTTTAGTAATTCGTTGTAATCGATAAAAAACTCTGTTTCTGATACCCTACCGTTAACTGCAGTTTAATTTTTTGCAACATAAGGAGTCTCTTTTATTTCGGTCGAAACTAAATTTTCAAATTATCAAGAACGTTTTTTAAAGGATATACAATGAACTATAAAACAACTGTTTCGCGAACACTTCTTTTTTCCCTTCTATTGTCAGGAACTACTCATCTTGGAGCAACCATGGTTACGCAGGTTGGATCACAGAACTTTGAAGAGCTTGCAAAAGCAGAAAAGCCGTTTGTTTTAGATGTATGGGCGCAGTGGTGTGAACCGTGCAAAAAAATGAAGCCTATCTTTGAAGAAGTTGCAAAAAATACTGATGCGTATCTGTTTGGTAGTCTCGATTTTCAACAAGATCAAGCGCTGGCAGAAAAGCTTAAAGTTCGTAGTTTGCCAACCTTTATCGTTTTTAAAGGAAACAAGGAGTACGGCAGAATTTGTGGCGCACTTGCAGCAAATGCACAAGAGTTGCTTGGTAAAATTAATGAATGTCTTGCTAATGAAAATCCAGTAGACATTGGTAGTGATGTTGCGCTTACACTCCCAGAAATCATGACAAAGTTAAACATGCTTATGCTTTTACCTACAAAAGAAGCACAGGTGCAAGAGCTTAAAGAACTTTTCAAACTTGGTATGACTCCAGACATGGTTTTAGTGGATGTTCCAGCTATGGCAGGTCGGCCAGCGATGAAATTGACCCCGATTTCTTTGATGCTTAACGGAAGCGTAGAGCTTCTTGAGGTTTTTCTAGATAATGGAGCTGATGTTGTGCAAATCAATGCTGAAATTAACGCGAAATTAGATCTTTATAACAAAGAAATTGAAAAAATGAATCAGTTTAAAAAAGTATTACAGAGTCGGTAGAGTGTTACATCAATTATTTTTCAACTGAAGGAGTCACATGAAAAAGCAAATCTTATCTATCGTTTTGCTACTTTCTCTTTGCACGAGTCAAGCAATATTGGGATCTGAAGAAAGAGCCGAGTCTGCGAGTTTGTTGGAAAAATATTTTCCAGGAGTGAAAACGTTAAAAAAAGTCGTTTATGCAGGGGTATTTTTCTCTTTGTTTGGTGGCGCAAAAGCCTTGTCTTTTGAACCAACGACATTTGACAATTGTTTGAGCGCGCGAGGGCCTTTAGTGCAAAAGGAGAATGAGCTTCGGCTGGCCTGGAATGGATATGTACGAACACTAAGGGACGACGAGTACGAAGCCTATTACCCTTTCGTAGATGAGCAGCCTTCTCTAATTTGGCAGTGGCAACAGGAAAAAATTTGGAAATTAGACGAAAAATGCTTCAGGCAGCTTGATTCTAAGGATCGAATTAGATATTTTAAACAGCTTAACCATTTATCTCAACAAATGCTTGTAGAAAGACTTTCCCGTGAAGAGCTGCAAGCGTTAAACAAGGCCTTAAAAAAATCTGAATAAGAATAGTTGACTAAGAAAGGGCTGCAAACGCAGCCCTTTCTTGTTTAAAGCTAAAATAAATTAACCAAAAAATCTTTTGTACTTTGGTAAAAACTACTTTTTTGTACCGTGTTGAATTTTTTTTGAATCTTATACCCCCATACAAGCAAAAACTTCATCAACTGAAACGCGTTTTTCGTAACAAACACGCCCCCTTTAGCGGCAAACAATCCGCCTTTTGCTAACAACATTCCCGTCGCTAAAAAACTTTTCTTTTTCACAAGCTCTGGGTGTTCTTGCATCAACACAAGGGCCATTTTGTAGGGATTTTCTATAGCGTGGCCGTCTGCTGGGTTGTAGATTTTTTTATGTACTTTCTGCCCGCGTTGCACCAAGGTTTCGCACAGCTCGTACGGGTTGTCACATTCGATGATAACCGGTTCTTGTGCCCGTTTTTTTTGTTGAAGTTTGTAATCAGAAAGCCAGGTGGAAAAAAGATTTTTTAGGTAGGTCAGGCGTTGAATTTTTTCTTTCATAATTTGTGAACTTGGTTTGATGGGAAAAATTTTTTCTATGCGTGTTGTTTCTATAAATGTGTGTACGCGTAAACTACGCTGCAGACTTTTAAGTTCTTGTTCTATTGCTTTTAAAAATTCAATCAGTGGTGTGAGTTGGTTGGTTGCGTTTGCGGCATTGAGGTACACGGTTTTTATGTCGTCAATTAATTGTTGCGCAAGTTCTTTTTGTGGGACAGCAAGTAAATCTGCAAACGGCACATCTTTTTTCCATGAGCACCATTTTCCGTTTTGTTTTCTTCCGCGCCAAATTTCTAGCAACAAAAAGCCATACAGTGCTGCAAGCGTTGCAAAGCCGATTTTCCATTTATGATTTACGATCAAATATCGCGTGTCGTTGATGATTGTTCCGGTACGACGTTTTAAGTCTGTTGCGGTGGCGCTGAAAGCATCCGATACGCCAGTTTTTAGTTTAGCAAGGGTGGTGTTTTCCAAAATGTTTTGTAACCGTAACGCTATTTCATTTTTTATGCTTACGCTTGTACTTTGACTTACACTTTGGCTTGCGCTTTGATTTGATTTTTGGTTGGTGTTCATGTTTGGATGGGCACTGAGGTCAGGGCTTACCGGAACATTGAGCTGTATGACCGTGTGTGCTTGTGGTTGTGATTCTATATTTGAACTAAATGTGCTCAGTTTGTTTGTTCTAGGATTTGTGATTTTTGTTTCTATTTTTGGTTCTGATGCGCTTGCTGAAAGTGTGCTTACAAGAAACAGAATGGAAATGCTTTTTTTCACGTTGAGACCCCTATTTTTTTATAATTTTGACCATTTTTTTAGAGCTTACACGAAAAAGTATAAAGAATTTAAGATATTGTTTTTGTTGCGTGGGTACAAAATTTTTGTATGTTAAAAGGAATTACCAATAAAAAGGTGGTATATCGGTTTGTCAAGAAAAGGAGAGTAAGCATATGGCGTGGTTAACCACAGCGGCTGATTTTCTGTTGTCAGAGTGGTTGTGGAATGTTACGTGGGGGTGGTACCATATCCCTGTCAACACGTTCATGATGTTGTTTTTGTTGAAATTTTTCGGGCGCATGCGGATTATGCCGTCTGTGCTCCTTTCTGTTTTTTCCCAGCTGTTTTCTTTTTTGCTTCTAAGCCTGATCGTTGTTGTTGGTCCGATGTATTTACTCGGCCTGACCTTTACGCCATACGATTGTTACGTGCAACAGGCAATGCATCCAATTTTCAGTTCTCTATTTTTAGGAGCGATTTATTTTTTGTTCCAAATTATTTTTTTTGTTCTTGTAAACCTGTCTTACAAACTTAATTTACGGCTCGTCATTTTAATTTCACTTGTTTCAAATTTATTAAGCGCGTTGATTGTATATAGATATTGGGGCTATAGCTTTTTAGGCTAAAGGAGAAGGAATGTTAAGCTCATTGAATCCATATCTTCATGGACTCTTTGCAATCTTATTATATTTAATCGGTAACTTTTTTACGATTGTCATTCTTGAATACAAACTCAAAAACGTAAATCTCAAACACACACTTGCTGGTTTTGCTTGTGTTGCTCTGACTGGGTTTATTGTGTATTTTGTGCCGATTGTTCTGCTCAACATTAAAGATCCATTTAAAATGCAAGTGATTGGTTTAAGTGCTGCATTTGTTATTCAAACTATTTTTTGGTGGCTATGGTTTCGGAAAGATTTACGCACCTTTGCGCCGGTTCTTTTATTGGCATTTGTGTTGAGTGTTGTCATGGCATTGCTTGTGTACCATGTCTTTGTTTGGTACGTGCACCAGGTTGCTAAAGAGGTGATTGCTGATGCCAAGAAGGCGATGGGCGCGGTAGGTGCGGTTAAAGGTGCAATACAAGCTGTTCCGGCCGTTGGTAATGTTATAGAAAAAATATTTTAAAAGCCTGCTATACTCATGGCATGGATACAAAGAAAAAGCAGGAACTATTTGCCTACTTATGGCAGTATGTAACTGAAAATAAAAAACAAAAAATTGATCAGGTGATTGGTAATCGCACCAATCACCTGACTGTTGTTTTAGAAGAAATTTATCAATCCCATAATGCCAGTGCGGTGATGCGATCTGCTGAATGTTTTGGTGTGCAAAATGTGCATGTGGTGCAAAACAGAAATGAGTTTAATCCAAAACAAGCAGTCTCTATGGGCTCTACCAAATGGCTTTCTGTTCACTCTTATACAAACATTTCTGATTGTTACAAAAGTTTAAAACAGCAGGGGTATCGCATTGTTGCAACAACCGTTGATCCCAAAGCTTGCTTGTTGCCTGAGCTTGCGGTAGATAAAAAAACCGCATTGGTATTTGGTACAGAGCAACAGGGGTTGACTGAAGCTGCGCTTGCGGGCGCGGACCAGTTTATGACCATTCCGATGTATGGATTTACCGAAAGTTTTAATGTATCGGTGAGTGTTGCAATTTGTTTGTATCATCTAACGGAAAAGCTACGCAAGTCTGATATTGCATGGAAACTTTCTGATGATGAGCTGTTTGAACTACGGTTGCAGTGGGTAAAGGCGGCAGTAAAAAATTCTGCTCAGCTAGAAAAAAGGTTTTTTGGCACTGACTAAATCAAAAGCTATTCAATATTTTTTAAGATGTTTCAACGAAGAAAATTTAACCATTCGTTCGTGGTGAGCTTGTCGAATCCATACGAATGGTTAAGATTTACATCGATAGAGATGGTTTTATTTTTTCTCTTGAGTGTTTAGCTTATCCCCTCTTATGGATTCGACAAGCTCACCACGAACGAGGGGTATGTAGTATCCCCGAGAGAGAGAGTTTACCCTGAGAAGCTCAAAGAGCTGGCGAAGGGAACGAGGGGAGAGAGGCTCCTTTGGCTTATTTGATGACCAAGATTTTTTTGAAGAGAGTTATCTGTTATAAGGATTTGAAAAAAAAGGAGAGCGATGAAGAATCTAAACCTTCTACATGATGTCAAAATAACCGGTGTAGAAAAAAAACAACGGGTTGAAGTTGAGCAAATGCTCATTCCAGAAATTGAGCGAATCAAGTCCGCTGTCGGTACAGGGTACGAAACGCCGTATGCATCAATTAATTTGCCGTCAGACGTTCGATTAATCAAAGATATAAAACGAATCATTGCAGAAAAAAAAGAAAAACATAAACCCACCATGTTGATTGTTATTGGCATTGGTGGTTCTAATTTTGGTACCATCGCAATTCACCAAGCACTCAACGGCTTGTTTTATAACGAACAAAGCCCAGACATAAAATTGTATTTTGTTGATAGCGTTGATTCAGACTACGTACAAACAGTGTATCAATTTGCCCAGCAAGAATTAGATGCAGGCAGAAATGTTTTGGTAAACGTTGTTAGTAAATCGGGAACCACAACAGAAACCGTTGTAAACTTTGAATTGTTTTATGAGTTATTGCGCAAAAAAAGACCAGATAATTACCAAGAACTTATTGTCGCTACAACGGATGAAGGTTCAAAACTGTGGCGTTTAGCCATTGAAGAAGGGTTTACGTCTTTTCATGTCCCGAAAAAAGTTGGTGGACGATATTCTGTGTTTTCTGCAGTTGGTCTTTTTCCGCTTGCGTTTATTGGCATCGATATAGATAAACTGCTCTCCGGTGCCGGTGCGATGGTTGATTTGTGCACACAGCACAAAAATCCTGCAGCAACAAGTGCGGCAACTATTTTTGCCCAGTATCAAAAAGGGCGCACGATTCATGACAGTTTTTTCTTTAGCAAACAGCTAGCAGGCGTTGGCGGTTGGTATCGGCAGCTTGTTGGTGAAGGTTTGGGAAAAGAAAAAAATCTAGCAGGGGAGGTGGTTAATGTTGGCATCACGCCAACAGTTTCTATTGGTACCAATGATTTGCATTCAGTAACGCAGCTGTATCTTGCAGGCCCACATGACAAATTTACGACGTTTATAACGGTGCAAAAGGGTGTAGACGTGCGCGTACCAACTTTGCCGCAGTTTGAAGGTTTTGTTGCGAATGTGCAGGGAATGGCATTTGATGATTTACGCTCAGCGATTGTTGGCGGTATGTATCGTGCCTATGAACAAAAAAAGCGCCCGTTTATGGGCATTGAGTTTCAAGAACTTTCAGCGGAAGCTCTCGGTGCGTTTTTGCAGATGAAAATGTTAGAGGTTATGTTTCTTGGTTTTTTGTTTGATATTAATCCGTTTAATCAGCCACAAGTTGAGTTGTATAAAGCAGGGACGAAGGAGATATTGCTTGCCCGGCGTAGCTAAAGGCGTAGACGGGGAAAAACTCTTGATGGCTTTGCTATAAGCTTTCCATTTTTTTTGCGTACCGTAATAAAATGCTGACGAGTCCAGATTCTTTTTTTTAGTCCAGACTTGGACTGGATATGAACGTTAAAATCCGCTTCGCGAGTTAGTTTAGCGTTATGACCTGGTCTGATGCGTACAACGTTTATGTCACTTTCTGCGATAATATCGTTATCTGTTTTGTTAAATAGTTCCCAAAACATTTTTTTCTTGTTGTCTTTCCAATGATCTCGGCGCGCTTCCCAACCAACATCTCTGACAAAACCTCGATAACTACGCAGTGCAAGCTCTGTCAGGCCGGCAGCACCGACCAAACAGAGCCCTGCTATCAATAGTTTTTTTTTCATGATTTTTTAGTTATCGCTTGAATGCTTTGAGTTCTATAGGATGAGCGCGATTGATAGTTATAAAGTGTCGATTTTCGCGGACAGACCGTGAAGCGCGATCTGATATAACACGCATTCTAAAGCTATCTGTTCTGTAAAGATCTTTTGTTTGACCCGGTTCTATAGTTATTCGTTCGCGATCACTTGCAACGGTGATAGGCTGTCTTGTGTTGTTTCTAATTTCCCAAAATCTTCTGCCTGCACTGTCGAGTGCGTCATCAACTACGTAACGGGGTCTTGTTTCAACATAAATACTTGGTCCCCAAGGGCGTCTCCATCCCCAGCTACGGCGGTATGGTCTTCTGTGCCAGTGACGTCTGTGTCCCCAATGTCTTCCATGACGAGGTCTTCCTCTCCATCTTCCGTGATATCCTCTCCCGCCTCTTCTTCTTGCGTCCAGTTTGAGCATAACAAAGGTTACTGTCGCAAGACACAAGAGTGCGCCAAGAATGATTCCTTTTTTATTTATTTTCACAACGTTTCCTTTTTTTTATTTTTGGTTTCCCGGCCATTCTGTGTATGACCGCATTTTAAGACCCATTGCACCAAGACCCCATGGATCTCGGCCAACGTAAATCTCCACAAAATGATTATCGGTCTGAAATTCTCTGTGCATGCCGGAGTTTGTTGCAACGGTAAAAGAAAAACTTTCTTCTCGTGGTACACGTGCTTTTTGGTTTGGCGGAATTTGTTTTTCAGCTATGTCGCTGGAAATGATGATGGGTTCATCGGTGCGGTTGGTAATTTCCCAGTACATTTTTTTGATACTGTCTTTCCAGGAATAGCATGGGATAGGTCCACACGGACAGCCTTTTGTTTTTTCTGCACCTATGTTTATGTGCAACAAGCTTGTCATGCCGATAAAAAGCAGAGCTCCAAAGAGAATTGATTTTTTTTCCATACGCAGCCCCTTATTCAGTTTCAGGCCATTTGTCGTATGTTTCAATCTCTATAGGGTTTACGTCGATAATGCGTACAAAGTGTTGATCTATATCAGTGAATTCTTTTGATTGACCGCCAGCTTTAATGGTGAATGCAAGGCTGTTTTTTCGTTGAAGTTTCGCGGTTTTGCCTCGTTTTGCTTTTGGTCTCTTTTTGCTGATTGTGTCTGAGTCGAAATCATTTACTATTTTGACCTTGCTGTCTGTCATGTTTTCAACTTCCCAGTAGGTAAACCCTTGCTGATCAAGCAGTCTGCCTCTTTTCCATTTTAGTTCTGGTTTTTCCATGAATGGTTCTGTTGGTCTTGTCGCATAGTATTGTTGAGTTGGTCTCACCTCAGGCCCCACTTTCTTCCAAAAGTGATTTCGTGCTGCGTGTAGACCAAAATACATCACCGAGGCTGCGCCCATTAAAAAGGCTGCAGTTAAAAGAATTGCTTTTTTGTGTTTCATTTTGCTTTTTCCCCCTAAGTTTTGATAAAAATATGTCCCCTTCTAGTTTTAATGCTAGCAATTTAGAGGGTTGAAAAACAAGAAAATAGTTTCTTATTGTCGAGGAGATTTACTTGGTGCCCAGAACGCCCAGTATTTTTGCACCGAATTCTTGTGCTGCATCGGGGCCGACAGCCGTTACGATGTTTTTGTCCACCACGACATTTTTTGGGGTGTAAACAGCATGTGCCTCAGCTAAAATTGGGCCAAGACCATTGTCTCCATTCCAGCCGGTGACTTTTTTGCCTTTCAGCACGCCGGCATGGGCAAGAATCCTGACTGATGCGCAAATTGCACCGAATGGTTTTTTCGCTTCTGCTGCTTGCTGGATTAGTTTATAACTTATTGCGTTGTCCAAGTGATCCAAAGATCCTGGACCACCGATGAAAAAGATCGCATCGTAATCTTCTGGTGTTACGTCTGCAAGGGTGATGTCAACTTCTGCTGTTGTTCCATCTTTTGCGGTTGCGGTTCCCGCTTTATCACTGGCGGTTATAACGGTGATGCCGCTATGTTCTAAAACGCGTTTAGGGACAGAATATTCGATGGGGTGAAATCCACTGCTTGCGATTACTAACATAACTTTAGAGACCATAAAAAACTCCTTTATTTAAAATGTCAACGAGCACAGTTGGCAGCCTAGAAAGTAAACGCCTCATTGTCAATCTGCCCAGATACTTCAAGGGCCGGGTAGGTTGCATCATGATAGCGCAGTGTTTGTTTTGTCGGTCGTATGACCAGCTTATTTTTTTTGCCAAGAGCAATGGTCAATTTTCTTTTGCCAATTCGTGCAAGCCGTATGCCATGTTGCTGTGCTGCTCGTTTTAAATGAAAAAATGCCCGCCAGCCGTTTTTTTTGAGTGTTCCATCCCACGTTACCAAAAAAATAGTATCGATTTGCATAGTTCTGCACAATGTTTCTATTGCCTGAAAGGTTCTTATGCCCGGTTGCAGCAAAATAATATAGTCAATCGCATGCTTTCCTGTCTTGCTCGTTACTTCCGGTGCAAGCGTATACTGTGCCCATGAAGCAGCAGAAGGTTTTTTGCCAATAACACCTGGGTCTATTAGTGTTGTTTGTCCGTCGCTGTGCAGCAGCAGTACTTCTTTTCCTTTGCAATCAAGTTTTTCTATAAAGTTTCCGGAGTTGCAAAACAGTTTCAGAAGGCCAAAAGAGGTAAGTAAGAGTGCGGCTAGCAGGCAGATACTTCTGATAGGTGTTTTGGTATGACGATTGTACAAAATAAAAAAGGCGCATAGCGGAATGGCACATAAAAAAATAGTTGGCGGTGCGCCAAAGCCGACTAAAAAGTGGTTGTTTTCTCCTAAAGATAAAAGCCTTGTCCAGACGTTTGACAATGTTTCTAACAAAACAATCAGCAGGCCATTTGGCACAAATAAAATTTCTAGAAAAAAAATGAGGGAGGAAAGCAGCAAAAACAGAAATAAAAAAGGGAAAAAAACAAGATTGCCAATGGGAGAAAGCACAGAAATCGGTAGGCCCCAGCTGACCAAAATAGGAAGAGAGATGGCGTTGATAAAAAGTTGTGCCTGTAAAAAACGAACAAGCCAGCGTTTTATTTTTGTTAGCATTATACTTTTTGTGCTAACCAGAAAAACGGTGTTACAAACAAGCTTGCTATAAGTTTTACCGCAAAACTGACCAGCATGACATGGCTGACATGTTGCACGATGCCCCATAAGCCAAGCAAGCTAAAACATACAGTGTCTACAAGTTGAATAAACGCAAGCAGAAAAAAACTCCAGATAATGATGTATCGTTTGCCAAATATTGCTTGCAGTTTTCCGTATAAAAAGCGATCTAAGTTGAGTACAAAAAGATAGCTGGTAAGTGATGCAAAAATGATTCGTGGTGCAAATTGCAGCAGCGCGTAAAAATGTGTCTGGCTAAAATCATGTGTTGTCGGTACAAACAGCAGGTGAACCTGAGAAGTGATGGTATAAAATGCCATAGTAAAAAAGCAAATCCATATAGCGCGCTTGCTTATTTTTTTGCCAAAAAATTCTTGCAGAAGGTGCAAACTTAAAATAACCCCAACAGAAAACGCATCAGCGGCGGTTACTTCTAGGCCAAACAGAGTGATTTGTTTGAGCACAAAAATATTTGCAAGCACACAAAGCAGAGTGATGAACGCAACAAGTGCTTCTTTGCCCAAACGAAGGGCGATAAGAGCCCCGCTGGCTATAGCACTCGTTTGCAAAAGAAAAATGAGTTCGTTTAGCATGTGTTAGTCCTAAAATTTTGCCTTCCAGATTGTTGAATGCTCACTCTCTCGGGGATACTACATACCCCCTCGTTCGTGGTGAGCCCCGTCGAACCATGCAAAGGAAAAAGGTTATACAAAAGAATCAATCTTTTTTCTCTTTGCTTCTACAGCGCGCGAGTTCTCTTAAAAGATTCCAATCCCGTGCAATCAGCGCCTCTTTTTTCTTTCTGGACCATTTTTTAATTTGTATTTCTGTTTCAACTGCATACTGTCGAGAATTAGTAGTTTCGACAAAAACAAGTTCAACGGGCCTTCTTTTCAATGTATAGCATCTCATTATTCCTTGCTGGTGCTGAGCTAGTCGAATGTCCAGATTATCGGTGTGCCCAGTGTAGTAAGAGCCATCACTACATCTGAGGATGTAAACATAAAAAACTAATTCTGACATAATTTTGTAACCTAAACTTTCTTTTGCATGGTTCGACGGGGCTCACCACGAACGAAGGGGGAGGCAAAGCATTCTGGAGATAGTAGTTTATGGTCTAGTTGCTGTTTCTCAGTATACCCCAAAAAAAGGCTATTTTAAGGGGTAAGCAAGGGATATTGAGCAAAGCCAACCAGCTCACATTCAGGCTGCGGGATGATTCCATACGCTTCATATACTTTTTCTTGCATAGCTCGTGCAAGGTTGACCAGATCTTTCGATGTTGCACTCCCTTTGTTGACCAGCATGTTGGCGTGTTGATGAGAAACAACGGCATCACCAACAGATAGTGCGCCCTTTACGCCAAGTTTGTCCAGGTAGTACGCAACATAAATCATTTTTTTTGCTGTGTCAGCAATGGTCAACGTCACTTCTTCCGGCAAAAAATTTCTGAAAAAACAACCACAGGTGCGTGCCGTTGGATAACGAGCACACCGGTGGCGAACCATTTCTTTGTTACGTCCCTTTGCAAAAGCAGCTTCTAAATCTGTTGCTTTTTTGAGTGTGAACGTTGCATCGATCAGGTATTCATTTTTATCATGCAATTTAGAATCATCGTACCCCATGCTAAACCATTCTTTTGGTTTTTCTTGCACGGTGCCTGTTTGTTTGTCAATAATTGTGCCGCCAGAAAAAAAGTCTGACAAAGAAAATTGAAAGTAGTGCATGTTGTTGTATACTGCGCCGCCAACAGAGCCAGGGATGCCGCTAAACTCTTCTAGCCCCAAAATATTATTTTGCAGACAATAAGTAATTAGTTGTGGCATCTGTACACCAGCGCCTGCATATACTAGAACCGTTCCGTCTTGAAGTTCTTCATGAGAAATGGTTTCTAGTTTTGGTCGAATAACCAGGCCGTCAAAGCCATCGTCGCTAATTAAAACATTTGCGCCGCAGCCAAGAACAAAAATGTTTTCGTTCTTTTCATTTGCATACGCAAGTAGGTCTGCAAATTCTTGTCCATTTTTTTGCTCAGCAAATAGTTTTGCCGGTCCACCAGTGCGGAACCAGTTTTTGTCGTTGAGCGGTACGTTTTTTTCAATCATGGTCTTTTGGCCTTTATTAGTTTTGTTTTTTGCTTGCCTTTTGGCCTGCCCTTCCAAGCCCCTCTTGTCCGGCAAAGCCTTAGCAAAGACGGATGGGGCGTAGTAGGGTTTATGGGGTTTCTTTAAGTATAGGGGGTTTTGAGCGATTTTTAAAATTGGTCAAGCGTGGTACCATGGTCAAAGAACAAAAACAATTTTTTACACCGAAAGGGTTTTGATATGAATGTGCGAGCAAAAAGAGTTGGTTTCGGTTTCTTTTTTGGCATTATTTTGGTGTCTGTGCTGGGAGGGTGTGAGGTGATACAGTCAAAGCAGCAGGTTGGTTTTGAAAATCGATTGATTGATAAAGATGGGCGGCCAACCGAGCCGCTACGGAAGTTGCTACAAGTGTTTGACATAAAACATGATGATACGCTGAAAACAATCGTCGATGAAACGCAAAAAGTTTGGTTGCGGCCTGCAGGTAAAGAGCGTTGGGAAGTTGAGCTGTTGCATGAAGACAAGCGAGATCAGATCATGCCGATTTTAAAGGAGATTGGCTGTATTGATGAAGTTTTTCCATCACAAGAAAAGTATACGTATGGAGTTGTGTTAGGAGCATTGGTCTCTCGAGTGCGCTCCCGTTTTGCGTTTTTACTTGATCTTTATAAGCGAGGCGTTCGATTTGATGAAGTTGTTTTCTTGGGTGGCGAACGTCCGTTGTATCCAAACCAAGAGCCAGAAGAACTCTTGCTCGATCCAAACAACAAAGAATTGCCATTTTCTCCTGACTGGCAACTAAAAGGTGAGCTTCCAAAAACAGAAACAGAAATGATGCAAATGGTGTTTGACCAAGCAGAGCTACCTGAAGGGTTTGCGGAAAATGTTCGTGTAACGTTTGTTGATGCGCCGATGCAACAAAAAGCTGATGGTGCACTCAGGCGTCCAACCACGAATGACACGATAGAAAGATGGTTGGAACAAAACCCAGCTCCTGGCTCTTGTTTGTTTGTTTCTAATCAGCCATACTCCGG
>Ga0180438_10007694_pt1 | contig 13946 bp, 11 predicted proteins | sample SS_ome_12_FD_132455 | JGI IMG/M metagenome (GOLD analysis project Ga0180438, IMG submission 132455) | Hypersaline lake sediment archaeal communities from the Salton Sea, California, USA - SS_3_D_2 metaG | ecosystem: Environmental > Aquatic > Non-marine Saline and Alkaline > Hypersaline >... | reverse complement strand
CGGCGTGCTCGGTTTCGGGAAACCGGTCCACCACACGGGCGTAGAGACTGTCGGCGCCCGTGGAATCGCCGTCCACAGACCCCAGGATCCAGGCAACCGCCAGGAGCGCCTTGGCGGCCAGCGTTTCATCGGGACCGCCCTCGGCGACCCTCTCGTACTGCTCCGCCGCCAGTCGGGGCTCCCCCATCTCGAACAGGTAGTGTTCGGCGATGGCGAAGTCGATGAGCGGCAGGGAGTCGGGGGGCGCGGTCCCCTTCTGTTCCAGGTATTCGTTCAGCCGGGTGAGATCCGCACCGCGCTTGGTGGCCCGGGCGGCGGTCTCCCGGGACGACTTTCTCTTACCCACCTGACTGAACGCCTGAATCGCCGCATCCCGGTCCTCCAGGTATCGCTCGCGCGCCACCCCGTTCTCGAACTGGGCCTCCCCCGCCAGTTCCCGCACGGCCGGATCCTGGGCGACGTCCTCGAGGATGCCGATGGCGTCCTCCACCTGGCCAGCGGCCATCATCACCCGTGCGGTGGCCATCTTGAGTTTCCCCGATCGCACCGGGTTGGTCTCCTTGGACATCAGCCGCTCGTAGTGCGCCCGGGCCTCGTCGATCCGGCCGACGTCCGTGAGCAACTCTCCGACCCGCAGCTCGGCCTCGAACCGATCGGCTTTGCGTTCGGAGCGCGCGGCCGCCTGCTCGTACATGGGCCGCGCCAGGGCGTATTCTCCGAGCGCGCGGTAGCAGTCGCCCAGGACCTGGAACACGCGGCCCCGGGCCTTCTGCCCATCCTCCCCCTCGGTGAGGCAGAGAACCTCCTCGACGCAGCGCCTGTATTTGGCCTCGGCCTCCCAGGAACGGGCGATCATGACCCGCGCCTCTTCGCGACGATCGGGGTCGGGGCTTCCCTCACCGATCTCCCGGAACAGGGCCCGGGCCTTGTCGGCGTTCCCGAGCCTGTACTCGGCCATCGCGCTCATCCAGTGCGCTTCGTTCAGGAAGGGACTCTTGGGGTAGAGGGTGATGAGCTCTTCGTACTTTCGGAGCGCCCGGGAGTACTCCTCACGGTAGAAGAAGCCGTTGCCCATCAGCAGGAGCGCGTCGTCCACCCACTTGGAGCCGGGGTACTCGACGATGACCTTGGCGCACTTCTTGATCGACTTCTCGTAGAGAGTCTGGGCCTCGGTGGGCTCCCGACCTTGCTCTTCGGCCTCGCGCCGTTTCTCTTCGGCCTCGTTGTAGAACTTGCGGGCGTGGTAGAAGGTGTTGTAATAGGCGCACCCGCCCAGGACGACCGCGAGCCCAAGACCCGCCAAGGCCGATGCCAGGGCCGCTCTCCCTACCGTGCGGCGCCCGAGGTTGCGCACGGCACTTCCTCCCCGAACCGGCGGACCTTGCCGTTCCACATCACGAACCGTCCCCCCACCAGGGTCCCCACGGGCCGTCCCGTGAGCTCCCGGCCTGCGAAGGGTGTGTTCCGCGAGTGCGAGGCGAAGGCCGTCGGGTCGACCGTCCAGACTTCATCCAGATCCAGGATCGTCACATCCGCCGGGCGGCCCGGTTCGAGCCGACCCAGGTTTCGACCGAGGACGCCCGCCGGCCCCGTGGTCAGGAGGCGCACGGCGTCTCTGAGGTCCAGCACTCCGGGCCGGACCAGTTCGGTCAGCACGAGACCGACCGCCGTCTCCAGACCCACCATCCCGAAGGCCGCCCCGTCGAATTCGATTTCCTTCTCCTCGTGCGAGTGGGGCGCGTGGTCCGTGGCGACGGCGTCGATCGCACCCGAGACGAGGCCCTCCCGGAGGGCCGCACGGTCCTCCTCGCCCCGGAGCGGCGGGTTGACCTTCGCCATCGAGTCGTAGGCCCGGACCGCCTCCTCGGTCAGGACGAGATGGTGGGGCGTGGCCTCGGCCGTCACCGCAAGCCCCCGCGCCTTGGCCTCGGCCACCAGGGCGACCGAGCGCGCCGTCGACACGTGCTGGACGTGGAGGTGGCTCCGGGTCAGCTCGGCGAGCATGATGTCCCTGGCCACCCGCGCGGCCTCGGCCTGGGGCGGACTCCCCTTGAGACCCAGGAGCGTGGACAAGGTTCCCTCGTTCATGACACCCTGTCCCGAGAGGGTGTGGTCCTCGCAGTGAGCGGTCACCGGGATCCCGAGCATCCGGGCGTACTCGAGGGCCCGCCGCATCAGGTCGGCGTCTTCCACCGAGGCGCCGTCGTCGGAAATGGCCACCGCGCCTGCCTCCACCAGGCTCCCGATCTCGGACAGCGCCTTACCCTCCCGACCGCGCGTGATCGCGCCCACGGGCAGAACCCGGCAGAACCCCGCCGTCCTGGCCCGCTCCAGGACGTACTGGATCGAGGCGTCGGTGTCGAGCGCCGGCTCCGTGTTCGGCATGCACACGACGGTCGTAAACCCGCCCCGGACGGCGGCCCGGGTCCCGCTCTCGATCGTCTCCTCGTCCTCCCGACCCGGCTCCCTCAGGTGCACGTGAAGATCGACCAACCCGGGAACCACGACCCGGCCGGTCAGGTCGACCCGCCTGGCGTCTTCCCGGTCGATCGTCCGATCGATCCCGGCGATCCGGCCCCGCTCGATCCAGACGTCGGCGATCTCATCCCGGCCGCTGGCCGGATCCAGCACTCTGGCGTTCTTCAGAACCAGACTCACGACTGCCGTCCCCCCCACTGGCTAGGTAGATAACCGCCATCCGCACGGCCACTCCGTTGGTGACTTGGTTCAGGATGATCGAGTGTGGACCGTCCGCCACATCCGGCGAGAGCTCCAAACCCCGGTTGATGGGACCCGGATGCATGATGACCACGTCCTTCTTCGCCCGGTCCAGCCTCTCACGGTCCACGCCGAACAACCTCCGGTACTCCCGGCCAGACGGGACCAGAACCCCCTGTTGACGCTCGAACTGGAGACGCAGCACGTAGACGACGTCGACCTCGCCGATGCCGTCCTCGAGGCGGTCCCACACGCGCACCCCCATCTCCTCGATCCCCAACGGGATGAGAGGGGCCGGACCGCAGACCGAGACCTCGGCGTTCATCTTCGTCAGCCCCCAGATGAGAGACCGCGCGACCCGGGAGTGAGCGATGTCGCCGACGATCACGACCCCGAGACCCTCCAGCCGCCCGAAGTGATCGCGCATGCTCAGAAGGTCGAGCAGGCCCTGCGTGGGATGCTCGTGGCAGCCGTCCCCGGCGTTGATCACGGCCACGTCCAGGTGCTTGGCCAGGAAGTGGGGCGCGCCCGACGCGCGATGCCGAATCACGATCATGTCGATGTGCATGGCCTCCAGGTTGCGCGCGGCATCCCGGAGGGTTTCCCCCTTGACCGCGCTGGAGCCCGCGGTCGTGATGCTCACGGTGTCCGCGCTCAGCCGCTTTTCGGCCAGTTCGAAGGACACGCGCGTGCGCGTGCTCGGCTCGGCGAAGTAGTTGACGATCGTCTTTCCCCTGAGAACCGGAACCTTGCGAATCTCCCGTTCGGATACCTCACGGAAGGACTCGGCCGTGTCCAGGATCAGTGAGATCTCGTCCGGCCCGAGATCTTCGAGTCCGAGCAGGTGTCGAGATTCTAACCTCACGTCAGCACCTCCTCCACCGCGACCTTGTCCTCTCCGTCTTGCTCCTGCATGAGCACCAGCACCTGTTCCCTGTGCGAGGTGGGCACGTTCTTGCCCACGAAATCCGGGCGGATGGGCAGCTCCCGATGCCCCCGGTCGATCAGGGCGGCCAGCTGGATGGCGCGGGGTCTGCCGAAGTCGATGATCTCGTCCATCGCGGCACGAACCGTGCGGCCGGTGTACAGGACGTCGTCCACCAGGACCACGGTCCTCTCGACGACCGACCCCGGCAGCTCGGTCCTGCGCACGATGGGTTGGGTGGCCACCGAGGACAGGTCGTCCCGGTAGAGCGTGATGTCCAGAATCCCGAGCGGCACCTTGCGTCCCTCGATGGCCTCGATCCTGTCGACCAACCGCTGGGCCAGGTGCGCGCCCCGCGTGCGGATGCCCACGATGAGGAGGTTCTCACACCCCCTGTTCTTCTCGATGATCTCGTGGGCGATTCTCGTGATCGCCCGCTCGATCTCCTCGGCGTCCATGATCTGCGCGCTGCGTCTAGTGCCCATCACTCACCCCACAAAAAAAGACCCTGTGTCGGTCGCCACAAGGTCCGTCGAGTTCGCGGTCCGCCGGTCATCCGTCCGGTCCTTTCCAACCTCACGGGGCTGGTTTAAAGGCACTCCCGACTATCGGGGTCACGTTACACCGCCGGCGGCGGGAAGGCAAGAAGTTTTCCGCCCGCGCCGGGCGGGGACCCTGGGGCTCCTCCTGGCCGGGATCACGCATGAACGCCGACGTGCGTCCATGCGTGATCCCGGCTAGCCACCCCGCTCCAGCCGGGTGAGCTCGCAGAAGAGGCTCGAGCCGTCCACCTCCTCGATCCGGCGCTCCACCTCCAGACCCTCGGTCAGGGCGAGGAACTCCTCGGGCGAGACGGTCGTCGCCCGGAACCCGTCCTTGCACACGATCACGCCGTCGGCCGTCCTGGCCTCGTCGATCTCGCCGACCAGGCCCGCGCGCGCCTGCCGCCGGAACCAGTCCAGGCGCGCGTCCCAGAATCGGCTCGAGTAGGTCGAGAACAGGAACTTACCGCCTCGCCGCGTCACGCGAACGGCCTCCCGGACGAGGGCTGTGGGTTCGACGTGAAAGGCCGAGATCCCGTTCTGGACGCACACGACGCAGTCGAAGGCGCAGTCCTTGAACCCCAACCGGACCGCATCCATCGCCGCCAGTGCCGGCCGGGCCGCGCCGGCGGACCTTCGACGCCCGAGCCGCAGACTGGCCACGGAGGTGTCCACACCCACGACCCATCGGGCCGCCTCCGCCAGGGGTGCCAGGACACGTCCGTAGCCGCAGCCCAGCTCCAGAACTCGGTCTTCGGGGCCGACCCGGCGCACGACGTACTCGATTTCCGCCGCCAGGTAACGCCGGACTCGGGGGGGCGCGATCTGGTAGCAGCGTTCGAGGCGGCGGGCCGAGAGACGATCGGCGTAGTAGCCCGACATAGACTCTCCCCCGCGGGGTCTCGGTCCGGCCCGAGACCGCACACGGCCGCCGGCGGTTTCTCAGTCGAAGACCGTCGGGCGCGTCGGGTCCCCGGCCGAGGCCCGATGGACACTCGGACTCGTGGTGGACGTGGCTAGGCCACTTCGTGGCTAGGCCACTTCCATGAGCTCGATGTCGAAGGTCAGGTCCTGACCCGCCAGGGGGTGGTTGGCATCCAGCGTGACGGTCTCGCCGGAGACCTCGGCCACCACCACTCCGATCCACTGGCCCTCCGAGTGCCGGAGTTGGAGACGCTTGCCCACCTCCGGTTCGAAGCCCTCGGGCAGGCGATCGAGCTGGACCGACACCAGCATCTCCTCCCGGTAGACGCCGTACGCCTGCTCGGCGGAGACCTGGGCGGTCTTCGACTGGCCTTCGCTCATCCCCAAGACGGCCCGTTCGAAGCCGGGGATGATCTGGCCCTGGCCGATCGTGAACTCCAGGGGATCCCGGTCGCGGGTAGAGTCGAACACCGTGCCGTCCCCGAGTCTCCCGGTGTAGTGGACCTTCACGGTATCGCCGTCTTTGGCCTCAGCCATGTCGTCCTCCCCGGGTTCCTCCCCACCTCCTCCGGCGTGCCGGCGAGGGGGCACGCGGGGAGCGGGGACAGAGAAACGTGAAGCACCGCCGTGCGGTCCCCACGGCGTCCATGCCGTGCACAGGACCGGGAGACGGCCCGAGTCAGAATCCCGAGGGTCGGTCTCCCGGTAGACCAGCGAAAATGTGCTTACGGGGTGCCGCCGGTGAGGTGAGACCGCTGCAAGTCCGGGTCCTCGGGCCCGCGCCCAGACCGGGACGTTCCCGGACGCCGGATGATCGAAGGATCTCCCTCTATGAACACCCTAGGCCCGGACCCCCCGCAGGCGCAAGGGTTTTGTGGGCGCCGGCCAGAACCCGCCTAGCCCCGGAGGGTGAACCGGAAGGGGATCACGATACTGCATGGCACGGGAATGTCCCTCTGGCGCGCGGGCTTGAAGCGGCACTTGAAGGCCGCCTCGAGCGCCGCAGGTTCGAACACGTCCGCCGTGGACTCGACCACCCGAGCCCGTACGACGCGCCCCCGTTCGTCGATCTTGACCCTCACGATAACGAGGCCTTCCAGGTCGGCCCGCCTGGCCAGGTCCGGGTACGCGGGCACCTCGACGTAGAGGGCCACCGGACGGGTGTCGAAGGGCAGGAACTCCTCGACCTCCCCGACCTCGGGGGGAGCGATGGGCGGGACGTTCCCGGGATCAAAATCCGTCGGGGCGATCGTCTCCTCCTCGTCGACCAGATCGTCCATGTCCGCTTCCAGGGGGACACTCGGGGGCTGGACCGGTGCAGGCGGAGGCGGAATCGAGATCCTGGGCAGCTCGACGATCACGGGGAGCTTCTCGTCCCTCAGCCGGTAGACGTTGGGGATGTACTCGGGCCAGACGGCAAAGGCCGCACCGTGAAGCAGAACCGCTGTCACAACCGAGAGCCGTGCGACGCGCGCGGGCGCTCCCGCGCGCCGGGTTCCGGCGGTCCGCATCCTGATCACCTCCCGCGCTCTCCCCTGCCGTCAGTGAAGGGACCGTCGGCCGCGATTGGGCCGGCGAGCCCCAGGAGGCAGGGCCGGAGCCTCTTGGGTGGGTGCCCAGGGGCCGGGAAGCGGCGGGGCGGATTCCCACCCCACTCTGCCAACGAAAGCCGGGATGTCAAGGTGGGGACGACCGGGATGCGAGGGGTGGCGGGGCTGTTGAAAAACCTCCGTTGGCCTGAGACCGGGTGTCTCAAGACGGTCCGTAGGGGTTCCACGGACCGTCTTGAGACACCGTTGAATCTCGAACGCGACTTCTTCAACAGCCCCGTGGCCCCAAACGTCCCGACGGCGGGCGCTCTTGCCCGTCCGCAGGGCCCTGCACGGAGGCCGGTGGATCTTTGATCATTCGCAACGGGATCGGTTGACGTAAGCGGGTTCCTATGGTCCGCGGCGCGCCGCCCGGACCAGGCCTTCGATCACGTCTTCCCGGGCAAACGAGTCGACCTCCACCGGCCAGCCTCGGGTCCGGAGGGTGGAGATGAGATCGGCCGCAAACGGGACGTCCAGACCGACCTGCCGGATCCGGGTCGGCTCGCGCAGGATCTCCGCGGGAGGACCGTGCGCGACCACGCGCCCCGAGTCCAGGACGATCAGCTCGCCGACGAGTTCGGAGAGAAGGGCCATGTCGTGAGAGGCCGCCACGATCCCCATTCCCCGCCGGTGGAGGGAGACGAGGAGACTCTCCAGGCCCGCGCGCCCCGACTCGTCCAGTCCCGCGGTCGGCTCGTCCAGCAGAAGAACGGCGGGTCTGAGGGCCAGGATCCCGGCCAGCGCCACGCGGCGCATCTCCCCGAAGCTGAGGGCCAGGGGGGATCGAGGGCCTGCAGCGACCGGGTCGAGCCCTACGGAGATCATGGCCTCGGCGACGCGCTCGGACACCTCCCGGGAGTCCAGGCCGAGGTTCCTGGGACCGAAGGCCACGTCGTCGTACACGGTCGACTCGAAGAGCTGTCGCTCGGGAAACTGGAACACCAGCCCGACCCTGAGACACACGCGCCGGCGCCGGCGGGGGGAGGCCGGGAGCGGTTCGCCGTCGAGGCGGAACGAACCCGAGGAGGGCGCCAGGAGTCCTCCCATAAGCTGGAGGAGTGTGGTCTTGCCCGAACCCGAGGGCCCGGCCACGCCCAGGAAGGTCTCGGCTCCGACCGAGACGGACACGTCCACGACGGCCTGGATGGACGACGACAGCCCGAGGTCGTAGAGGTAACTGACCCTCTCCAGTTCGATCACGGGTCCATGCTCCCCCGGGTGCCCGGACGTCCCACGGCATCCTCCCATCCAAGCACAAACTCGTCGACCGTCATCGGGGGGCCCGGGATGCGGATGCCCCGACCCCGCAGGGAACGGGCCAGCGCAACGGCGGGAGGCGTCCGGAGGCCCCACCCCCCGACGGCGTCGCCCGAAGAGAAGAGCCCCCTCGGCGGTTGGTCCGCCACCTGTCGGCCCTCGGCGAGAACGACCACGCGGTCCGCCTGGAGCGCTTCGTCGGGGGAGGCGGTCACCTGGAGAACACCGACGCACTCCTCCCGCCTCAGTCCGGCGAGCATTTCCAGGAGGACGACTCTGGAGCGCGCGTCGAGGAGGGCGGTCGGTTCATCCAGGAGCAGAATCCTGGGCCGCATCCCGAGGACCGCGGCCACGGCCACCCGCTGTTTCTCGCCCCCCGACAGACTCTGGGGGGCGCGGCGGCGGAGGGCGCCGAGGTTGAACCGCTCGAGCATTTCTTCGACCCGGGCCCGCATCCGATCGCGAGGAACCCCGAGCTGTTCCATCCCGAAGACCAGCTCACGCTCCACGGTGGCCGAGAACAGCTGGGTCCCGGGGTCCTGGAAGACAATGCCGATTCTGGCGGCGATGTCGGCCCGCGAGTCGAGGGACGCAAGATCCGACCCGTCCACCCGCACGCGCCCCTCGGTCGGCTCGAGGAAGCCCGCGAGCACCTTGAGCAGCGTGCTCTTTCCGCTCCCGTTGGCCCCCATGAGCGCCACCCACTCCCCGGGGCGGATCGAGAGGGTGATCCCCGCCAGGGCGAGACGTTCCCGGGATCCGGGGTACCGGAAGTGGACGGATTCAGCGGTCAGCATGTCGCCGTCAGTCTTGGTCGTAGAGCTCCAGGAGGTGACTGCGCGCCCGCTCGGCCCAGGCGCCGTCGGGGTTGAGGTCCAGGTAGACGCGCCACGCGTTCACGGCCCCCCGCCGATCGCCCAGCCTGCCCAGGGTCAGAGCCAGGCCGAACTGGGCCTCGGCGAACTGCGGGTCGAACCTGAGCGCCTGCTGGAATTGCCGCTTGGCCTCCTCGCACTTCCGCTCTTCCAGGTAGGCGCATCCCAACGCGTACCGGTAGTCCCGATCCAGGGGACGTCGGGCCACGACCTCTTCCAGCTCCTCGAGGGCCTCCGGGATCCGGTTCTGCCGGAGGTAGGCCACCCCTAGGTGGTACCGGGCGTTGATGATCTCGGGAGCGCGCTCCAGCGCTCGTTCCAGCTGGTCCACGGCTTCCCGAGTGCGGCCGACCTCGAGGAGGTAGGTCCCCCGGTTGTAGGGCCTCTTGGCCACGCGTCTGGCCTCGAACATCGACGTGAGAATCCCGGACTGGTGGGGGATCATGATCAGGACGCCGGGGTGGGGTTGGCCGGGGTCGGACAGCTCGTTGACCACCGCCAGGGCCCAGCCGAGAGACCGATCGCGGTAGGTGCGCTCGGCCAGGTCGAACAGGGTCTCCCCCGGCTGCAAGGTGTAGAAGGTGGCGTCGATCGGAATGTCCGGGAAGGCATCTCGGGACGGGGGGGGCGCGCATCCCGGGAGACCGACGATCCACAGGCCGAGGGCCCCGGCCACCAGCAGACAGAGAACTTGCGTCGTGGGCGTGCACCGGCCCTGAGCACTCCTCCCCTCTCGCCGGGTTCGACGCGCGGAGTCCATCGCCGTCACCGCTCCCCGGCCGCAGCGGCGGCCTCGAGCATGTCGTCCAGGGCCTCCCGGAGCCGTTCGAGGCTCGTCAGGTCCGGCAGATGGCGCCGGAGCCTGGAGGCGTAGGGCAGGCCCCTCGAGTAGCCGACCACGAACTTGCGCACCTCACGCATGGCCACCGGCTCCCCCCTCTCGGCCACGAGCTCCCGGGCGTGGCGCAGGCAGAGGGCCGCCCGCACCTCGGCCGCGGGCGGGGGGACCTGGCGTCCCGATCGCAGCCAGGCGGCAACGGCATCGAACACCCACGGCCCGTTCATCGCGGCGCGGCCGATCATGACCGCCCGAGCGCCGGTTTCCCGGAACATCCGCTCGGCGTCGGCGGGGGTTGTCACATCTCCGTTGCCGATCACGGGGACCGACACGGCGTCCACGACCTGGGCGATCGGTTCCCAGCGGGCCCCGCTCTTGAACCGCTCCGTGCGCGTCCGGCCATGAACCGTGATGGCCCGCGCCCCGGCTTCCTCGAGCACGGGGACCACGTCCAGGTAGTTGCGCTCGCCGGCCTGCCACCCGATGCGGATCTTGACCGTCACCGGCACCCGGGAGACCCGAACCATGCCCTCCACGATGCGGCCCAGTGCCTCCGGGTCCTTCAGGAGGGCGGCCCCCCCGTTCCGCTTGCAGACCTTCCGGACCGGACACCCGGCGTTGAGATCGATGAAGTCCGGCCCAGTCTCCGAGAGCATGCCCGTCGCCTCGGCGAGCACAGCGGGATCCGCGCCGAACAGCTGCAGCCCGATGGGTCGCTCGGCGTCGTCGAAGAACGCCAGCCGGCGGGATTCCCCATCCCCACGGACCAGCCCGTCGGCACTGATCATGCCAGACCAGACGGCGGCCGCCCCGAGCTCCAGGCAGATGCGCCGGTACGGCCGGACCGAGTAGCCCGCCAGCGGCGCCAGCACCACCGGGTATGTCTGTTCGAGAAACTCCAGTCCCACGGGGCCATGATAGTCGAGGGCCGCAGGGGTGGCAACCGCTTTGGACGCGGCACGGCCCATCCTGCAGAGATCCGGGAGGGGCCAAACCGCTTGCCCGTCTGCGGGAGGGGATGCTAGGCTGCATTATGCACAAACTCGGTTTTGCCCTGGGGAGGTATCTCGGCGGATGAGATTGTGTCGGCACCTGATTGAGAAAGTAGATAGTGGAAAGTAGACCGCATTGGAGCAGGTGTGGTTACTCCTATGGAGCCCTTTTCCGGGCTCTCATGCTCTGATTTCCAGCGCTCCAATGCTCTGCCTGGATGATGCATGAACGACATTCGGCGTTCATGCATCATCCAGGCTAGGGTTCAGGGTTTAAGGGGAACGCGGGAGCAAGACCGCCACGCGAGGGGGATTCGATGTCATCGATCATCGACGTGATTCTGAGGGAGAAGCTCGACCAGGCCATCCGCCTCCTGGAGCGGGAGGGGATCGATCTGTGGATGACGCTCGTACGCGAGTCCTCGACCGTGCACGACCCGGCGCTCGACCTCATCTGCGGCATGAACCTGACCTGGCCGTCGGCCCTCCTCCTCTCCCGGGGCGGGGAGAAGGCGGCCATCATCGGGACGCTCGAGGTGGACGCCCTCTCGGGCCGGGGGCTCTACGACCAGGTCGTCGGCTACGATTTGAGCCTGAGGGAGCCGCTCCTCGAGGCCCTGGATCGTCTCCAGCCCCGGACGATCGCCATCAACTACTCCGAGGACAACGTCATGGCCGACGGGCTGCCCCACGGGCTGTTCCTGGTTCTCCAGAGACACCTGTCGGGAACCCCGTACGCCGACCGGCTCGTCTCCTCCGACCGGCTCGTCTCCTCGCTGAGGGGCATCAAGTCCTCCACCGAGATCGGCTGCATCCGCAAGGCCATCGGATCTACGCTCGAGATTTTCGAAGCCTTCGGGCGATCGATCCAGCCGGGGCTCACCGAGAGGCAGGCCGCCGAGTTCTTCCATCGGGAACTCCACACCCGGGGCCTGGAACCCGCCTGGGACCTCGACCACTGCCCCAGCGTGACCGCCGGACCGGACTCGCCCTTCGGCCACGTGGGTCCCCAGGACTACGCGGTCCAGAGGGGACAGACGATCGGCGTGGACTTCGGTGTGAAGCAAGATGGGTACTGCGCCGACCTCCAGCGGCTCTGGTACGTGGCCGATGAGGGTGAGGACCATCCGCCGGCGGACGTGATCCGGGCCTTCGACGCGGTCCGGGGGAGCATCGAGGCGGCCTTCCGGCTCGTCAAGCCGGGGCAGGTGGGACACGTCGTGGACACCGCCGCTCGGGAGCATCTCAAGAAGTGCGGGTTCGAAGAGTACCCCCACGCGCTGGGCCACCAGGTCGGCCGGTCGGTCCACGACGGCGCCGCCCTCCTGGGCCCCCGGTGGGAGCGCTACGGCGACACGACCTCGCGCCCTCTGGAGGCCGGGAGCGTGTTCACCATCGAGCTGGAGGTCCGCATCCGGCAGGGGCTCGTGAGTCTGGAGGAGGACGTTCTGGTGACCGAGACCGGCTGCGAGTACCTCTCGGAGCCGCAGACCGAAATCCGGGTCGTCCGCTAGGCTCCAACCCGCATCCGTGCATACGCAGAAGGGGGAAGTCTCCCAACGGAGCCTTCCCCCTTCGTGATTCGAACCCGAGACGCGACGTCCTACTTGAGCATCACGGCCTTCTTCGAGAACACGTGCTCGCCCGCCCGGTAGCGGATGAGGTAGATGCCCGCGGCCAGCTCGACCCCCCGGTCGTCCACCCCGGACCACGTGCTATGGTACCGTCCGGGCTCGAGGACCTCGTCGACCAGCGTGCGGACCTTGCGGCCGCCCACGTCGTAGACGGAGATCACGACCCGCGTCCTGGCGGCCACCGAGTAGTCGACGGTCGTGATCGGGTTGAACGGGTTCGGGTAGTTCTGCCCGAGGTCGAAGACGAACCGCTCTGCAGCCCCGGCGTCTTCCACGCCTGCAGTCACCGTCACGTCGACGGCCGTTCCGACCCGGCCCATGACGACGGGGGGCGCCTTGCCCTGCGCGACCCAGGCGTTGTACAGATCCTGCCCGGCGGAGTTCGTCGTGTTTTCGTCCCGCAGGAACTCGACATACTCCTTGCTCGTTGTCTGGTAGTAGAGCGTAACGACCGCCGTCTCGGCTTCGGCCGGCAAGTGGTAGCCCGTGTCGTCCCAGTACTGCCCGTCCGGATAGCTGTAGGCCACCGGCGGGGACTGGATGGCCTCGAAGGCGGCATGGGTGAAGCCCCTCGGCGGGATCCGGTTGTCGAAGTACACGGTGTCGTTCAGCACGAAGTGGAACGACTTGCCCGCGGGCAGGCCCAGCGCCTGGGCCAAAGACGGACTCAAGCCCGGGTGGATCTCGTAAATCTTGGCCTGTTCGTCGTGCGCGAGGTCCGCGCTCACGAAATCATAGGCGCCCGACTCGAAGACCTTCTGCCCCGTGGAATCGTAGGCCGCCACGTTGAGCCACATGCGCCGTCCCTCGGGGTAGCCCGAGGGCAGCTTGTGTCCGGTCTCGTTGGTGACGCGGACCGTCAGTCCGAATTCCGCAGGCGCGGCCTCCAGAGTGGCGGCGTTCTCGAGCATGAAGATCGCGCGGTCCTTGGCGTCCTGGAGCTGGACCGCGTCCACCTCGTCCGGGTAGTAGGTCTCCACGATATCCACAACAAACGTGTTCCCGCCCATCAGATCATGGAGGGGCAGATCCGTGCGGGTGGGCGCGCCCGGCTCGTTGCACCCCCGGCCGGAGACGTCGCGCATGTGGCAGTCCTGACACGTCGAGACGATCCCGTCGGGCTTGTTGCCCGCGAACTGGGGCGCGTAGACCCCGACGGCCGCGTGTTCGCTCTGGGTCCACTCGCTGTAGGTCCGCTCGATGGGGAACATGTTCCGGATGTCCATGTCCGGGTGCTCGAGGTCGAAGGGGTTGGGCGCGTAGTCGCCCGGGGCGACCCGGTCGAACACGGGGCTGCTCACGTCGTGGCACGTCCCGCACATGTCCCCCGAACGGTGGAAGGGCGATTCGACGAAGGCGTGGCTCGCGTCGGCGTCGGCGTAGGGCCCGCGGCGAAGCGGGGCGGGGTCCGTGATGAACTGGCCGTTCGCGTACTGGAGCGGCAGCGGGTCGATCAAGGCCAGCACCTCTTCGTCTTCGAAGGGACTGACCCCGAAGGTGTAGTCGTAATCCACGGCCCGGTGGCAGAAATCGCAATGAACACCGTGACGATCCTTGGCCGTGAGCAGATCGGCGCTCGTGTCGACCGACCGTCCCTCCTGCCACCCGCCGGGGGTGTGGCACCGGATGCAGAGGTCCCCCACGGAAGG
>Ga0180438_10007693_pt1 | contig 13947 bp, 9 predicted proteins | sample SS_ome_12_FD_132455 | JGI IMG/M metagenome (GOLD analysis project Ga0180438, IMG submission 132455) | Hypersaline lake sediment archaeal communities from the Salton Sea, California, USA - SS_3_D_2 metaG | ecosystem: Environmental > Aquatic > Non-marine Saline and Alkaline > Hypersaline >... | reverse complement strand
CTTCCATTTTATCCAGGCGCCGCATCATCTCCTCGCCGATTCCCTGGCAGACCTGCTTTCCGCCTTGGACGATATGGCCGATGACCAGCAAGACCAGGCCGCCGGTCCACAGTCCACCGAAATGGCCATACCGCTCGATCAGGGTCACGTCCGCGCCGGTCCGCTTGGCGGCAATGGCGGCACAAATTCCGGCGGGGCCTCCACCGACGACCAGCACGTCGGTGGTGTGCAGCACGGGAAGTTCACGGCGTGGTTGGATCACTTTGCCGCCCACCAGCGACGGGCTGGCCCGATTTGCCTGGATCTCGCGCTCGGCGATGATCGAACTTTGAAAACCGCTCGACTCGCCCAACTGCTGACCCGCGGCCTGCTGCGAGCCGACCGAGCCCAGGCCGGCCACCATCCCCGAAGCTCCCATGAAACGGAGCCAATCTCGTCGATTGATCGATTTCCCCATCGTGTCGCTCCCAACTCTTTGAGACGAACCTTGCCAAACCTCTATTATCTTGACTCCGCCGCGTCGTGCAAGTCTCCGCGCTGCTTGCTGCGCCGTCTGGGAACTGCCATAATGTGCGGATAGTGGGAGGGTTTGGCCCGGCCGGAAAGAGACAAAGGAGCCATTATGCACAAAACAGGAATCACGGTATTCTCTCTTGCTCTTGTCGTCTTGGCGGGACCGGCCATGGCCGACGTGCGGCTGCCGAAGGTCTTTACCGACCACATGGTGCTGCAGCAGCAGATGCCGATTCACGTCTGGGGCTGGGCGGAAAGCGGCGAGTCGGTCACCGTCGGCCTGGCGGACAAGACCGCTTCGGCCGAGGCCGGTGACGACGGCCGCTGGCAAGTCGAACTGCCGGCGATGGACGCCGACGGCAGGCCGCATACGCTGACCGTCAAAGCCGCCAACACGATCGAGCTGAAAGACGTGTTGCTGGGAGAACTGTGGATCTGTGCGGGCCAGTCGAACATGAACCGCGAAGTCGAGATTCAGGAGCCGCTGCCGCAAATGCGCGTGTTCTGGATTCACGGCAGCACCGCGCCGCGGCAGCACGACCTGGGCGACAACGCCATGGGCTGGGAACCGGCCGACCCGCAGCGGCTTGCCGAAGTCCGCAAGGTCCGCCAGAAACGATTCCACCCCAGCCACAAGGGCGGATTCGCCGAGGTCGGTTGGGTATTTGGCCGGCGCGTGCACGAGCAGTTGAAGGTGCCGGTCGGCCTGATCAAGTCGGCCTTCGGCGGATCGCAGGCCAGGGCATGGACACCCGTGCCCAATATCGCCGAGCAGTTTCCCTTCGACCAGAAAGTTGAGGGGAGCTACCTCGGCCACAAGCCCGGGTTGCTGTACCAGTCGATGCTGCACGGGCTGCCGCCGCTGTCGGTGCGGGGGGTGGTGTGGTATCAGGGCGAAAACAACGGCCGCGACTGGAACTACGACGACGAACTCGCCGCCATGATCGCGTCCTGGCGGCAACGATTTAAACAGCCTCAGATGCCGTTCTACCTCGCGCAGATCGCGCAGACGACCTACGCCAGCGGGATGGAACGCGTCTGGGAGTGCCAGGCGAAGGTTGCCGCGACCGTGCCGCAGGTGTACCTCGGCGCCAGCAACGACCTCTGGGACGGCGGCGGCACGCAGCGCGACCGGATCCGGCCCGACGCGGGCAAAAACAACGCACCCGGCACCGGCTGGCCCATCGCCGGCACGTCGAACCCCCATCCACCCAACAAGCACATCGTCGCCAACCGGCTGGCCGATATCGCCCTGGCCGAGACCTACGGCGTCGACCTCGGCCGGGAGGTGTTTGCACCCGTATACGATTCTCACCGCGTCGAGGGCGACAAGATCCTCGTCAAGTTCAAGCACGTCGGTGACGGCCTGAAGACCGACGACGGTCAGCCACCCAACTGGCTGGAAATCTCCGACGGCACCAGGCAGCAAGACCGCGACAACGCCCCGCTGCGCTACACGAAAGCCCAGGCAAAGATCGTTGGGAAGGACACGGTTGAGGTCCGGGCGGACGACGTGAAGGCGCCGAAGCACGTTCGACTGGGATGGCACCCGTTGGCAAGGCACAATCTCTACAACAGTGACGGGGTGCCCGCGATCAACTTCCGCACCGACGCGCAGCCGACCAAGAAGCGTTGACGGGTACGGGAATCACCAGCAAATGGTCACGGCCCATGGAGCCCAACGGATGAACGGAAACCTGCTGCTCGCCGGGCTTGTCCTGGCCGCCGTCTCGACGCCCTGTGGGGCGCCGGTAACCGCCGCGGAGACCCCGACCGGCCAAGGGATGAGCGAGGCCAACAAGGAACGCCTCGTGTTGGATGATATGGAGGACGTCTCCGACTGGTACAACGGATCGCCGCAGGAGACAACCATTTCGGCAAGCGACCGGCATGTCAAGCAGGGCCGACGGGCGCTGCGGTTCGCCAACCTGGTCGACCACACCCGGGGCGAGAAGAACTATCCGATCGGATGGCCACGAACCGGCAAAGACCTGGCTTCCTTGAACGTTTCCGACTTTTCCGGCTACGACTTCTTCGAGTGCTGGGTCTATGCGGAAACGAGCCGCCCCGCGCTGCCCAAAAGGCCGCTGGCCGTAGGGTTCTATCACAGCGGGCCCAAGCGGAGCACCGCCTTTCCGCTCGGGGAGATCAAGCAGGACGCCTGGGTCAAGGTCGTCATTCCCGTCGCCCGGCTGATGGATCCAAAGGACGTGCAGCGCGTGCAGTTCAACATCAACGAGTCGGACTACAAGCACGGCGATCGCGTGGACTTCTATATCGACGACCTGGTGTTGACGCGCTTCGTCGAGCCGGCGGTTGCGGAGATGAAGCTGGGACGCAAGCTTCTGTACTCGCGGGATCGCACGCTCAACGTGCAATACAAGCTGGTCGGCCGCAAGGACCTGGCCACGACCCGGGTGGAACTGGCAATCGGCCGCGGCGACGATCCGCCGGTTGACGAGGTGAGCGGCACCGCTGTCCGCCAGGGCGAGATTGTCTTGCCGATCGACCAACCGCTTGCTGCAGGCGCCTATTGGGCTGCGCTCGGTCTACGCAACGCCCGAGGCGAACTGATCGACCGCAAGCGGACCGGGTTTCGGGTGATCGCCGGCCCTTTTGATGAGGAGTAACACGATGAAAAGTGCCTGGTTCGTAGTGTTCTCGCTCGGCATCCTGCCCTCCTTCGGGAGCGTCGAGGCGAAGACGCTGCGGTTCGACCTGGGAACCGAGCAATCGGAACTGCGCCCGGGATTCACTCGGATCACGGCTCGCTCGCTCTACAGCAAGCAGACCGGCTATGGCTGGAAATCGGCCCAGGGCCTGAAGGAACACCACAAGCATTACAGCCGCCAGTGGCAGTACAACGAAAGCCGGGGGCGCGAGCAGCCCCCGCCCATCTACACCAACGAGATTACCTGCGATTGCGTCTCCGGCGATCGGCCCAATTCGCTGCTGATCGATCTGCCGCCGGCCGAATATGTTGTATGGCTTCTGTTCGGCGAGTCGGCCGGTTCGGCGCGGGATTACCACGACTTCGATGTGGCCGTCAAGGGCGGCGAAGAGCCGGACGAGGCGACCGTCAAGATCCCCGGCCCGTACATCTTCGAGAAGCGGATCCTGCGGACAGAACTCCGCGGCGGTCAACTGTCGATCGATCTGCTGCCCCGGACCGACTGGATGCTGGCCGCCGCCGCGATTTTCCCCATCGCGGAGCGCCAAACGGTGCATGGCGAGTTTCTCGATGTCCTGGAAAGGGAAATCTGCTTCCTGCCGCCGGACGTGGCCGAGAAATGGCAGGAAACTCAGCATCGCGACGATCGCCCCTTGCCCAAGTTCAGCGCAACCGATCGACGCCGCGGATACGCCATCTTCGCGAGGCACTGGTCCGAAGTGGTCTACCCGAACACGGTTCCGCGGGCGGAGGAGTTGAATCCGGAACTGACCGCATTCGCGTCGCTGGGTGAGTACGAGCCGGTGACGTTTACCGTGATGCCGTTTGAAGACCTGACTGGGGCGAAGGTAGTCGCCAGCGATCTCCGCTCGGGTGACGCCGTCATCCCGGCGGAGAACCTCGATATCCGCTGCGTCCGTTACATGCTTGCCCGGCCCAACTATTCGAGCTTTTTCAGCTACCACGTGGTGCCGGACGTTCTGGAGCACCGCCGGTCGGTCGATATCGAACGGGGACGCAACCAACGATTTTGGATCACATTGAAGGTCCCGAAAGACGCTCCGGCCGCGACCTACGAAGGGAAACTGACCTTCCGCGTCGCCGGTGGTCCATCCCCCGATGCCAAGCCGGCCGAGATCAAGCTGCGGCTGCGTGTCCTGCCGATCAGGCTACAGAAGAACCCGGACCACATCTACGGGATGTACTACCGCGACCCGTTGAGCAACGTCCGTGAAGGCAACACGGTAGAAGCGAACCGGTACTTTCGTCAGAAGGCCGAATGGGAGCGGCAGGACATGGTTGCCCACGGCATGAACTCGCACATCTCGGCCGCCAGCGGCCTGGATCGCGACGAGCGGGGCCACTGGACGATGGACGCAGCGGAGACCGAGCGCCGCATCGCGCTGGACCACAAGTACGGTCTGGCAGACAAACCTTTGGTGGTCAGTTTTCCGGTCGGCTGGTGGTACTCGAAGTTGGTGGATGAAAAGGGGCTTGGCAGTCACCTGCGGCTGGTCCGCGCCGACGTGCCGGCGACGTTCTTCGACGAGGTGACGAGAATGGTCGAAGCCATCGAGCGGGAGAAGAAGAAATACGACTGGCCTGAGTTTCTCTACTATCCGATCGACGAGCCGAGCACGCGTCAGGAGTCGGTTGACTTCATGGTCGGGGTGCTCAGGGCCATCAAGCGGGTACCCGGCGTGCGGACCTACGTGACGGCCGACCCGAGCCACGAGCAGTTCGCCCCCATGTGGCCCTACGTCGACGTCTGGTGTTGCCAGCCTTTCGTCTTCGGTCACCGGAGAATCCGCGAACTCAGCGAGCAGAAGAACGTCGAGTTCTGGTGCTATCCCAACCATATCAGCGGTGAGAACGATCACACGCCGGTCCGCGGGGCGAGAATGACCTGGGGCTTCGGATTCTGGAAATCGGGATTCCGGGCGCTGATCCCGTGGATCTACCAGGCCTCGATCGGCGATCCCTGGAACTATCTCGACGGCACGGCGATGGACTTCTTCAACCGCTCCACTCCCGAGGGCCGGCCGATCCCGGTGACCCTCTGGGAGGCATATCGCGAGGGCATCGACGACGGCCGCTACCTGTACACGCTCAAGCAGTTCGCCGCCGAGGGCCGGAAGCGAGGCGGTCTCGCAGCGGAGCGAGCCGCCGAAGCGGAAAAGGAACTCCAGTTCGTCTGGAACGCCATCGAGGTCCAAGAGAAGTACAAGTACGACGGGCTTTGGAGTGGAGCCGACTTCGACGCGTACCGTTGGCTCCTGGCCTCGCAAATCCTCACTTTGCAGAAAGCGCTGAAGTAGGCTTCCGTCAACGCCGTCGTTGCGGCTTCCGCCAATGCTCCGGGCCCGATCCGGCTACCTGGAACTCGTACAGAGACAACTTCCCGGATTCCGAAGGGGGCAGTCCCATTTTCCCTGCGGGACAACCGGGACAGTCCCCAAGTTAGTCACGTACGAGTTCTTGCCATCGGCGTCTCCGGAACCCATAATACCGTAGCGGAAGAAGAGTCAGAACCTTTACTAAGTTTAAGGAGATTGACGATGCGAACGCCGACGATGATTGTTGCCCTGCTCGGGCTGCTCTTGCTGGGAAACGCCGCCGCTTCTCAGGCCGCCGATCCGATGCTCGCCCACGACGTCTACTTCACGCTCAACGACGATTCGGGCCAGGCCAAAGAGGACTTGGTCGTAGGCTGCCGGAAATACCTGGCAGACCACCTCGGCGTGGTCTGGTTCGCCGCGGGCGTTCTGGTCGCAGACCATCAGCGGGAAGTCAACGACCGGGACTTCGACGTGGCCCTGCACATGGTGTTCAAGGACAAGGCGTTGCACGACAAGTATCAGAAGGCCGACGCCCACCACAAGTTCATCGAGGAATTTCAGGAGAATTGGAAGGCGGTGCGGGTGTTCGATTCCTACGTGAATGTGTCCTCGCATGGCGGCCTGAAGGAGAAGCAGGACCGGCCCGACCAGGCGAAGAAGCCTCGGCTGCCGGACCCGGCCTCGCGGTTCGCGGGCATGATTCAAAGCAAGGTCGTGGCGAAGTACGACTCGGGCGATCTTGCCTTGGCGGTTGAAAAGGTCACCGAAGTGTGGAGCCACAGCAAGGCCAAAGATCCCAGCAGCCTGGTGGGCAAGACCGTCTTGGTCAACGGGCGGAAAGAAAACGGCGAGCCGGTGGCGCGGTTCATCCGCGGCCTGAAGAAGGGCCAGACCATCACCATCGACGTGGCCCATCTCGGCAAGGGCGAAGCTCTGACGATCCTGGAATTGACCCAACAGCAGCGGCAGCGGGACTGAGTATCGCGACCCGTCGTTGCCGAGACGACTGCTCGGAGAACTTCCGTCAGAACGGCAAGTCGTCGTCCCAACGGCTTTCGCCCGAAAGCTTTGCCGCGAACGCGTTGAGTTGGCGCTTGAGGTCCACACATCTCTCTTCCAGATCGGCGCGGGCCTCCGCCAATGAATGAAGCTCTTCGCAAAACCGCTGGACGACGGGCTCGACAAGCGAGGTGGAGGGATCACCGATGGCCGCTCGCAGATTGCCGAAGTGCCGGTTCATACTCTGTGCGAAAGGTTCCGTTCCGGCAGCCCCCTTCAACTCGGCCACCAACTCGGCGACGCAACTGCCAAGACGAAAGAGGCCAAGCGACGGTGGTTTGCTTCCAGGGTCGATAGATGACGCGCTTCGCTGCCAGACGGAAGCAGAATCGGACCGATCGTCCTCAGGGAAATCATCTTCCATGAACCCGGCCCGGGGACGATCCCGTTCCTCTTCGAACCGTCGATCAAACGCTTCCCACTTGCGACGTTCATCTTCCCAAGACTCGCGCGCGCGGTGGAAACTGAATGGAAAATCGTCGTCCATGTTGCAGCCGTCCAAGTTCCAGAAGACCGGCCCCATCTCTTCCGCCATCATTTGGCACAGCGGGCAGTCCTCGTCGATGATGGCCTCCTCACCGGAAACGGCCATAGGGATGCGCATCCGCTCGCACTCGATCACTTGCCCCGGCGACTTCCCCGACAATTCCTCCAACTGCGGGGCGGCCAGCCACTGCTGCTTGACCTGATCGAGCCGCGAGACTTCGTCCGCTTTGACTGGGGCGGTTGGCGCGCTGCTGGAGCCCGGCTCCACAAGCCGCTCCCAGCACTCCCAGATCAAGTGCCGCACCAGATCGTAATACAAAACGTTCTCGTGCGTGCCGAATCCGGCGAAATGAAACGCGGCCGCAGCCGGACTCAAGCCGGGTGGACACTCGCCGACCATCGACCATTGGTGGCAGCGGTCCTGCAAGTCGTAGTCAATAGGATCCCGCTTTTCCAGCAGCACGTCGCGGGGCGGCCGGCCTTGCAGGTCTTCCCGCGACGTCATCAGCCATCTAGCGTGAATCTCGGCAACCGCGTCGGCGGCCGTCGGCAGCTCGTCCCTCTTGCCACGCTCCGGCAACGCCCGCCAGGACCAGCCTTCCGGTGGGCGCCAATCTTCGGATGCGCGGCCGTCGCCGCGGGCTGCAAAGCACTCTTCGACGATGAATCGACAAACTTGCCCGTATAGCACCGGACGGGCGTCCCGTGGCGGGGCGGCCAGCCGCTCTTGCCTTCGCTTGTCCGCCAATGACTGCCACGCGTCGACGTTTTCCGAAAACAGCCAATCGTCCGACAAGTGATAGGGAACCCAAGTTTCCGCGTCGCGTCCACCACCGCAATACAGCACTTCTCCTTTCGGGCCGGGCTCATTGTAGGCCGACTGCAACACAACCAGCCGCGCGGTCAGATCCACGATGCACAGCCCCGCATCGAAAGGCTCAGCACAGCGACTCTCGGACCAGGTTGCGAAATGGCCGTGCTCGTTCGACTGGATGAATCGTGCCAGTGCTCTTTCCAGTTCGTCAATCGTTTCCGGCTCGGCGCTCAACGCGGCCACGACGGCGTCCACGAAACTCGCGTGCGGCCGTCCGTAGATGGTGCGGCACGGATCGATAATGACCATCCCAATTTGACTCATGTCGGGGCCTCCTTCCCAAGACCACTGGCGCTGCAGAGCTTGAGTTGACCCACCCGCTTGAAAAGATCACGCCTCCCGGACGATACTGAGCCCCATCGCCTTGCCCATCGCTTCGATCGGCTCCTGCACGTTGCCGTAGACGGTCACGCGGTGCCAGCCGAAGCGGTCCCACTCGTGGAACAACCGCCCAATGTCGCCCTTGACTTCGGCGGCCAGTTTGGTGCGGCAGGCCCGGGCTTCGTCGACGTTCGCCACTGCCTTGCCCTGGTGGGTGACCATTTCCTTGCTGCTGGGGCGGATATCGAACGTGGTGGTCATATAGCCCAGCGGCAGCAGCGACTGGACCGACGCCCCCTTGCCGTCCTCCGCATGAGAACGGATCCTGAACGGATTGACCGGCCCTTGCGGCCCGAACATCTTCGTGGGGGCCACGCAGTGCGCGTAGATGATCTGGTTCGTCGACGTGTCGAGCACCGGATCGGACGCGAAACCGGGCCGGCCGAGCAGGTGCTTGCAGATCAGTTGCATCAGCAAGTCGTCGGGCATGGCTTCGCAGGTGCCCATGCGCACGCCGTCGTTGTTCAGTTGCCGGTAGCCCAGGCACGGATAGCCGGGCAGATGGCCGCCGTAGAAACCGCCCAGGCAGTTGATGGTGACGCCCTGGGCATCGTGCTTCTTCATCAAGTCCTCCATGGCCAGGTAGATGGCCGCCGACTTGCGGAGATCCTCCTTGGCCGGCTCGACCACCTCTTGGGCTTCGTCGGCCCAACGGTCGGCCCACCTGGTCGCCTCCTCCCGATCGACCTTCTGGTAAATCGCGTTGATCTCCTCGAAACCCACCGGCTGGATGGGCACCCCGAGCAGTTCAAACGGCCTGGCCCCCCGCCCCACCACAAGCATCTTGTCTTTGCGAACCGCCGCCAGGGCCTTGCCGACGTTGGCCACCTTCACCGGATCGTCTTTGCAGGTCATTTCCCCCGGCTTGGCAAAGCCAGCCCGCTTCACCCGCTCGGCTTCCGCCGCAAACGCCTCGACGGTGGTTCCCGGCCGGGCCAGCATCCCGAAACAGTTGACCACGTCGACCAGATCCTGCAAGCGGCACGACGAGACGCCCACCGCCTTGGATCCCGCGCGATGCATGGCTGCATAGTAGCAGAGGAACACGCCCGAGCCGCTGTACGGTTCGTCGGCGACCACCGTCGGCATGTCCAGCTTGGCCACCACCGGTAGAAGCTGGCTGGTCAAGCCCCAGTGAGTGCACAGCGGGATGATCAGCAGGCCGTCCACGTCTTGAGCAAGCTTCTTCACTCGCGGAATCTCTTCCCCGGCGGCCCCTTGCAGGGAAAGCGGCACGAACTCCAGCTTGGGACATCCCTGCTTGAGTTGCCGGTTGAGTTCCCTCTTGCGGGCGTCGTAGTCGAAATCGACGTAGGGCCACACCGGTTGCCCCGGCGGATAGCAGATGAACACCAGGCCAACGCGGACTTTCTTTTCGGCCGCCGCTTCCCCCGCGGCAGCCGACGGCATCGCAGCTGCCCCCAAGGCACCGGCGGTCAGCGTGGCTCCGCACTGCTGCAAGAACCCGCGACGATTCAGGCAATGGGCCGGATAGCCCCCACACCAACCCGTCGATTTGTCACCGCGTGAGGCCATGGCTTCTCCCTTTCTTCTTCAACTGAAAGACAAGCGCTTTCGGAATCTCCGATCGGTCGCCGTCCGGGGTCTCGGCACACAGGCCACCGGTAAGATCGGCGCCGTTTAGAACTCGTAAGTGAATAACTTGGGGACTGTCCCGATTTTCCCGTAGGGAAAATGGGACTGTCCCCTTCCGAATCCGGGAAGTCGTTTCTGTACGAGTTCTTAGTGTAGCCGTCAAGACGGGGATTGCAACGCCCTGTTGGGCCCCGAAAACAGGGGAGATTTGGGGATGCTCGCGAGATCATCGAACGGCTTGACGGTGCAGATGCGTATCTCTCGGAGCAAGCCGGGGCGGATGGCCCCCCACTTCCAGCCGGTTTCCGCAGGATTCCCGCTTGCACCACGGCATCTACGCGTCGAAGAAGCTCGCGACTGGCATAATGCGCCGCCACGGCAACATGGTAGACTAATGGATCAGCAGTAATTGTGTTCCCCCGCCCCTCTTTCCCTGCCTGGAGGATCGAACATGAACATGCAATCACGGCCTGTTGCTGAAGATCTACAATCGCGGCGGCGGACACGGCTTCTTTTTCTCGCACTCGGCCGAGCAACAAGGTCTGTTGCCCGAGTTGTGGAAACAAAGCTAGCAGGACTTTCCCGTCGAGACGGGCTGGTCAACGGCTCCTGACCCAAGTTTCTGCACCCGTATCCGCTGAGCGACAAGTACTTCCTGGTCGCCTGCCAGCCCACGAACCAGTCGCTGTGGGGAATCTATCTAGTCGAGGTGTTCGACAACATGTTGCTGTTGCAGGGGGAGCCGGGCTACGTGATGTTCGAGCCGCTGCCGTTTCGCAAGACCCCCAAGCCGCCGGTCGTCCGGGACCGGAAAGCGACTACTTCATGCAGAAACCGCTGGAATATCATGCCAGCATTAGCGAACTGGTAGAGATACTCGAGAAGGGCCACCACAACGTCAAGCTCGACGCCGAGGCCTGGGACCGGCTGATCACCTGGATCGATCTGAACGTGCCCGACCACGGCACCTGGCACGAACATCACAACATTTCTAGCGACCTCGACAAGCGGCGGCGCGAGATGCGCCGCCTGTATGCCAACGTGGACCTCGACCCGGAGGAGATCGTGGAACTGGAGCGTCCGCCGGTCGAATTCGTCCAGCCGGAGCCGACGCCCATGCGGAACGGCCAGCCGCCCCGCGTCTCCGGCTGGCCGATGAACCTCGACGAAGCCGAGCGGCACCAGGCGGCGGCCGGCGTTTCTATTGCGGACCGGCCTATTCCTTCGCCAGCAATTTGGCGATGATCGTCTCAACGCCGTCCCAGTCACTCTCCTTGGTAAGCACGATCTTGCCGTCCGGACCAATGAGGAAATACACCGGCGCGCCGATGACGCCGTAATCGACGGCCATTTCGGAAAGCTGTCCGAGACGAGCCTGTGGCCAGGTGATTTTCTTTTCCTTCACGACGCGGCGTAATAGGGAATCGTCGGCGTCCGAACTCAACCCCAGCATGAGGAATTGCTTGTGCTTTTGTCGCATCTGCCAGTTGAACTGATTCAGCTTCGGCATCGAGGCCAAGCAGGGCCCGCACGATGTGGACCAAAAGTAGAGGATCACCACCTTGCCGCGTTGCTCTTCGAGGCTGAAACGTTTTCCGTCGAGCGTGGAGACGGTAAACGATGGAGCCGGGGCGCCGAGCTGTGGCAGATCATCGGCCGCCCGGGGCGGCGCCCCCATCATGGCGCCTCTGGCGCCTGAGAAATTCGTTCTGGGTGCACTGTTCGGTCGAACATCAATACCTCGCAGTCGAGGCAGCTTGCGCCTGAGATTTTGCAGGACGGCAGGGTTGGGCTCGTCGTGGGTATAAATCGACAGGTACGACAACAACTTTAGCTTCTCCAACTGTTGTAAGCCACGTTCGCTGAAGTCCCCATGAATCTCCAAATACCTCAGTCCCTTCAGTTTCACCAAGTGGCTCAGCCCGCGGTCCGTCGCCGAGCCATCCATGTGGAGCTGTCTTAACGAGGGCAAACTGGCCAAGTGCGCTATGCCGCGATCACTAATGGTCTTGCAGCGAATTTCGAACTGCCTCAGTCCGGTCAGCTTGCCGATGGTTGCCAGATCATCGTCGCGGAGGGAATCACTGTGAATCGTGAGTGTCTGAAGCTGCGGCAAATCCAGCAGTGGGGTCAACCGGGCTTCGTCGACCTGGCAAGGCCTCAAGGACAGCCTCGTGATCGGCAAGCCGCGAAGATGAACGAGCCCTGAACTGGTGATCCCTTCGGTGCCCATCAGCGCCAGGTATCCTAGAGACCTGCAGGACGCGAGGTGTTTCATTCCTTGATTGGTCACTAAGGAGGAACGAAACACGAGTGTCTTGAGCGCCGGCATTCCATCAAGGATAGCAAGATCCTCGTCCGTAATATTGTTGGGAAGTGTGAGAGATACGAGCGAGTGCATGTGTCTTAGTGGCTCCAGCCCGCCGCCGGCGTATCGGAATCGCGCAGACAAGGACTTCATCCGTGTGAGATCTCGCAGATTGACCAGGCCGGCATCCGTGATTCCGCGCGGGAGGCTCAATCCCTCCAGCGACGTCAGCTTTGCCAGATGAGCCATCCCGGAATCTGTTACCCTTGTCATGTCAAGGTTCAACGCTCTCAAAGACGTCAATTGGCTCAGGTGACGCACTCCGGCATCACCAATCCGCAACCCGAAGAGGTTTAGTGATTCGAGCGATTTCAGCCCGGCCAAGTGGGCCATGCCTGCGTCGGTGATGCGCGGGGACATGGGGCCCAGGTACTTCAGAGACGTGCTTTTGGCCAGATGGGCAAGGGCGGTGTCGTCGATGGTCTTGCTCCAGAATTCGATCTCTTTCAGTGCGGGGAGCTCTGCCAGATGGGTGAACCCGCTTCCGGTCATCTTGTCGCTGGAAAGAAAGAGGGACTCCAGCGAATCCAACTCGCGCAAATGTGCCAGACCGGCGTCCGTCAATTGCGTTCCCCTCAATTTGAGATACCGAAACGATTTCAGATCCTTCAAATGTCTCACCAAATCTCGGAGTCCATTGTCCGAGAGCGACCCGTCGGATACTACCATGAGCGCCTCCAACGACTTCAGCCGAGCAATCTGGGCGCAACCTGCCTCGCCGGGTAGCCCCTTGTAGAAACCTAGCTGCTTCAGTCCCGTCAGATGGGCCGCTATATGGACCATATTGGCATCAGACGCAACAACATCCCAAAAAACAACCATTTGGATATCGTTGGGCCCCAGAGCGGACAGCGCGCGTAAGTCCGGCACACGGGCGCGAAAGTGCAGTTTGACTTCTTTGTCTGGCGGCACACGCACGGTCCCGCTGGCCGCGCCCAGTAGCTCCCAGCCCTTGCCCCACCGCCCTTTGAGCGGTTGCCGTTCGCCCCACGGTCGCGGTTCGCGAACGGAGATATCGGCGAGCAATCGATCCCTGGGAAAACGAATAAGCCGGCTCGGCCTCCGCACTTTGTCGCGATCAGGATCGGCCCGAGATGAATCCTGGACTGCTCCGCCAACGGCCAGCGCGGCGATCGCTACCACCAGCAGGCCGGCTACCGACAGCGGAGTCAATCGCCTGGCACTGACGATCCGGCCATCCAACAAGGCGGCGATCCGCTTGCCGACCTGCGTGCGGGTGGCGAACAGTCCGCCGGCCACTGCAACCCGTCGGCGGCGCCGAACGCTTCTGAGAATCTGATAAAGCTGCTCGGCGTAATGGCGCGCATCGGAGTCGTTGTTGATCAAGGCCCGATCGCAGGCGAACTCCATCGCCTCCGTCTGCCGCCTGGCGGCCCACCAGGCCGCCGGATGGAAATAGAAGAGGATCGTCGCCAGATCCCTGACCAGGATGGCCGCCGGATCCAGCCGCTTGCAGTGGGTCAGCTCGTGCCGCAGTGACCAATCCAGTTTGGAGCCGTCGCCCTCGACGGCCATCCAAGACGGCACCAGGATGACCGGCCGCAGCAAGCCGATCATCGCCGGCGAGTCCAGCTCGTCGGTCACCAAGAGCCTCGGGCTGCGTCTCAGGCCAAGTTCCGAAGCGATCGTTCGGCAGCAG
>Ga0180438_10007692_pt1 | contig 13948 bp, 31 predicted proteins | sample SS_ome_12_FD_132455 | JGI IMG/M metagenome (GOLD analysis project Ga0180438, IMG submission 132455) | Hypersaline lake sediment archaeal communities from the Salton Sea, California, USA - SS_3_D_2 metaG | ecosystem: Environmental > Aquatic > Non-marine Saline and Alkaline > Hypersaline >... | reverse complement strand
GGCGACGTCCATGAGAGCCAACAGTCGCCGCTCTCGTCGCCGAGGGACACGTACCCATAGGCGGTGTCCCCTTCGGCCCCCGGACGCCGCAGAGGGGCAAAAAACGCCCGTGCTGCGTCCGCTTGCTTGCGGGACGAGAACAAGACCCAGCGTTCACCGCCCATGGTTCATCTCCCTACTTGGCTTGACCGACGATTTGCTTCCAACCCGCGCCACCGTGCGTGGGACACGAGCCGGGGCCATGCCATCGGTCGTGAGGGTTGCTACGAAAGCCTCGATGGGCTTTCTCGTGTCTACGCGGAGCAAGCGTGAAGCCCCACTCCTCTAGCTCTTGCCGAAGCGAGCGGTTCGACCGGCCCAAGCGGGCCGAGAGGCAGTTGAGGTGCCGCCAATCGAACTCGGTGCGGTCGTCGTCCTCCAGGTACTCGACGAAGTCCTCGACCGAGTCGAACTCGGAGTCGTCGGGGTTCAAGCCCCCGAAGTCGACGGTCACGCGAAGGGGTCGGGCGGTCATACGATCTCCTCCGCGCAATCGAAGCAGTAGATGCCCCGCTTCTCCTCGCGCTGGCCCATGACTACTTGGCTCCCTTGAGCTTGTTGGGGACGACCGCTTGGTGCATCCAATGATCGTCGGTCTGGACGTGCCCGGCTCGGACGTACTTGGCGACCGACCGGGAGAAGTCCCGAGCGTGGAACGAATGGTAGAGGCGGATCACGTAGCCTTCGGCCCCGGCCTCGTAGTCCGTCCCGTAGAGGGACGGAGTCCACCCGTCGCCGTCGATGTCCCAATCCTTGAATTGGTCGGGGTCGTCCCAATGCCCCGTGTAGAGGACCGGCACGTGGGGAAGGTCGAGAAGCTCGCACCATTCGACGGTGTCTTCCCACCACAAGCACACGTCGCGCTCGTCGTAGATCGCGAACACGAGGAAGTAGCCGGGGAGGTCCTTGTACTCGATCGAGTGCTTGGCGTAGAGGTACTCGCCGCACACGCGCCACCCATCGGGGATCTCGCCCTTGAGGCGAGCCGCGAGGCCCTTGACCCACGACCGGGACTCGTGGTGCCCGGAGTCGATCGAACGGGCGTGACACGTCCCGTCCGAGTAGATCGTGGTGTTCTCGCCGTCCATCTTCTCGGTGACGACGACACGGCGCCCCGCAAAGGCTTCGAGTAGGGCCTCTTCGGTGAACACCTTGTCGTCGCTCGTGGCGCCGGGGCTCCACGGCACGTGCAAGGTGCGGGGGTACTTCACACGGTCCATACGTCTACTCCGTACTCACCGATCGCCTCGGCCAGGTAGATGGCCTCATCGGTCAACAAGTTGACCGCCGCGAAGTCGCTCGCCGCGACCGCCGCCTCGATCTCGCTCTGGATGAAGTCGAATGCGTCGAGGAGAGGGGCGAGAGACTTCATGTGGGGCCTCCTTGGTGGCTACACCCCTCCTACTTCGGCGCCCGGTTCGACTAAGCTCCTAGTAGGGGTTGGTGTGCGTCACCTCGGCCTTGCGGTTCGCCATGCGGACTTTTGCCCATGCGGCCCCTCCGAGGACAACGACGCCCGACTCATCGAATTTCTCGACAATGGCGAACGGCTCGGTTTGAAGCTCGTTCTCGTAACGGTCCATGCATCCGATCTTGACCTCGGCCTTCGGGTCGTAGCGTGCGTCACGAAGTAGGTCGATCAACTCTTGGACGGTCATGGGTTCTCCTTCAAACGGCGACTTGCTCGGGGTACACGGGGGCCCCGCACTCGGGGCAACATAGCTCGCCGTCCTTGTTGCGGACGGGGTCGACGGTGGGGTCTAGCTCGGCGTTCCACCCGCACCGAAGGTGCTCGGCTTCGACGGCCTTGACGTGCTTGCACGTCTTCCGGAACTGGAAGCCCTTGCACGTGCAGGACCACCCGTAGAGGGCGTCCATGGGGTCGTAGCGGCGTCCCCATGACACCTCGTAGCTCGTGGCTCCCGAGGACGACTTGACGGTCACCGGACCCCACTGAATGTTCGTCTCGCATGTGTAGGCGGTGTGTACGGTGAGGTCAGGCATCGACGCTCTCGATCGTGGTGTAGATCCCGGCCAGTTCGGCAACCACCTCAAAGAAGAGGCGACCCACGAACCTCGGGAGGCCCGACCGAGTGATGACGCCTTTGTCGTCCACGAGGACCCCGAAGCAGGCCCCGGGTCGCGTGATCCGGTAGAGCTTTTCCATGATTGCCTCCGGGTTGCTAGGCGGTCGCCGCGGCCGGGCGGACCACCCGCTTGTAGGTGGTGAGCCAGCGACCGCCGCCGACCACGTAGCCCATATCGACGGTCCGCCGGTAGCGGTCGCCCTTCTTCACGCGACCGTCCGCGTGGTCGCGACGGGCCGTGTGGTAGGTGGTGACGGACTTGGTCTCGTGGCACACGCCGTCCTCGCAGGCGCAGTCCTCGCACAGGGTCTGGTCGACCACGGAGTGCGCCTTGTGGGCGCCCCAACGGTCGTCGGTAAGCTCGCGCCCGCACTTGTCGCAGTGCTCCTCGCGCCCGGTACGACCCGAGCCGTAGTAACAGCCGTCGCCTTCGCACACGCCCGTGTCGGTGTAGCCTTTCCACCCGCAGCGCGGGCAAGTGACGTATTCGTATCCGTGGGGCATGTGGGACCTCCGTGTCCGTTGAGCCCTACCTACTCCGGGCGCTCCGCGACTAAGCCGGAAAAGCGAAACCCCGGCCCGGTCACCATGCAAACCGAGTCGGGGTTCAAGATTCGAGGACAAGCTACCGGAGGTAGTTGGAGCCGGTGCGCTCTTACACACGCCGTCGAGCGCGAGCCGCCCTACCTATTCACTTGCCACTGTCCCTCTCGGGACACCTTCCCTACTTCGGGACAGCGGCGACTAAGCAAGAAAGTTGAAGAGCGGGTCGGTTGCCTTCTATCAGGCTCCCTCACGACCCCCGCCCTAGCCGGCCCGGTTGCGCTCCACCCTTATTGACACCACCAGTGAGGTCGGGGAGCAGGGTATCGGACTTTCCCCAACAGGGGTGGGTCGCCAGGCACGACCCTGGAGGCACCGCTCCCCGTTCACGATCCTACCACGATCTCGTCCGGGTGCGGCTCCCAACGCTCGCGTTGTCCCGCGATGATCTCGAGCGGCACGTTGTGGACGCACCGTTCGAATAGCTCCTCGTCCGTACACCCGCCGTCGTACAGGGAGATGATCACGTCCTCGTAGCCGAAGGCATAGGCGAGGTCGAGGGCGAGGTGGTACTCCCACAAGCGGGAGTGCGTGTTGTCGACGATCACCGTCTCTACGCCGTCTCGGAGAAGGCGGACGAGCCGGATATTCGCCGAGGCGATCTTCGGAGCGAGTTGCTTGATATCCCACTCGTACTCGCCGGCTTCGTCCATGAACTCGTGGTCGATGCTCACGCACACCGGGAAGGACGGCACCCCGCAATCGCGACGGAAACGGTCGGCCTGCATGTCGGGCCACCGCCCCCTCGCGTAGGTGGATTTGCCGGAGCCCGAGAGCCCCCGCAGGATGTAGAGCTTTTTCACGAGACGGCCTCCTTTGCTTTGGTGAGCATGGCGATCGCGTCCCCGAGCAAGGACGCGGGTATCGGGTATCGGTCCCACCAGCTATGCGGCGTCCACTTGATCGTCGCGTAGAGTTCGACCCCCTGTTCCCATCTCGAGCGTCGAACGACGATGGAGTAGCGCGGGTAGAGCTTCCCCTTCCGCGTGTAAGTCCGAGCGGTGACGACCGACGGGCTTCCTTTCATGTACCCGACGTTACGGAGCCTTTCGTGACGCTCCCACTCGATGTTCTCAAACGAGGTCATCGACGATCTCGAAGAGCAAGTAGTCCTCTCTCGGCTTCCCTGGGACCTCGTGAAGAGTGACCTTCCACCCTTCCGCCTCATACCGGCGGATTAGCTCGTAGAGCCTGTACTCGGCGAGTCCGTAAGGACCGGCCGCCGAGTCCAGCCACTCCAACATGACCTTGCGCCCCTCGAACTGCTCGTGAGGCGCCCATGGTCCTTTCTCGATAAGAGAGATGTTGCACACCTCGATTGGCCCACCGGGCCCCGAGAGGTCGTACGTGAAGCTCACGAACTTGGCGTCCGAGGGCTTCGCCGGCTTACGGGGTTCGGTGTTGTCGCTCATGTTCGCCTCCGATAGTGAGACACCTCCGGGTGTCCTTTATGACACCCTTACACGAGGCCGTTCGCCATGCGCCCGTACAGGGAGTCCTCGCTCTCGCCGGGGTAGCCGTAGGTCTTCTCGCCCGTGAGCACGTTCACGAGGCACGGGCGCTTGGCCCGGCGGCGCTTCGTGACCTGGGCGGGCTTCGTCTGACCGTCGTCCGCCGGCCAACAAAGGCTCGCAGGCACGGTCCACACGGTCCCGACGGCGTAGTCGCGGTAGGTCCCGCGAGCCTCGTCCTGGCGGACCTTGAGCTTCTTGCGATTGACCTTGACCACGGTCCCGGCGGTCTTCTCGCCGTTCTTCCTCCCGAAGAAAACCTTCTGCCCAACGTATGCTTCGTCGCGAGTCATGTGGTGCCTCCCTTGGGGCTTCGTGTTACGCCCTTCCTACTTCGGGGACCGGGGCGGCTAAGCGTCTTTCTCGGTGACGACGAGGATCTTCTCCTTCTCGTCCACGAAATCGAGCTTGTCCTGACCCTCGAATGCGAAGGCGTAGACCTTGTCCGACTTGCCCGCGGCGGTCACCTTACGGAAGGTGCCGTCCCGCCATAGGACCACATGGCCCGGCTTCACGCCGGGAGCCCACTGGGGTTGGAACGCGAAACCCGCGAGGAGCTTCTCCATCTTGGTCGTCGTTACGTCGTAGCTCATACCTCACCTACGCGAAGACGAACGAAGCCCCGCCAGGTGGGTCGGAGAGGTCACCCGGCGGGGACAACGAGGAACGAAAGGAGCTTGCTATGAGCGAAAGGGGTCGGTTGGCGGCGCGAACCGTGCGCCGGACACCCCTTGTGGCAACCCTCGTCGAAGTATCGGGGGCCTTTCGGTCTGGCCCATGATCCTCGGTTTAGTTCTTCCCAGGAAGGAGGGGATCGAACCCTCGCGCTCGGGGTTTACGGGACCGAACCGCGTGTCCGACACACGGTTCGCACCGGCAACCTAACCCTATTCGCTTTTCAGCGTGCCACCAACGGGCACACCCTCCCTACTCGGCCGCCCCTCCGACTAAGCACCTTTCGTGCAAGCTGACGTTATTACTCGACCTAGACGAGCATAGCCACGGGCTCCAGCTCGTCGTAGCACCACCCGAACACGTCCCTCATACCCAGGACTCCCATGTCCTCCGGCTCGTCATGCTCCACGAGGTAGCCACCGCACTCCGGCTTGTGCGCTATGACCCGGCCGAGACGACACTTCGGTCCGTCGGATCCGTCAGGGAGGTCGTTCTCGCCGTAGATCTTCGTGACCCGGACACGGGTGCCGACGGGGAATGGGTGCGGGGTGTTCACGGTGTCTCTTCCTTCTCTGGCGGGGGAGGCCGGTCCACGAGGTCGGCAAGGTACTTCGCGAGGTCCGCGGGAGACAAGATCTCCCGGCCCAAGCCCTCGCAATCTTCGCACGAGACCATCTCGGGGAAGTCCCGGTAGGCCGCCATTGGTGTCCACAGGTTGCCCGACTGGTGCCCGTCGCTCATGCGAAGGCCCGTCCCCCCACAATGACGGCATGGGGGCCCCAGGAGGCGCTCCAGGAGGCCGACACGGGCCTTCAAGTCCGCCACGTCGCACTCGGGGCACGAGCCGTCCGTCCGGTCGTGGACCTTATGGCCTCGCGGACACACGTAATAGGCTCGCAAGGACTTCCCCATCATTCCTCCCAGGGCACGGCACCCAAATCACCGAGCGCCTCGTCGACCATCTCACCGGCCACCTGGAAGTCATCTTCCACCACGAGCACCCGACCCACGCCCGGACACCACCACGAGAGGTGGCATTGCCCCTCGCCGAGTCGCGTCTCGACTCGGTCCCGAATCTGGTCCCGGATCACCTTGTCCTTTTCCTTGTCCTCGTCGTGGTCGTAGTTGAAGGGCACCTCACGGTGCCACCGGCGATGCCGGAGTTGCCCCTTGACGAAGTCCTTGTTCGGCTCCCCCTCGAAGATGTCATGGAGCATGAAGCCGTCGGTGACCGGCATGTTGTTGAGGCCGACGAGCCTCATGCCTTTGTAGTCGGGGAGCACCTTGCACCACATGGACTCGCCCTTGAGATAGAAGCGGCCGTCCTCGTAGGAGTCCCAACGGTCGTACACCTCGTCCAGGTACTCGGGATCGAACTCGGGCGAGGGCTCGGGCTCGGAAGGAGGGGGCACGACGGTGAACACGGAGCCATTGTTCGCCAAGGGCTCCACGGGGCACGTGCATTCGTTGGAGAACTTGATCGCGCCGGTCGGGTCCGACGGGACTCCGCCGCACACCGGGCATTCCGGCATGCGGATCACCGTGATCCCCGGAAGGGAAAGCTCACTGACGGGGTCCTCGCCACACGTGCAAGGTTGATCGGTGTGGATCATGCCATGCTCGCGGTCGTGACGGGGGCACCCGTCACTGATCGGAAGGTTTTCGATCTCGCGGGTCGGCCACACGCGGTGCTTCCAGTCGATATAGCACTGCTCGAGGCCGTGCTCCCGAAGGAAATCCTCCCACAAAGGCTCCCAATCCATGTTGCGGTTCCATGCACCCGAAGCCCGCCACGCGGCATCGAACGCCTTCGTGATCAGGTCCATGGCCTCGTCGCCGACGTACTTCATCCTGCCATCCCCTGTTCGACCGTGATCAACACGCAGTCGGTCTTGACCGCGTAGCCGATCATCGTCCAATCGGCTCCTTTCTCGGATGCCTTCGCCGTTTTCAAGGCGAGCTTCTTGTAGCGATCAACGACGGCGAGGGCCCGACGAAGCTCAGCGGCCTCGTCTCCGGTGACGCTCACGCGAACGACCTTCTCGTAGCCGACGGCGTGGGCCTTGATGGAAATGACACTAGCCTTCATCGGAAGGCTCCGGCACGAGCATGACACGGAGCTTCCAGCCGTCGAGCCCCTCCCGGACGATAGCCTCCACCCATGCGCCCGTTCCGGCGAAGGCGGAGGTCGTACACCGCATGGGGTATGTCTTCCCGCCATACGTGTAGCTACCGTCAAGGCCGGTTTTGATGAAGCCCACGTCGATCGCCCGGTCGACGTCGAGGGTGTTGCTAGCCATTCTCCACCTCCAGCTTGCCGGTCTCGTAGTAGGGCGTGCGGCCGTCCGCCTCGAAACCCACTTGGGTCACCGGCACCACGTTCTTGAGGATCACGCACACGGGGCAGTTCCCCATGCCCAGGTAGTAGACGATGGGGTGAGGCCGGTCCGGAATACCCTCGCAGCGAATGAAGTCGCTCTTGTGGACGGTGTCAGTCATCTTCCTCATCCGGGTACGGGGGCCACTTGCACCGCGTACACCCGTAGGCGATATCGGCGGCGGGTGGCCCAAGGTACGCCCACTGCGTCGGCGCCCCGCACTCAGGGCATTCCTTGGGCACGCCCCTCGGGGGTATGTCGGAGGGGAGGGGATCCGCGTCACGATCCATGTGCTCCAAGGGCAACACGACGGGGCAGCACTGCCACCCCTCGTCTTCCCATCGCTTCGGGGTCATGAGGCTGATATCGAGGCACTCCAAGTGGAGGTCCTCGTCCTCCTCGAACATGTCCGGCCAGAGCCGTTGGACGAAGCCCCAGTCCTCGGCCTCGACGAGCATCTTGTGGCGGAACCACCAATAGCCCTCTTGGTCGGGCATGTCGTCCCGCCACGGGAGGTTGCGAACCGACGTTGCGGGCTTCATTCCATGTCCCCCATATCCTGGGCTCGGATCACGTTTCCTCCGGGGTCGTGGTAGTCGAACGTGCTTGCGGGCCCGTTGTCGTACTCGCACCAGTCCCAGAAGTGCTGCTCGCCCGAACCGCACAGCCACCCCTTGAAGGCGTGGGCGTGCTCGACCGACGAGAAGGTGATCGTCAAGGTGGGTTCGGTGGGCTCGAAGTCGTCCATGCCGAGGATCGCGAGCCCACACCCGTCGAGGCCCGTGTCCCGAAGCGCTTGCTTCATGGCCTCGTCGCCTTCGACGGTGGCGACCATGGTGCCCATGTAGACCTCGGTGGCCACGAAGTCACCCGTGATCCCGTGGATCTTGTCCGTGAGGCCCTTCGCGAATTGGACTCGAAACTTCATAGGATCCCCAGGGCTTCCATCTCTTGCTGATTCCAAAGCTCCCACTCGATTGCCTCGATCTGGTGACGAAGCTCGTAGTAATGCTCGGTCCACTCATCGTCACCCGGCTTGAACCCGAACCCGTTGATGCAACACACGTGCATGGTGCAAATCGGACGGAGGTGGGGCTCCGCCACGCACCCGTCCGGACCCATCAGAGGGAACCGAGGGTGCCCCGTGTGCGTGAAGATCACATCCCAGTGGTTCTTCGCATGGTCCGCCATTTGCTCGCACACGATCGGGTCGCAACACGACCGTGGGGCTCGGCACCCGTCGCCGTCCCGGTTGGCGCACACGGGCTCGGTCAGTTCGTGAAGCTCCTTGTAGAGCGAGATGAGCTTCTCACGCGGGGTCATTTCGTGAAGTCCGGACTCTCGGGGTCTTGCCACAGCGAAGCGTAAGGGGGCATGTCATCGTAAGGGTCCTCTTCGACCGGCCGCTCGGCAACGAGCTTCCAGGCGGAATGGCTACGGCACGCTTGGCGGAATCGATCCGCCGCGTGTGCGGGCACGTGGACGACGAACTCGATCTTCAAGGGTCTCTCCTGGCCTTGTGCATGCCCATGTACGTGATGGGGCAACACCGCCACCCATGCTCGTACCACGAGACCTTGTCGACCGTGCCGCCTTCTTCGATCATGATCGCTTCGGCTTCCAACTCGTCCTGGCTCACATGCCGGACGAGTGGGGCTAGCTCGACCCCCTCGGCCGCATGGTCGAGGAGTGACTGCTTCGTGAACCACCACCACCCGACCTTGTGCGGACGCTTGGACGACCACTGCAAGTGGCGGAGACTCGTCGCCGGCCACACCCTATGGTCGTCGTCGATTACGATCCGGGCCCACCCTGGGAAACGCTCACGGACCCAAGGGTGGACGTCCGGATTGTCCCGCAAGGTTGCCCATACGAGATCATAGGTGAACCGCTTGCGGGTATCTCCATGGACCTCATCACGGACGAGAGCCATGGCGATCTCGATGATCCGAGCCGATTCGATTCCGTCCTCGACCTCCCACTTGGTGCTCGGGGACGAGGAGATCCCCATAGCGATCGCGTGGCGGCTCCCCAACGGCGACGCTTTCGTCCCGTTGCCGTAACGCACGTATAGCTCCTCCCGATAGGAGAAGGTCACGCAAGCGGTAGCCCAATGCTCCGCGTTGACGTGGAGCACGATCCCACGGGACTGCACATGTGAATCGGGCCACAACCGGCTATCCGCCGGGTCCGTCGTCTCACGCGACTCGATCTCATGATAGAGGTCCGTCATTGCTTCGGTCCTTCATAGGGCAGGTCGAGGAGCTTCTGAACGTTCTCGGGGCTCCCGGCCTTGCTGAGGCACGCGAACACCCAACCGACTTGGCCGGGGATCCAGAGCCACACGTACCAGTTGCCGACCCCGTCCTTCCCGACCCGCGACGCCATCGAATGCTTGTTCGTGTGCGGGTCGGTGAACGAGTGGTCAGTCGTCGCCTTGATCCCCCGATCCCACGGCATCGTCACCCTCCTCGGACACAGACTCGGCGAGGCCACTCCCGAGCACCCGAACGTCTTTCGCCCACCGGAGCGCTCGCTTGCCGATCTCCTCGAAGAAGTCGTAGGACTCGGGGACCTCGTGACGGCCTGCGAACGTCCGCTCGGCACGGGCGAGCCATTTCGGCGGGATCGCGTCACGGCGGTGATCGGTAGCGACACGCTCGCGAAGGCGCTCCTGTGCCTCCCAGAGCGCTTCCTCTAGCTCGGCGACCCGAGCTAGAGCCTCGTCCCTATCTTCCTTCAGAGCCTCCGTAGCAAGCTCGCTGGGGGGGTCTGCACGGAAGGCGGTCAAGGTCCCCTCGGCGTCGTGGGCCAGACCCTTCATTCGGGTGGAGAGCTTGCCGAGAGCGGTAGCGATCTCCTTCGAGTCCTCGCGGAGCGCCTGGAGCGCCGCTTGCTTCTCGTCCACGAACTTGAGCATGGCCCGGCAAATAGCTTCCATCTCGGCTTCGCGGTCGTTCTTCTCGCGTTGCTGAGCCTTCAGCTCCCGGTACTTGACGGTGTGCTCGGTGTTGAGCCGTGCCTTCTGCTTGCGCTTGCGTTGCTTTTTCGTCGCCATGTCCTACCTACGCTCGTCCGTCCAAAGAGAGGCCCAGTCGACCTCCCCCTCCGCAACGTGTTCTCGGTCCTCTACCCTCACCGGAGGAAGGTTCGCCCCCTTGCCAAACATCCATATGGGTTCGGCGAAACGATCCGCCTGCATAGCCCCCAAGATCTCCCCCGACGACGGCCGCTTCGTGAGGGCGAGAGCTACGACCCCCTCGTAGGACATCCCGAGACCCACGAGTTCCTCGACCATCGGGTCACACACCTCGTGGCGCACGTTGTCGACGCCCGGGTCCGCGAGGTTGATCGCGAGGAACCCCGTATCGGCGATCAACCCCGAAGCCGTCTCCCACACGGGAAGGAGGAAGCCCTCGAACCAAGCATCGGGGGTGACGTACCGGGACCACGATTGGTTCCCCTCCGAGGGTGATCCTTCGCCATACCGCTCCACACCGAAGTAGGGCGGCGACGTGAAGGCGAGGTCGAACCCTCCCGGAGCCACACGATCACGAACCCGAGCCCAGTCGATATCCTCGAAGGGGCCATTAACGATCAACACGTCCTTCGCCCCTCGGCATAGGAACGCCGAGTAGCCCGAGATCTTGCCCACCTGGAAATGAGGGTCCGCGGTGCCAAGCCACCGCTCGTAGGTTCGGCACTGGTCCTGATAGGTCCGCCACACGACGCCGTTTGGGTCGCACCCCACGTAGAGCTTGGCGGTCGGCGTGGCGTAGAAGGCGGCGAGGCGGTCACCCCACCCGCATGACGGGTCGAGGATCCGGCCCCCGGCTCCCCCGAGCCATCCATACATGGCCTTGGCCGCCGAGGGGCGGAAAGGGCTCGGCACGTAGAGGCCGTTGGCGAGCCGGACGATGCTCGACCACTTGTTCCCAAGGGGGCCGTCCCGCATGACCCACGAGGGCCACCGGACCTTGGCGAGCAAGTCCTCGTCCCGCCACGCGATCATGGCCCCGGCGTCCTTCCACCCGCCCGTCGAGAAGCGGTTATCTTGCTGGAAGTGGTTGGACGCCTTGCCGCCGACGTTCCTCCTGATGAGGTGGGCGATGGTTTGGTCTAGCGGCCAGTGCTTGTACTCGTACTTCGCGGCGTAGTCGGCGTGCCCTTCGATGTATGGACCGAGGAACTCGACAGGGCTCCGGCTCAAGAGGTTGAGGAAGTCGGCCTTGGCTTCCGCCTCGGTGGGCGGAGAGAGGGGGAAGGGGACGTTGTGCCGGACGATATGGCGAGCGAGCGCCCGTTGGAGCCCCGAATACGTCACGTCCGGGCGGGCTCGGATCTTGTGCCACAACTCGGTGGGCACGTCCGGGTAGCCGTGCGGCTTGAACGCGAGAGCTTCGAGAATGTGGTCGACGGGGGCGTCCGTGAGGTCCTCAGGCTGAAGTACCCCGAGCCCCATGTCGTCGGGCCATTCTACGTCGGTCAACGGTCCCACCTCTCGCCTCTCGCCTCTCGCCTCCTCTTACCTTACCGCCCTAGAACGAGTACGTGTAGCCGCCGAACCAATAGGTGTGGCCGCTCCCCTCCCAGTAGTCGGATAGGTGGGCTTGCTTGCCGTCTACCTCCCACACGTCGATCCGCCAAGCCGGCCCCACCCGTCCCTTGAACTCCTGGTAGAAGGCGGCGAGGGCCTCGTTCCGAGTCTCGGCCTCGACGTGGATCTCGGCGATCTTCTCGTAGAAGGTCGCGTGAACGACGTAGCGGGTCATCGCTTCCCCATCTTGCTGAGGATCCACATCTCGATCCGGGTGAAGTCGATCTTCAACCTGACCGACGGGACCGTGAAAGCCTCTCGGATCCGACGCCCCTCGGGAGTCCGGATCGGGATGTTCTGGAGGTTGGGGGGCTGGGGGTCACGTCCGGTCATAGTCCGATCCCCACGTCGGTGTCGTCGTGAAGGGTGAGAGACCCCGCTTTGAACGCGGCGAGGGCGTTGGTGAGCAAGAGCGTCGCTTCCTCTTCGGTGGCGTCGATCCCTTGAATCCCCATCCGGTGTTTCGGGTAGTCCTCGGGCTTGCCGCCGAGGTACTTGTGGTCGTTGTGCTTCTCCACCGTGATCAAGGTCACGCGGGCACCCGTGGGGTCCTCGACTTGGATCAACACTCGGCCGGCGGACACCCACGTCATGAACTTAGCGACGCCAAAGTCCTTGAGGGCGTCCGTGTCGGCGGACATCCCACTCTTCTCGGAGGCGTCCACCTGAGCGTGCAAACCCCCGTCTTCGGTGGGGAGCCACGCCTCGCGGTCGAACTTCTTGACGAGGTCCGCAAGGCGGTCGAGAGACCCACGCAAAAGGAGTTGACACCGTTTCGGTTCCGGGCCCTCCCCACGCTCCAACCACTTCCATGTGTCGAGGTAGTTCTCCGTCATGAGGGACGTCGTGATGCGCCCCGTTTCCTCGTATTGGCGGAGGCGGATCTCCCTTTGGCATGGGAGACACCGGATGGTGCTCAGGTCCTCGACCCCGTCCCTCCACACCGCCGAGTAGGCGCCGCGGGTATCGGCACCACACAAGGTGCAATAGCGAGGCTCTTCTTCCGGGGTGGCGGTACTCATGCCAATGTCCCCCTCTCGGCGTGCATCTTCTTGACCATGACCATGTGGGCGGCGAGCACTTCCTCGCACTCGGGCGAAAGGCCTACGCAAACCCCCCGCCGCTCCAACTCGTTGATGAGCGAGCGGATCGAGTTGCACTTGAAGAAACGGATTCGGTCGTCCACGCCGGGAGCGGTGACGGCGGCCTCGTACTTCCGCACGTCTTCAATGAGGTCCTCCGTGGAGACACCCGTGTGGCGCTCCCCGAAGCCGGTCTTGTTGGTGATCATGATCCCTCCCTAGAAGTCGAATCGGGCCACGGTTCGCTTGGCGTCCCGGACGGCGGCGAGAAGCTCGGCGTTGTCGGCTCCGGGCTCGACCGAGAAGCTCTCCCCGTTGTAGACGAAGTGGACGACGACACCGAGCGAGTCCGCGAGGAGGCACGCTTGGGCGATCGTCTTCGCGGTCGACCACTCGGGACGAGGGTTGAGGGTTTGCACTCGATCGGTCACAGGTCTCTCCCGGGCCAAACGTAAGAAAGGTCGTCGGGCACGTCGGGCCACATGGGGCCGTAGTGCTCCGGGAGCTTCCGCTTGAGGTTCGACTGGTGGGAGAGGTGGAACGCCTCGTCTCCGAGCCACGGCGGCAATTGGACGGGGTTGTCCCGGAGGGTCGAGTGAGGGAGAAACCCGCGAAGAACTTCGGCCTGGGTGTCCTTGTACCCGCGCCCCACCCACTCCTTACAAACGGCCAACCCATAGAACACGAGGGAGACCTCGTAGCCCCGCCACATCTTGACCGCCGGATGATTCTTCCACCCGGATGTGATGCCCACCAACGTCCGGAGAATCTGGAGGGCCTCGACACGTTGCTTGCCGAGCCGTTGGCGGTCGAGGCACCGGGCGCTCTTGGAGAAGTCGGGATAGGGAAGGAAGGTCTGCATGTCCTTCCTACTCCGCGAGGCCGATGACTAAGCACCGTCGTCGAAGTGCTTGGAGACGAAGATGATCGCCTCCGCGACATCGACCGCGAGGTCCTTGTTGAAGGAGACGGACTC
>Ga0180438_10007690_pt1 | contig 13951 bp, 13 predicted proteins | sample SS_ome_12_FD_132455 | JGI IMG/M metagenome (GOLD analysis project Ga0180438, IMG submission 132455) | Hypersaline lake sediment archaeal communities from the Salton Sea, California, USA - SS_3_D_2 metaG | ecosystem: Environmental > Aquatic > Non-marine Saline and Alkaline > Hypersaline >... | reverse complement strand
CCGCCGGGCGCTGCTCAAGAAGCTCAGAGGGAGCCCGATCGCCATTCACACCGCCGATCCGAACCGCCAACATTACGAGGTGCCCACCGAGTTCTTTCAGCTTGTGCTCGGTCAGCGTCTCAAGTACAGTTGTTGCTACTGGCCAGCAGGCGTCAGGACGCTCGGCGAGGCCGAAGAGGCCATGCTGCATCTGACCTGTGAGCGCGCCCGGCTCGAGGACGGCATGGAGGTCCTGGACCTGGGTTGTGGGTGGGGTTCACTCTGTCTGTGGATCGCGGAACATTATCCCAGGAGCCGGGTGGTGGCCATCTCAAACTCGCACACCCAGAAAGCGCACATCGAACGCCAGTGCTCCGAACGTGGGTTCCGGAATGTCAAAGCCATCACGGCTGACGCAAAAGATTTTGACACACACGGCCGGTTCGACCGCGTCGTCTCGATTGAGATGTTCGAACACATGAAAAACTATGACCGGCTAATGGCCAAGATCGCGTCCTTTCTCAAGCCAGAGGGATTGCTGTTTGTGCATATTTTCAGCCACCGCGAGTTTGTCTACGAGTTCGATGCCGGCGATTCGAAGGACTGGATGGCCCGCACCTTCTTTACCGGTGGCACCATGCCATCTGACGACTTGCTCTTATATTTCCAGCGCGATCTGCGGCTCGTCGATCACTGGCAGCTCGACGGTACGCATTACGCTCGCACGCTCAGAGCGTGGCTGGAGAAGCTCGACCGTCACGAAACAGAGGTCCGCGAGATCCTGGCAGGCGTCTATGGCGCTGAAAACGAAACGCGTTGGTGGGTCAACTGGCGTCTCTTCTTCATGGGCTGCGAGGAGACCTGGAAGCTCCGCAAGGGTCAGGAATATCTGGTGTCGCACTATCTGTTCGATAAGCACTGAGACTGTCGGGTAGGTGGGCATACGCCCGCCATCGCTTATTTCACAGCGAGCGGCTCGAGCAACGGCAGACGACAGCGAGGCAAAAAGATGAGAATGAGCGACCTGACCACCATACAACGCAAAATTGATCTGAACTATCCGACGAACCGGGCGATCGTCCTGTCTGCGCTGGCCGTTGCCGTCGGCGGGGTCATCCTTCAACTGGTTTTGGGTGAAGAACTGCTGCAGGGTGTCTCGTGGGGCATCGCAGCAGGGCTGGCGGTTTTTCTTGCCTGGGCCCTGGACCGGGAACTCGACCCCGATCACGACCTGTCGGCGTTTGTCGCGGCTGGCTTGGCGCTGATCGGCCTGCTGCTATTCGACTCTCCCAGCCTTCTGGCGCTCTTTTGGATGCTCGTCCTTCTCCGTATCCTGAACCGCACCTTTGGGTTGCCCGCTAGAATCCTGGACTCCGTGCTGCTGCTTGGCCTCGGCAGTTGGCTTACCTGGCAGGGCAATTGGAGTTATGGCCTGATGACAGCGCTGGCGTTTTTCCTGGACAGCCGCTTGTCCTCGCCACACAGGCGGCATCTGTTCTTTGCCGCCGTCGGGCTTCTCGTCACGGTCGTCTTGTTCGGTGTCAGTGGTAGTATGCCCGGGGAGGGTAAGCCGTCTCTGCTGGCCATCCTGGCGGTTGTGGGGATGTCTATCCTGTTCGTACCGGCCATCGTTGCTTCGCGCCAGTTGAGCACCGTTGGCGATGCGACGGGCGAACCTCTGAATCCAAGGCGCGTCCAGGCAGCGCAGGTCATGACCCTGTTGACGGGTATTCAAATGACGTTGTGGGAGGGCGACGCCGGCCTGGATCAACTCATGCCGTTGTGGGCTGCTGTCCTTGGTGTCGCGCTGTATAAACTGTTTAGCGTCATTTACGGCGTCAGAACGTAATTCTAAAATTCGAAATCAGACAGGTAAAGTCACCAAGAGCGACAAAGAATGGCGACAGCACCTTACGCCGGAACAATATCTCAACCCCTATCCGAAAGAAACCGTGGATCGCTTTCGCACCATCGGGCGCGCCTCATGTTGCCTCATTACTGTGACTGTGCTATAATGAAAACAGCGTAGGCGCATCTTGGCAGAGAAGCTCGATCTGTTCAAGTGGGAATCCAATGGCAGAATCTGATGGCTATCAACAGAATAAGATAGAAACAACCACCAGGATAGAGGAAGCCGTGGCTGGTCCTCCTGCACGCGATCGGTTGGTGTTGAAGCTGCAGCGTGCCTTGCCGCGTATTCTGGCCTGCCAACCGGTTGGATTGGCCTACTTGTATGGATCGATCACAACCGGCCTGGTGACTCCCTTCAGCGATGTGGACGTTGCCCTGGTGGTCGACGAGGGCCTTTTGCCACTCGAGAGGCTGAAACTCACGTTGCGCATTCAACTCGACTTGGCCGATCGCTGTGATCTTGCGAATGGCGATGTGCGGATCATCAACGATGCACCTCTGGTCTTTCGAGGCAGAGTGGTATGCGACGGCATTCTCGTTTATGCAAGAGACGAGCAGGAGCGCATCGAGTTTGAAACAACCACTCGCCTTCGGTATTTCGACTATCAGCCGGTTCACAGGAGATTGCAGAACGCTTTCTTTGCTGACCTGCGAGAGCGAGGACTCTATGGTTGATCGGGACAAGATTGAAGGCTTGATCCGCCATCTACAGCAATACACGGTGTATCTGCGAGAGATTGTCGACCAAGATTGGCAAGAATTCCTGAGGGACCCCAAGTCCATCGGCAGTGCTCGCTATTACCTCCAGGTTTCGATCGCAACCTGCATCAACATCGCCAACCACATTATTGCCACAGAGAGGATGCGGGCGCCGAAGGACTATAAGGACAGCTTCAAGGTGCTGAATGAAGCCGGCATCTTGACTGATGATTTTACTGAAACGATGCGGGAAATGGCGGGACTACGCAACCTTCTCGTTCACCTCTACTGGGATGTGGATGACCAAATGGTTTATGACGGCATCCACGCTGAACTAGGCGACTTTGAAACCTTCGTGCGTTCTATCGTGGCCTTTCTAGACCAAGCCAATCCGTGAACGCGACATCTTGGGTGGATTGCTCACGAACAGGTGTTGTCGAAACTTGCGGTAGGGTGAAGCCTCAAATCCGGCTGAGTTTATTAGCGGCGGCACTGTCACCAGTAGCCGCCGCTTTCACGTGCCACGTCCCACCTGTCGTGATCGACCGGTTACCCCGCTTCCCCTGGGGGAGCAGGGTCGCCTGAACGACATGCCCCTGCCGGAAAACTTGTCGATTGGACACCTGGTTGACGACGGCCCGCCGCCAACCAGACTTTGTTACTGCATCAATTCCGTCGCCTTGAAGCTCCAAGAGCACGAGACGCCCCAGTGCTGTCAGGCGGGGGAAGAACAGGTTGAGGCGAAAGCCGCTCATAACCACAGTCATCGCCGCATTTTCCTCTGTGCCACGACTAGTAACAGCTTGACCTAGATTCCCTATCGTGTTATAATTCTTGTTGCGAAAAATCGCAACAAGAAAGCAATGCAGGATAGCCATGTCACATCAGAGCCTAGATTATGCCACCAAAATCCGAGAGCGTGGGTTTCGGCTCACGCCGCAGCGCGAGCTTATTCTGGATGCGGTCTGCGAGGGCAGTGGTCATACCACGTTCGATGAAATCTGCGCCCGCGTGCACGACAAAGCCAAGGCGATCAACCTGGCGACCGTCTATCGTACGTTGGATTTCTTGTGCGGCATGGGATTGATCGTGACAGCAGAGATCAATGACCACAGAGTATACGAGATCGCAGGACAGCAGCCGCATCATCATCTCGTCTGCCGCGCCTGCGGCCGGGTGGAGAGGCTCGACCACGAGATGCTAGAGGCGCTGCTCGCCAAGGTCGAGCGCGAGCGAGGGTTCAAAGTAGATATGGGCCACATGGTGCTGCTTGGTCAGTGCCAAGATTGCCGGAACCGAGAATAGCACCCGGAAAGAAAGGAGATGTATCATGTTGTTTGCCCCTCAGTCTGTACCTGCTTTGGTCGGTTCGCAGATGCACATCCCTGACGGTTTTCTCAGCGTCCTGGTATCCCTTGTCTTTTGGCTCCTGTCTGTCATTGGGGTTGGTGTGGCCCTGTGGCGCGCCGGCCAGGAACTGGACGAACGCAAGGTGCCCCTCATGGGCGTGCTGGGCGCGACGATCTTTGCCGGGCAGATGCTCAACTTTGCTGTCGCTGGCGGCACGTCGGGGCACCTGATGGGCGCGGCCATCGCGGCCATCCTGCTGGGGCCGTGGCCGGCGGTTCTGGTCATGACCAGCGTGGTCAGTATCCAGGCCTTGCTTTTCCAGGACGGTGGACTGCTGGTCCTGGGGGCCAACATTTTCAACATGGCCATCGTCGGCCCCTTTGTGGCTTACGGCGTCTACCACACAGTCCTGAAACTGGCGCGGGAAAAGCCATGGGGCACCTTCCTGGGTGGCTTTGTGGCTGCCTGGACGTCCATTGTGGTTGCCGCACTGGTGGTAGCGCTGCAACTCGCCTTCTCCGGCACGTCTCCGGCCAACGTCTCCATCCCGGCCATGGGACTGATTCACATGCTCATCGGCCTCGGCGAAGGACTGATCACAGTGGGTGCGTTGGCCTTCCTGTCTGCCACACGTCGTGACCTCCTGGGCCTGGCTCCAGGCAGGACGTCGAGGCGCAAGGATCGCTTCGTGTGGCTCGGGGGTCTGCTCATCGCCATCGCACTGGCCGTCCTGTCCCCCCTGGCTTCGGGACATCCCGATGGCCTGGAGTGGGTGGCCGAGGAGAAAGGCTTTCTGGACGCCGCCCAGGATGCGCCCTACGAGATCATCCCCGACTACGTGTTTCCGGGGCTGTCCAACGTCCAGTTCGCCACCATTGTAGCGGGCATCGTCGGCACGCTGATCGTGTTTGGCGTAGCGTTGGGCGTCGCTTATCTGCGCCGCCAGCGGAGAACCAGCACAGCGTACGAGGCCTGACGTGCATTTTCACTTTCTAGACACCTATCGACCCGGGGAGAGCGTGTTGCATGCGCTCGATTCCCGGGTCAAATTTATCCTGACGGTGGCGTTCATTCTCGCCGTTGCCCTGACGCCGACGGGGGCCTGGCCTGTCTACGTGTTGCTGCTGGCGCTCGTGGTGGCCGCGGTTGTGGCTGCCGAACTGGGTGTGACTTATGCGCTCAAACGGGCCCTTGTGGCCCTACCCTTTGCACTGGCTGCGCTGCCCAGCCTCTTTACCCTCCCCGGCACGGGGCTGTTCTCCTTACCCATCGGGCCATGGACGCTGACGGCGACGCAGCCAGGCCTGCAGCGCCTGCTCAGCGTAATGCTCAAATCGTGGATTTCGATGCAAGCGGCGGTCCTGCTCACGGCGACGACGCAGTTCCCCGACCTGCTGGTCGCGATGCGGTCGATCAGAGTGCCCCGGCTGCTGGTCGCCATCTTTGGCCTGATGTGGCGCTACCTGTTCGTGTTGGTGGACGAGGCCATCCGGTTAATGCGTGCTCGAGACGCTCGCAGCGGCAGTCCGACGGGCCGCGGCGGACGAACCGCCTGGTGGCGCGCGCGTGTCACAGGCGGCATGGCCGGCAACCTGTTCCTGCGGGGCTACGAGCGCGGTGAACGGATCTATGCCGCCATGGCCGCACGGGGGTATGACGGCGAGGTGCGCACATTCCCGCTGCCACCGCTGGACACCGTTCAGGTCCTCGTCCTGATCGGCGGACTGTTCTCGCTGGGGGTGCTGACGCTGCTGGGCATCTGGGTGTGGTGAGGTTATCCATGGTTGAGACGGATGCACACGAGGTCCTGATCGAGAACTTGACGTTTCGCTACCCCGACGGCCACGTGGCGCTACAGGGCGTATCCCTGCAGGTAGCGCGAGGCGAACGAATCGCCCTGGTAGGCCCAAATGGGGCCGGCAAGTCCACGTTGATGCTGCACCTCAACGGCATCCTGCACGGCGACGGGAAGGTGTGCGTGGCGGGACTGGACGTGTCAGGGGCGAGCGATGGGGTGCTCCGGCGCGTGCGGGCAGCCGTGGGCCTGGTGTTTCAAAACCCGGACGATCAACTCTTCTCCCCGACCGTCTTTGACGACGTGGCTTTCGGCCCCTTGTACATGGAGCTGCCGCCAGATGAGGTGCACCAGCGGGTGGCGCGTGCGCTGGCGTGGGTGGGGATGGAAGCGTATGCCCGGCGGGTGTCCCATCACCTGAGCACGGGCGAGAAAAAACGGATTGCCATCGCCACCGTGCTGTCCATGGACCCGCGCCTGCTGGCGCTCGACGAGCCGAGTGCAGGCCTGGATCCCCGCGCCCGGCGCTCACTCATCGAATTGCTGAGCACGTTGCCCCAGACGCTCATCATCAGCACCCACGACCTGCGCCTGGTGCAGGAACTCTGTCCGCGCACCGCGATCCTGGACACGGGGCGACTCGTGGTCGACGGGTCGACGGAGGGCATCCTGGCTGATGAGGCACTGCTTCGCGCCCACGGCCTGGAGCGGCCATAGAGAGCAAACCTGATTCTATGTTTTGGGACAGCCCGGCTGAAGCCGGGCTGTGTTGCTTGGCACGAAGCACGGAATGCCTTATCGCCTCTCCAAAAGGCAGGCTGGACAAAACTCTAGAATTGTGTACAGAACCTTTTCAATTTCTTGACAATTTCTTTACAATCTGGTATAATGTGCCCATAATCATTCAACAGTTGGTTCTACACTTCCGCCCATCAGATCTCTACGCAGGATTAGTGCATCCCCTCCAAGAGGTGGTTCCGCTATCCGGCAGAACCACCCCTTGGCATTTTCAAACTCATCTCACGGTGCATTGACCTGTCGCTCGACGCCACAACTGTGGTATAATTGTCAGAGTTGTGTCAAGACCCTTGAAAGCTCAAAGTGCGGTGTCGAAATCCTAGCCATCGGCAGGATTCCCAATCGCCTGTACCACGTGGCGAGACATAGGTATTATTATGACAACTGCCTTGTGGTGGATCCGGCGCGACTTGCGCCTAACTGACAACCAGGCCCTGGCGGCTGCCCTGGCCCACGCCGACCGCGTGTTGCCGGTCTTTGTGCTCGATCCGGCATTACTGGCCTCATCGTACGTCGGCGACAAGCGACTGGCCTTTCTTCTCGACGGCCTGCGCCAACTCGATGCCGATCTACGCGCCCGTGGCAGTTATCTGGTCGTCCGGCGGGGCAACCCACAGGACGAACTGACCGCGCTGCTAGCGGAAAGCGGCGCGGAAGCAGTCTTTGCCGAGGAAGACTTTTCGCCCTACGCTCGGTACCGGGACACCCAGGTAGCTGACGCACTGCCCCTGCATCTGACGAGTGGCCTCACCGTCCACCCGCCGGGAACCGTGCTGAAGGCGGACGGCACGCCCTACACTGTCTTTACGCCGTTCAGCCGCAAATGGAAGGCCCTGCCGCCCCCACAGGTTGACGTAAGGCGGGATGGCATCCCGCCCGACTCGCCACTGCCCCGGCTGGTTGGACCCTCGAACGTTCTCAGCCTGCCCATACCGACCGAACCGGCCCCGCCCCCTGCTGCACCTTTCTCGGCGGACGTAAGGCGGGATGGCATCCCGCCCGACTCGCCACCGCCCCGGCTGCTTGGGCCCTCGGACGTTCCCAGCCTGCCCATACCCACGGAACCGGCCTCGCCCCCTGCTGCGCCTTTCCCAGCGGACGTAAGGCGGGATGGCATCCCGCCCAACTCACCTCTGTCCCCTGCTGCGCCTTTCTCGACAGACGTAAGGCGGGATGGCATCCCGCCCGACTCGCCACCGCCCCGGCTGGTTGGGCCCTCGAACGTTCGCAGCTTGTCCATACCCACACAACCCGCCTTGCCTTCTGTTGTTCCTTTCCCACCCGGCGAGGCCGAAGCACAACGCCGCCTGCGGGCTTTTGCAGACGGAGACGATCCACCCATCTACCGTTACAGCGAGACGCGGAATCGCCTCGACGTGGCCGGCACGTCGCAACTCTCGCCCTACCTGCGATTTGGCATGCTCTCGGCGCGACAGGCCGCCGTGGCCGCGCTCACCGCCATCGCAGCAGCGCCCAACGCCAAGGCTCGAAATAGTGCTGAGACCTGGCTCAACGAGTTGATCTGGCGCGAGTTCTTTGTGTCTATCCTCTACCACTTTCCCCAGGTTCGTAAACAGAGCTTCCGTGTGAACCTAAAAGATATCGCCTGGGAAAACGACGAAGCGGCTTTTACCGCGTGGTGCGAAGGGCGTACTGGCTACCCGGTGGTGGACGCGGCCATGCGCCAACTGGTTCAAACGGGTTGGATGCACAACCGGGCACGCATGATCGTCGCCTCGTTCCTGGTCAAGGACCTGCTGATTGACTGGCGCTGGGGGGAGCGCTGGTTCATGCAGCACCTGGTGGACGGCGACCCGGCAGCCAACAACGGGGGATGGCAGTGGACAGCGGGCACCGGCACCGACGCCGCACCCTACTTTCGCGTCTTTAATCCCGTGTTGCAGAGCAAGAAATTCGACCCGGACGGCACTTGTGTGCGCCATTGGGTGCCCGAGTTGCACGGCGTGCCGGACAAGTTTATCCACCAGCCGTGGAAGATGCCCCTCGACGTGCAACAGGCTGCCGGCTGCATCATCGGACAGCATTATCCCGCGCCCATCGTCGATCACGCCTGGGCACGGAAGCGGGCCTTGGCCGCGTATGCCGAGGCCAGGGAGTCGAGTGACACAGTTGATTAGGGGCTAGGTCAGGAGACCTTTGCTTAGCCCAGCAGTTCCCTTTTAGGAGTGACAAGTTATTGATCAGGCAGCAGCTTCGCCAACGAAATAATAACGGCGCAGACGCCAATGCCACATTCGAGACCTCGGCGAACGAGGTCCTATTGCACGCAGCCACATGTGACAAGGGCATGGCTTTAGGCTCGTACCATTTTATTCGACTGGAGAACCTTTCCAAGAACTTTCAGGAGGGAGATGTCGAGCGCGTCGTGCTCGACCGCGCGAACGCAGCCTTTGCGCCTGGCGAGTTTGCCGCTGTCGTGGGCAAGAGCGGCAGTGGCAAGAGCACGATGTTGAACCTCATCAGCGGCATAGACCGTGCCGACAGCGGCGCCGTCTGGCTGGACGGCCAGAACTTGATGGCCCTCAACGAGCGCCAGAGAACTCTATTTCGTCGCCACAATATCGGCTTCGTCTTTCAGTTCTTCAACCTGATCCCGACGCTCACGGTCCTGGAAAACGTGAACTTGCCCCTCGAGCTCAACGGCGTAGCGACCAGGGACGCTCGCCTTCAGGCCGAACCGCTGCTCGACGCCGTGGGCCTCCTCGATCGCCACGGCACCTTTCCCGACCGCCTTTCCGGCGGCGAGCAGCAGCGCGTGGCCATCGCCCGTGCCCTGGTTCACGACCCCCAGCTCGTCCTGGCCGATGAACCGACCGGCAACCTGGACGAAGAAACGGGCCACCAGGTGTTGGCCCTCCTGGATCGGCTCACCCGGCAGGCCGGCAAGAATCTGATCCTGGTCACCCACAGCGCCAAAGCCGCCGCATATGCGGATCGCATTCTGTACTTGCGCGGTGGAAAACTGTGCGATGGGGCACGGGAAGATGCCTGACTCTCCGTGGAGCGTGCCACAACGAGGCTTTGCCCCTCGGTCGCTGTGGCGCGTCGGCTGGCGCTACCTGCTGCACCATGTGTGGCAGAGCGTGCTGATGGTCCTCGGCATCACCCTGGGTGTCGCCGTGGTCGTCGCCGTGGACCTGGCCAATGCCAGCGCGACCCGTGCCTTTGACTACAGCACCGACGCAGTCGTCGGGCGCGCCACGCACCATATCACTGCTGGACCCCAGGGGCTGGACGAATCGGCCTACGTCAGTCTGCGCCGCCAGGGAGTCGTGCGCGCGGCCGCACCCATCGTCACCGAGTACGTGTCGTCGCCCCAGTTGGGTGGCCGGCCCTTACAACTCTTGGGCATTGATCCCTTTGCCGAGTCGCCCTTCCGCAATTACCTGTGGGCCGAGGCTGGTGCACCCATCGCCGGATTGACCGACTTGCTCACCCGGCACGGCGCGATCGTGCTCTCTTCGGAGGTCGCGGCACGCTATGGCCTCGCCGAAGGTGCGAGCCTGACGTTGGAGGTTGGAGGGTATGAGCGCCCTGCGTTCATTGCCGGGCTTCTTGAGCCAGCCGACAGCCTGAGCCAGCGTGCCCTCGACGGCATCCTCCTGGCCGACATTGCCACTGCCCAGGAACTGACTGGCCGGATCGGTCGACTCGACCGCATTGACCTTATCCTGCCAGAGGGTGAGACAGCTCAACTTGACCGCATCACCCATCTGCTGCCCCAGGGCGCACGCGTCCTGCCCGTGGAGGCCCGCACCGGCACGGTCAAAGAAATGACGGCTGCCTTTCGCCTCAATCTACTGGCCCTCAGTCTGCTGGCCCTGGTCGTGGGCATGTTCCTCATCTACAACACAATGACCTTTTCTGTTGTGCAACGCCGTTCACTCTTTGGCACGTTGCGCTGCCTGGGAGTCACCCGGCGCGAAGTCTTTTCGCTCGTCGTCAGCGAAGCGCTCATCGTCGGCGTCCTCGGCTCGATCCTGGGGTTGGGCCTGGGTATCGTGATGGGCCAGGGTGCGGTTAACATGGTCACCCAGACCATCAACGACCTCTTTTTCGTCGTCACGGTACAGGGCGTCGAGATCCCTGCATCGAGCCTGGTCAAAGGTGCGCTGCTGGGCGTCATCGCCACGGCGATAGCGGCGGCACTGCCAGCCTGGGAAGCCGCCTCCGTGCCGCCCCGCGCGGCCCTCTCTCGCTCAGGATTGGAGACCAAAGCGCGGCACGCTGTGGCGTGGGTGGCGTTCGGTGGGCTTTTCCTGGGCATCGTCGGTGCTGGGCTGCTGGCTCTGCCCACCCGAGGTCTGACGTCCAGCTTGGGCAGCACTTTTGCTGTGGTCGTGGGCTTTGCCATGCTGACACCTCTGACGACGATCCTGCTCATGCGCGGGGCAATGCCTCTGCTCGGTCGCGCCTGGGGTGTGCTGGGACGGATGGCCCCACGCAACGTGGTCAACGCGCTGAGCCGCACGGCCATCGCCGTGGCCGCGCTCATGGTTGCCGTGTCCGTCACTATCGGCGTCAGCCTGATGATCGGCAGCTTTCGCTACACCGTTGTCGCCTGGCTGGATCAGGTCTTGATGGGCGACGTCTACGTCTCGGCTCCGAGCCTCACGTCGAGCCAGGCCACAACGCCGCTCGATCCGGGGGTGTTGGACATCATCGACGAGTGGCCCGGCATCGCTCGCGTGGACACGTTGCGCACGGCAACCGTCGAGTCACCAGATGGCCCTGTGTCGGTCTTTGGCGTCCAAAACCCTGACTTTGGTGAGCGGCCTTTCCTGTCAGCGGACGGGCCGCCTGAGGCCATCTGGCAGGCCATGCAAAGCGGGGCCGCCGTCGTCTCGGAGCCATACGCCAATCGCACGGGACTGTCGCAGCGTGGCGGGGCCGTGACCCTCCATACCGACCAGGGGCCGCGCGAGTTTCCGATTGCTGGCATCTACTACGACTATGTGTCGAGCCAGGGTACCGTGTCGCTATCGCTGGACACCTACCGCCAATTCTGGAACGACGACGCGCTCACTGCCGTGGCGCTGCGGCTGTCGCCGGGCACCGGCGTCGACGCCGTGGTGCGCAACCTGCAGGCGGCCCTCGCACCCGTGCAGCGAGTGTTCGTCCGGCCCAATCGGACGCTGCGTGACGAGGCACTGGTCATCTTTGACCGCACCTTTGCCATCACCAGCGCGCTGCAACTGCTGGCCACCGTCGTCGCCTTCATCGGCGTGTTGAGTGCACTGCTCTCGCTGCAACTGGAGAAGCAACGCGAGTTGGGTATCCTGCGCGCCGTGGGCCTCACTGTGCGCCAGCTTTGGGGCCTGGTCATCCTGGAAACTGGCTTGATGGGCACTGTCGCTGGCCTGCTGGCCATGCCCACCGGCTTTGTTCTATCCCTGATCCTGATCTATGTCATTAATCGTCGTTCCTTCGGCTGGACGTTGCAGATGCACGTCGAACCAGCGCCCTTTATCCTGGCCCTGGCCGTCGCCGTCGTCGCTGCGATCCTGGCTGGCATCTACCCGGCCCACCGACTGGGCAAGATGCTCACCGCGGAGGCATTAAGGTACGAATGAACCCCTTGAGAGAAAATAACCTATGATGATCTCGAAACTGTTGCGCGGCCACAAGGTCCGGCTCACGGCCCTAGCCAAGAACGATCTGGCGACCATGGCACACTGGTATCAGGACACCGAGTTCCTGAGGCTGTATGACGCGCGCCCAGCCTATCCCAAGACTGAGGATGAGCTGGCCCGGTGGCTGGAAGAACTGCAAAAAGCAAACGATATCTTTGTCTTTGCGATGCGACTGCTCGAGGGCGCTGACCTGATCGGGTACGTTGAACTCGATGGGATCAACTGGCAGCACGGCGTGTGCGGCATGGGTCTTGCCATTGGCGATCGGGCTAACTGGGGCAGGGGCTACGGTTATGAGACGGCGCAACTTGCCCTCGCTTTTGCCTTTAACGAACTGAACTTGCACCGGGTTCAAGTCACCGTTTTCAGCTATAACGAGCGTTCGATGGTCCTCTTTGAGAAACTGGGCTTTCAGCGCGAGGGCGTGTACCGCGAGTTCTTGCAGCGCGACGGCAGGCGTCATGACATGGGGTTGTACGGCCTGCTGCGCCATGAATGGAAACCTTAGACCATGAAACGAATCGCCCACATCCTCATTGGCCTATCACTTCTTGCGCTGATCCTGGCCCTGCCGGCGTACCTCTCGCGCCGTGACGTACAGGTGCAGGCGCGACTTGTCACTTTGGCGGAAAAAGTGACCGGCTTTGCGCGCGCCCAGGGTCCGCAGGCGTTCGACTTTCCGGCAGACCACGGTCCACACCCCGATTACCAGACCGAGTGGTGGTACTACACCGGCAACTTGGCAACCATTGACGGGCGCCACTTTGGCTACCAGTTGACCTTCTTCCGGCGTGCACTGGTGCCACCTGACCAGCGGGAGGCTCGGGCCTCCGAGTGGGCAGCCGACCAGGTATTCATGGCCCATTTCGCCGTCACCGACGTCGCTGAAAAGCGCCACCAAGCCTTTGAGCGCTTCTCTCGCGGCGCGGCCGGCCTGGCCGGCGCGCAGGCGATGCCCTATCGCACCTGGTTGGAAGACTGGCGTGTGGAAGAGATCGAACCAGATATTTATCGCCTGCGCGCGTCAGAAGATGGCCTGACCCTAGATGTGCATCTAACCGACGAGAAAGGCCCTGTCTTGCAGGGTGACCGTGGCTACAGCCAAAAGGGACCGTCGCCGGACAACGCCTCTTACTATTACAGCCTGACGCGACTGGCTTCGTCGGGTACGGTGCAGGTCAAAGACGTGTCTTACCAGGTCAGTGGATGGAGCTGGATGGATCACGAGTACAGCACCAGCGCCTTGGCGCCCGATCAAGTTGGCTGGGACTGGTTTGCCCTCCAACTGGACGACGGCAGCGAGTTGATGGTCTTCCACATCCGCAAGGCGGATGGCAGCATCGATCCCTTCTCCAGTGGCACGTTGGTCGCCCCCGACGGCAGCACGCGCCACTTCAATCACGACGAGTTCGACATCCGCGTCAAAGACGGGTGGCGCAGCCCGCGCTCCGACGCGACCTACCCGGCGCAGTGGACGATGCAAGTGCCCACTGCCAACCTCATGTTGGAGATCGAGCCCTACCTGTCTGACCAGGAGTTAAATGTATCGTACACCTACTGGGAAGGCGCGGTGCATCTCACAGGAGAACATGCCGGTCGAACCGTCCAAGGCAGTGGCTACATCGAGATGACAGGCTATACCAGCTCGATGCAAGGACAGTTCTAAGGCTAGGGAGAGGGCAAGAAAATGTCTGAAAAACCAGGTCTGGTCGTCCTGTTTGGCTCTGGAGAGACCTCAGCCAGTGGTCGCAAGATCTTTGATTGG
>Ga0180438_10007689_pt1 | contig 13952 bp, 8 predicted proteins | sample SS_ome_12_FD_132455 | JGI IMG/M metagenome (GOLD analysis project Ga0180438, IMG submission 132455) | Hypersaline lake sediment archaeal communities from the Salton Sea, California, USA - SS_3_D_2 metaG | ecosystem: Environmental > Aquatic > Non-marine Saline and Alkaline > Hypersaline >... | reverse complement strand
GTTTCCGCGCAGGTGTTAAATCGGATGAAAACCCGGGAATTCAAGGCCGGTTGTTTCTTCAAAATCGTTGATAATGTTGAATGCTTGTAACGCCTGTCCGGCGGCGCCTTTCATCAAATTATCAATCGCGCTGATCACCACCAGCCGCTTGGAAAAGGGGTCTTGCTCAAAGCCAATATCACAATAATTGGTGCCAATCAGCAGCTTCGGTTCGGGGTAGCGATAATTGCCCTCGCGTTCTTTAACGATGCGAATGAACGGTTCGTTGCCGTAAGCTTCCCGGTAGAGCTTCCAGAGGTCTTTTTCGGTTAAATTATCTTTCAGGAAAACATGGGCGGTACCCAAAACGCCGCGGACCATATCAATCGAAGTGGCCGAAAAGTGGATTTGAATCGCCTGGCCAAAGCTGAGCTCCTGCACCATTTCAGCCACGTGACGGTGAGCAGTGGGTTTGTAGGAACGTACACAGCCACTCCGTTCGGGATGGTGGGAAGCCTCGCTGGCTTTGTTCCCGCCTTCGCTGGAACCGACTTTTACCTCGACCACGGTACGGTCGGGTTCCACCAATCCGGCTTTGAACAGCGGGTACAGTCCTAGAATCGTGACAGTGGCGTTACAGCCGGCACTGGAAATGAAACGAGCGGTTCGCATTTCTTCCCGGTGGAGTTCCGGAATGCCGTACACGAATTCCTGGAGCAGCTCCGGGGCGGGGTGGGTCAGTCCGTACCATTTTTGGTAGGCGGCCGGGTCTTTGAGCCGGAAATCACCGCTGAGGTCAATGATTTTAGGAGCCAGCGTTTTATATTTCTCAATATTTTTCATGGAAGTGGCATGTGGCAACGACAGAAAAAGCACGTCACAGGGTTTCAGATCAACCAGTTGGCTGAATTTTAACTGAGTGACTTTCCGCAGATTGGGATGCACTTTGTGGACGAATCGTCCGGCGTACTTTTCCGAAGTGACTTGCTGAATCTCAATCTGGGGATGAAATAAGAGCAGGCGTAACAATTCGCCACCGGCATAACCCGAACCACCCGCAATTGAGACCTTAATTCCGGACATTTAATTCCCCCTTCCAACGTTAACCACGTAATCGGCAATTAATTCAGGAATGTTCACACCCGTGGGTTTGATACTGTTTTTATATTCCATTGTGTAATTGACTTCGTTCACCTGCAAGCCGGCTTCGGTTTCAAAAACATCAATGGCGACGACCCCACCGCCGACCGCCTGCGCCGCCCGGACAGAGATGTCAGCAATCTCGTCGGTGACGGGACAATTGGTGGCCACGCCACCCCGGGCGGTGTTGGTAATCCAGTGTTCGGAGGTACGGTAAATGGCGGCAATACAACGGTCACCCACCACAAACGTTCGAATGTCTCGTCCCTTTTTATCCACAAATTTTTGAATATAAAAAATTGAATGGTGGTAGCTCCCCAGAATGGTTTTGTGTTCCAAAATCGCTTCAGCCGCGTCTTTGTCATTCACTTTGGACAAGAGGCGACCCCAGGAGCCAACGGCCGGTTTGAGCACCACTGGGTAGCCCATTTCCTCGATGGCGCGTAAGGCGGATTCCTCGGTGAAAGCGACTCTGACTTCGGGCTGGGGCACCTGGTGTTCCTCGAGGGCAATCGAGGTGAGTAATTTATCACCACATATTGTAGCTACTTTCGAAGTGTTCACACATTTGATACCGGCACTTTCAAACAGGCGTAAGGCGTGCAACGCGCGGGAGTGGTTAATACAGCGCTCCACCACCACATCCAGATCAAAATGATCGTTGCCCAGCTTAAATGTTTGCTGCCGGTCATCAATCATGATAATTTCGATGCCCGGGCGACGGTTAAATTCATCCAATAAAAGTTTTTCGTCTTTCCGAATAAGCGAGTGCAAAAAACCGATTCGCATTTTTAGATTATCCTTTCAGTTATCAATTAACTACCAAAAATTTAAAATCCTAACTCAACTGTTTATCCCGTTCTCTTAAATACCGGACAATGTATTTTAACTCAGTCTGGTCAACAGTACGGCCGTGTTGCCCTACCTCTTTAACCTTATTTAAAATGCGCAGGGCGAATTCTTTATCCACCGCCCCTTCGCCAATTTTTTCCAGAGAATAAAACACTGCCGACAGCCCGGACATGTGGTCCAGGGAAATTTCTGACTGCCGCCCAACGAGTTCCGGTGATAAGCTTTGATAATGCAGCGGATTTTTAATCGCGGCCTGGGTGTGCACACCGGCACAATGCGTAAACGCATTTTTACCGGTTACGGGGTAATTTACCGGAATGGGAACGCCGGAGTATTTACTCACTAGCTGGTAGAGCTCCGGCAATTTTCTTAAATTCCAGCCGTTCTGTTCCTGAAAATCATGAACCAGCACCGTCAGCAACGTGGCCAGGTCCACGATGCCCGCCCGTTCACCCAGTCCAAGGACAGTGGCGTCAATGATCTCGGCTCCGCCCCGATAGCCATCAAGCGCATTGGCCAGGGCCAGTCCCCGATCATTGTGACAATGGACCGCAATTCGCGGGTGGAGCCCCTGCTGCGCAAATTGATCTTTCAATTTTTTGACATAATCATACAAATTATTTTTGGTTCCCGGAATCATAAAACCGGTGGTATCCGCAATACTGATAATGTCGGCTCCGGCTTTTACTGCCTCCGACGCGGCCTTGAGTACATTTTCAAAGGGCGAGCGCACGGCATCTTCCGGGGTGTAGCGAATTATCAGATCCGGTTTTTGCGCGCGGGCATATTGAATCACTTTCGAAATCTGGTCAATGGCCTCATTTAAATCGCGGGAATGATGGTTCAGGCGTTGATCAGAAACACAATAAAAAATCCCCAGAAATTGGATGCCACATTCCAAAGCCAGATCAATATCTTTTTGCAGTGAGCGGGCATGGGCGCCAATTCTGGCTTTTAAATGCCGATGCGCAATTTCATCGACGGCGTGGCGAATTTCATCCGTAACCAGCGGGTGACCCGTTTCGATAATATCGATTCCCACTTCGTCGAGCAGATCCGCAATTGCGACCTTAATGTGTACGTCAAAATAAACCCCGGGCGTTTGTTCGCCCTCGCGTAAGGTTGTGTCCAATATTTTTATCATTTTCTTTTACAATTCAAGTTAAGATGATTCATGAAGCTAGTTTCGCGATTTAAAAATATACTCATTGAAGGGTTAAAATGTAACATTCAATTGATCTAGATAAAAAAGACTTCTCGTGTGGATTCGAATTATTAATTCCCCTCACCCCAACCCTCTCCCAAAGGGAGAGGGAGCCAGACGCCCTCTCCCTTTGGGAGAGGGTTGGGGTGAGGGAAAATCTTTCGAGGTACCCGAGATTTTGATATTACAAAATAAACTTTAACGAGTATAATAAGCCACCGCCGCTTTCGCAGATGACACAGATAAAAATCTCCCGCCCGTTAGAAAATAGATCAATTAAAATGGGGCGGTCCAGGAATTGAGATAAAATGTTTTAACACCTGCGGGAGGTTAACTTTTCAAAGGATTATTAAATAATGGGTGATAAAAAAATAAAAGATTAGAAAAGAGCGGCTGGCTTTAACATTTTGTGTCGAGATGATTAAGCTTCCAAGCGCTTTATTCTCCCCAATCTTCTTCTTCCTGTGGTGCTTCTTCCAGGATAACCGGGTCCAGTTGCTTGACTTCAAGCTCGGTTCCGCATTCAGGGCATTCAATTAATTCCCCGATGACGGTATCCTCGGTTAATTCGATCTCAGCACCGCAGACGGGACATTCTGGCATGGCTCATTTCCTCCTTAATATTGCTTTTTTTCTTAAATCGAACCTTCGCAAGGGTCTTAAATCAATGGATTCAAAGATGAATAGCCGTTTTTAAAAAATTGGCTTAATATAATGAATTTTGAATTGCAAGTCAATAAAATTGTTTAATAATTATTATTGCAGACGAATATATATTCGAAAATTCTCCGGTGTAAATCGAGAGAATCCCCATTAATTTAAAATATTGAATAAGCAGACATTCAGTTCAATGGCGTGTTAGCGAGGTAAATGTCAAAAAGGATTATTCTTACAGGAGTCGCGGAGTAACCGTTCACGGGGTAGTTAAAGCGACGTGCGACGCACTTGGGTGCAAATTAACTTAATTAATAACTGTGATTTAATGATAAAGCATATTTGTCCGACGTTAATTTTATTGATCTTAGAAATCACTAAGCGAATAGCTTTCTTATATTATTACAAGTAAAATCTTTGTTTTTTTGGCAAGAAATTTTTAACCATTTTTTAAACCACGAATTTCACTAATGACACGAATTGATATCAAAAATTAATTGACGTATCTTTTCCAACAAAGCGATAGTTCTCCAAAATTGATCAACACACCTGTCTGTGCGTGCCGCACGCAGACAGGCCAACTCTCGTTTTAGCAGCTTTTATTGCCACCGTTATTTCTTCATAACACCGGAAATCAGGTATATACTTACATTTCAACGGGTTTCCTTATGATAGACTTCCTCTTTAAACAATAATTCTACCATTTGAATCACTCCAACAAAATTTTAGTGTAATTAGTGGAATTCGTGGTTTGCTATCTTTTAATTTATAAACTCGTCACATCCTTTCTGATTGTGATTGGTCTGCATCTGCCTGAAAAAAACCTGAAAAAAAACCTTGACAATTCAATTACAAATTTGTATCTTTTTGACTGTTAGTTTAAAAATACATTTAGTTTATCAGTGTTCGTTCTTTAATTGTCATTGTGTTTTCAAAAACTTAATTAGTTTTTTTAAGTGCGTGCTAATTAAAAAAAATGAATTGTGAGGCACCGGTGAGAAACTATTTAATACAATTTGTTGAATATTTAGCACTCCAAAAATTTATCAGGAAACGATTTTGTCCTTAAAAACGAAAAATACGAATTTACCAGATCCAGTGGGTGAGGTGAATTCTATCTTTCGTTTTTTTTTGCTCAAAACTCAGCGCTTCGAGGTTTTGTCAGCGTGATTTCAGGCGGAGGTTTAATCCGCCGGACCTGAATGCTATCAACCCTGAAGGTCTGAATACCATCCCAAAATATTGAGTGGGTGGTAAAATTGTTCAGCTCATTTAAATCGGCAAAGGAGGTGAGGTATTAAAGTCACGATTTCGATTTAATAATCAAAACATGGTACTACAGGTAGAACGTGTTCGTAACAAAAATTTTAACTGGTAGAACGGTTCTTAACAAAAATTTTAACTAATTCACAAATCTCTTGATTGGTAAGAGGAGGGAATAGACTATGCGTAGATTTTGGGGAACATTCCCAGTGGTATTCATTATGATGCTATCGTTAATGATAGTTTCCCTTCAAGCGGCAACAACGGGCAAAATCGCCGGCGTGGTAAAGGATGCGCAGTCAGGTGAGGCGCTGGCCGGTGTCAATGTTGTCATTGATGGAACAATGATGGGTGCCAGTACCGACATAAACGGACGTTACTTTATTATTAACGTTCCGGTCGGTCGATATACAGTAAAAGCCACGATGATGGGATACACTTCAGTAAACCAGGAGAACGTTGGCGTGAGTGTGGATGTGACGACGGAGGTTAATTTTAATCTATCCTCAACGGTGCTGGAGGGAGAGGTTGTTACCGTTGAAGCCGTCCGTCCGTTAGTGGAGAAAACACTAACTCAATCGAAGACAACCATGAGCGCAGATGAAATTAATAACACGCTTCCCATTCAAGACGTCCATGGCCTTATTGAAACGGCTGCCAGTACCTTTAAAGGCTATGTGCGCGGTGGTCGTAAATACGAGACCAAAACCCTGGTTGATGGGGTGGATGTTTCCGATACTTATTTTTCTGGTGGTACCGGTGCTTTTGGTAAAGGCGATGTCGGGCATGGATATCAGGCATTTCGTCGTTCCGAAATGAATGAATTAACTGTTGGCGATGTCCCAAACAGTGCTATCCAGGAAATGAATATTTATGCCGGAACTTTTACGGCAGAGTATCCCACTGCATCAGCCGGTATTATCAATATGGTTACCAAAAGTGGTGGTAAGGATTATTCAGGAAAACTTTTTATCCGGGCAACTCCACTTGGTGAATGGGAACATTTTGGAAGCAACCCTTATTATATGAAAGATTCATATATTAAAAATGGAGACACGCTTCAAGTCGGTTATTTTGATGAAAGGAACCGATTAGCCAGATCCTCGTCGATAAAGGATCAAAGAGCTTCCAAATTATACGTTTGGGATGAAGATTTGGCGATAGATAAATACTATTACGATCCGAATGATTCTGTCGGACTTGGCCGTTCCTACGAAATCGAAGGTAACCTTAGTGGCTCCATTCCGGGTCTGGGCGATAAAGCTGGTTTTTTTCTGACAGGTCGATACCATAACATCCGGACTTCGGCGATGCCTTTTGATATTGATAAACGCGTCGTTGGATCATTAAAATTACATTATGATCTGAATACTGATCAACGAGTAACCTTATACGGTCAGTTAAACGATGGCGGTAAGCTTTTTAATTTTGTTAATTGGAAATTTAATCCAAAACAATTATACTACATGGAAGGTGCCCCGCGTTATAAAGATTTGGGTCTGGTTGGTTATATTAAGTGGACGCATACATTATCGCCAAAAACCTTCTATGAAGTTCAGATAAGCCAGAGTAATAAAACAAGTGAACTCGGTTATCCTGATGACAATGGCGATGGCTATTGTGACATCGACGAAACCGGTGATTTTATTGATTTTGATTCCCGTGAAGAATACCTGAAATATCTTGGTGGCGTGCTTAAATCAGATACAACCGCCACAGGTCACGTTACCCAATATATTGATTGGCTCACTGTCGATGGTTACACCGGGAATTGGCGTGCGGATACGCTAAATGATGAAACGGTATTGGATCTTCGCGATCCGAACCGCACCTTTTTTTACAGTGAAATCGATCCGAATTATATGGAAAATAAAGCCAATTTCTGGGGAAATGGTGGTTACTATCGACCCGCTTATCCGGCGGCACTGTATGGTAAGACGACCCGTAACGTTACCACTTTAAAAGCAGATCTTACCAGCCAGGTTACGTTTAACCACCAAATCAAGACTGGTGTTCAATACCGGATGCATTACGTCGATGTCAATCAATTACAGTCTGAGCTTGGTGGTGCTGGTCATAGATATCCGATGGAAGCGTTTCATGTCGATCAACACACCTTTCATCCGAAGGAAATGGCTTTTTACCTGCAAGATCGTATTGAATATGGAGGTATGATTATCAATATCGGCGCTCGGGTCGATGCTTATGATAATGATACCCAGAAGTTCGTTAACGATTTTCATCCATGGGATTACCATCAAGATTCCACCGGGACGATAACTGAATTAACACCGGTAAGAGGCGACAATGTTGGTTTTAAATGGTTCTTTAGCCCCCGACTCGGTGTTTCACATCCGGTTTCCGATAAAATGGCGATGCACTATTCGTTTGGTCAATTTGTGCAATATCCAAACTTTGCATCATTATATCAGGATTATAATTTTACGGATTATGCAGCTTCGCCGAGTATGGTATCGATATGGCCCGATCAGAATCCCATGCGTTCCACGGCTTATGAGATTGGTCTGCAATGGGCGCCTGTTTCTGACATTGCTTTAGACGCTATCGTTTACTACCGCGATGTTGAAAATTATTCCAACCTGCAGTGGACTCTCACTCCTTATAGAGGACAGGCGGTCAGATTCCAGAGTAGCTGGGGACATGCTGATTCCCGCGGTATTGAATTAACGCTTGAAAAAAGAAAAGGCGAATGGTGGTCTAGTCGGGTGACTTATGCCTATTCATATATTAAAGCAGCTCAACAGAGATCCAGTCTCGATGCTACCCAGACGCTGACTTTCAAATCCTCGACTGATAGTGCCAAATTTTCCATAGGCCCAGCCGATTATACCGGTTTGCCAATTTATCAGGCCGATTATTACGCTTACCGTTTAGATAATATTGTCGTCAATAGTACCGATAACCCGCTTGCCGGCGGTTTCGATAGAACGCATCGATTTACTGCTATGTTGATGTTGTTCTTACCGTATGATATACAGGCTTCTGGGCTGGCGTATCTCATGAGCGGTTTTAAATATTGGCCGGCAGAGAATACAGAGAATGACCCCTGGTTCGATATCTCTCCTGAGCTCCGTGAAGGTCCATGGAATTACTGGATTAATGTCCGACTTGGTTGGGAAGGAGAATTCGGTGGTATTCGCCTGCGACCATTTGCCGAAGTACGTAATTTAACCAATAAGAAAAATGTGCTGGCTTATGACCGCACAGGCTTTTTCGGATCCGAAAATCAGAAGATTTTTGAATTGGGCCGTGACGGAAAACCGGATACTGGCGATGAAGAAGATCCTGAAGGCCACTGGAGACGTCCGTTTGATCAAATGGGACGTATGCTGTATGGTCCTTCACGCCAAATCTGGGTCGGCATGGAAATTGGTTTCTAATTTCGTTCTCAGCAAGTATTTATTCAATGTTAAAAGAGACACATTTATAAGGAGAATTCGAATATGTTTAAAAATAAAAAAACAGGCGTAATACTTCTATTTACAGTGGGTTGCCTGATGCTCATGCAGCTTACTGTACAAGCAGAAGAACCTGGGAAAAATATTGTATTTGCTGCTGGTGAAACCTGGGGAACGTATGCACCAGCCAATTACGATTATCCATGGCCAAATAGACCCGTAAAAACCGATGTTACGTCGGTTGGTCCTTTCAATGCGCAGGGATGCATTTTCTATAATAACCGATGGATTGATGGCAATACTTTTGGTACGCCACAATGGAGTTGGATGGCAGGTAGACATGGAATGGATTTTGGGCATGGATTACTTGCAGTCGAGTATAATCCTGGCGATGAGTTCGCTCAAGCAAACACTGGCCAGGTTGATGCGGGTAATGAACATTACGCTTATTTGAAATGGGTTCCTACCGTTGCCGGGGCAGATGATCCGGCGAGAAATTATCATGATCCTGAAGGCGGGGCACATTTATCAGAAGATAGAAGTCACGCCTGGGGTACTGCTGCCTGGCCAACAACGGTGGGTGTGGATGTTAAAATGACGGTTCATTCATGGACGCTGCCCTGGGGGCATCTGGATGACTTCCATCTGGTAGAGATTGAACTCACCAATACCGGTCAACCTGATTTAGATGGTGACGGTGTGGTTGATTTTGAAGGCAACCGTATCAATGCATTGAATTTTTTATATTGGCCCGGTTGTTTTCATTTCCGGATTCTCACTAACGGCCGTCGAAGCTATTATGTAAACAACAATCGTTATCGCGGAACCATTATTGATCAAACACCGGATGAAAATGGTGCGCCCTGGGATATCTATTGCCAGGCCATCGGGTCCAAGACGACGGAAGCCAATGATCATCCGGCAATAACCGATTGGGGCGAATATTATGATGCCTGGAATGGTTATGGATATTTAGGTGCTAAAAAATGGAATCCGGATACGCAACAGTGGGAAGAAAAATTTCTGGCTTTCAAAGATGCTAATGGAAACGAAGTTGTCCCTGCCGTCGGAGAAGGTCAACAACGCGGCTGGTTTCGCACTTCGCAGCCTGGTTGGAACGACGTTTGGGATGGTTCGGAAAGAAAGGCTCACATTAGCAGTATGGGATGCTTTTATGTTGATGGTGGTAAAAGCAATGCCGGTACAAATTTTGACCTGAATCCCAATCCGGCTATCTTTGCGTCCGGTACCGAAGGTGATCCGACAACTTTTGTTGTGAAAGATAAGAGTCAATGGACCTATCCTGACGGGGCCTGGGAGAAAGCCAAACCGGTGATGGTTGTGGATCCAGTGAGTGGCAAGCAACTTGGTATCAATCCAATCGATCCGAGTCCCGGACGCGGACATGCCATGGAACCGAATATTATCACCGAAGGCCTGGTATCCCAATATCAATTTGATGGCGATCCCATCTGTGGTCTCGGACCATTGGCGCTGGAAGTCGGTGAAAAAATTCGGGTTTATTACTATCGTGGTTCTGGATTCAGAATTTTAGGCTTAAGAAAAACCGTAAAAGCGGCACGTGCTGTCTTTGAATCCATCCAATCCGATGGTTCGTATGTGGTACCTCAGGCACCACCCGTACCTGATATAAAGATCGGTTTATCCGAAAATATCAAAGCAGTCGTAAAATTCCAGGATCCAAGTGGTCTCGGTGATGCAGATGGTGTCAAGATCTTCAAGAGCAGATCCTGGCCGCGATACAAATCAACCGAGAAATTGTATCCGACTCACGATACCTGGTGGAAAACAATGGATCCCGATGTAGACCCGGGCAAAGCCGAACTTAATCCACTGTTAGATGTCAATTCTGAGTTACTGCGGGAGCAACAGGCCGATTTTTGGGGACCTTACGAGCTTGCTAAAGTTATCCCCAAATCTGAATATTCGAACTATCCAAATAGTGGTAGCGATAAAGGAGACTATCCGTATGCCTGGGAAGACGAAACCACTACCCCCGGATTTAGCTATTACTATTATGTTTCGAGTTATAAAGAAGGTGCTGCTGCCAGTGTTCCGATCGCATATCAGAATCTGGATAATACGACTTGGTTAGAAAGTGGTAAGGTTAATACCAATGGTCGAACCGGACATTGGGAAAATACCTGGCCCTGGGCCTGGCAAACCTCTGATTATCCGACAGCGTCTGATGTAGCTGGGCTAAAAGACCTGGGAGCTGTCTTTGTTCTTGTAACACCACCAGTTTCTATTTCTGACATCGAGAGCGGCAGTATAAAAATCGGTGTTCGACCCAATCCTTATAAACGTGTGGCATTTCACGATCTCACTGGAGAACATAAGCTTCTATTTTATAACCTTCCTCCCCGATGCACAATCCAGATTTTCGATCTTGCAGGGATGTTGGTTGATCAGATAGAATATCAAACAGTAACTAGCGATAATGGTACCTATTTCTGGGACATGTTTTCCCAAAATGGGAATGAAGTTGCCAGCGGTTTATATATTTGGGTTGTTAAATATGAAGGAGGAATGAAAACCGGTCATCTTGCCATTATTAAATAGCCGATTTCTTCGATCAAGAGTTGTAAGAAAATTATATAATTAAGGAGAAAAAATTATGAAGGTAATGAAAATTGCTGCTCTTACTATTGTGGTAGCGCTGCTTTGTGCCTCATTTTTAGGTGCAGGACAGTTGAGGAAGCCGGGTATTAATGGCGCCGCTTTTCTAAAAATCGGTGTTGGCGCACGACTCGTTGCCTTAGGTTCTGCCGCGACCACGATAGCCGGTGATCCCAATATGGTATTTGTTAATCCTGCTGGGATTCAAGTAGATAAGGGCAAAACTCAGCTTGGACTCAACTATAACAAGTGGATCATAGATCTGAATCATAGTGCCGCTGCAATTACGCATGGATTCGGTGAACTGGGTACCATTGGTATTGGTGTGATTTATATGGGACTTTCTGATATCGCAGCCGATAGAGACCTTTCACCGCCGGGATACACAGGACCTGTTGCCGAACCAGAAGGTATCGGACAATATGATGCGTTTGATTATAGCGATTTAGCAGTTACGCTTGCCTATAGTAAACAATTCACGGATAATTTTGTCATGGGCGCAGCGGTGAAGTTTATTCGTGAAGAAATCGATACGGAAAGCGCCAGTGCATTCGCATTAGATTTTGGTGCTATCTATAAAACCGGCTTTCGCGATCTGAAATTTGGTGCGAAAATCAATAATGTTGGTGGCGATTTAAAATTCTATGCCGTAGGTGCACCATTACCCTTAAATTTCTCCATTGGTGCTTCGGCCAGCTTAGTGACTGGGGATGATTTTTCGCTTAAGGGATTTGTTGATCTTACAAAGCCAATGGATAGTCCACAGCTTTATTTTGTTGGCGCTGAATGGAATCTATATGAAATATTAGCCCTTCGCGGCGGATATAAAGTAGGTTATTCCGGATACACAGATGAATTAAACGGTTTCAAGCAGACCGATGAAGGGTTCAGCTTCGGAGGTGGACTTAACCTGAAGGTGATGAATTACAATTTATGGATTGATTATGCCCTTACAAGCTTTAATGTGTTTGAAAATACCCATCGTTTTACCCTAAGATTTGAATTGTAATTTGACATTGTTGTAAAGTAAAAACACAAAAGCTCCCCACTCTGGTGGGGAGCTTTTTTTGTTACCCGGGTTGAACTGTTTCGTGTTCAAGGATCTGGGTTGATAGTAACCAAAGTCAGTCAGATTTTATTAACCTTCTTACCTTTCAGCACCCAAAAATATTTTATATCGGTTGGGTTGTTTCCATCTGTTGGTAAATATACTGAAATGATCATTCGTATTAAATCAGGAATAAAAAAATGCAACACCCATTTTGGTTCATTCTCCTGGTGTGTTTGATTATTGCACCGGTTTCCGGAAAGATCAAATTTGATCTGGATTGGGCACAATTTCGTGGGGAAGGAGAAACGGTTTATCTAGAAATTTATTATTCGGCGGTGCGCCAAACAATCACCCACAAAGCGGTTATCGGTGGTCTGTGGGGGGCGCTTCGCATTAAGACCAAAGTAATTCAGTCCAATCAGGAAGTTTATCATGACAGTTTATTTATCGAGGACTTTGTAAAATCGGAAAATGAAATCAATCCCGGCCAGACCTTTGCCGAAATTTCACAATTACTGGTCCCGGCGGGGAAAGTGATCATTCAGGCGGCGGTTACGGACCTGGTCACCAATTCGACTACTACTTACACCGATTCCTTACAGGTAATGTCGGTTTCCGGAGAAGATTTTAATTTGAGTTCGATTGAAATGTGCTCACAGATTTCACCCCAGGCTCAGCGAGAAAAAAATTTTGATAAAAACGGATTGCGGGTGATTCCCAATGCCAGTGGTCTCTACGGAAAAAGCCTCCCGCGCCTTTTTTATTATCTGGAAGCGTATAATTTTTCTCTGACTGAAAATGCGGCTGAAAATAGCTATCAAGCGCATTATCGCATCAAAACACCGTCGGGAAATATTATTCGGGACATGCCTGGCCGCAAATCCCCCAAACCGGGGAAGACGGCGGTGATTTATGGTTCACTGGACATCAGCGAATTAACCAGTGGGGCCTATAAATTACAAATCGATGTCACCGATTTTCAGACCGGCCAGGTCGCCAGTGCTGAAAAAGATTTTATCATTTACAATCAGGATGAATTCGTCAAATCACCGGCAGCGATCGAAAACGAGCGGCAGCTCGCCACGGCCGAACGGTATCGAGACATGTCCGAGGCCGAACTGGATCGCTATTTTCAGCAATTGCACTATTTAGCCACCAACGAGGAAAAAACGATTTTTAAAAGCCTGAACGAAACCGGGAAACGGAATTTAATTGTAGAGTTCTGGATTAAGCGCGATCCGACTCCTGAAACACCGGAAAATGAGCTGGAAATGCGCTATAATCAATTATTAAAATATGCCAACGAAACCTATATCACCGGGGTGCGCAAGGGCTGGGAGTCTGACCGCGGACGAGTCTTATTGCTCTATGGGCCACCGGATTCAAAAGAAATTCAACAGGCCGGTGTTGATACCAAAGCGTATGAAGTCTGGGAATATTATAGTCTTGATAACGGCGTGATTTTCGTGTTTGTGGATAAACGACGGAATGGTGATTTTGAATTGGTACATTCGACGAAGCGGGGGGAGATTTATGAACCGGAGTGGCAGTTGATTTATGCCAGACCTTGAATGGTGAATCGAGAAAGAATCCTATTCAACCTAAACGCAGAGGCGCAGAGGCCGCCGAGGGTCGCAGAGAGATTCTTTAAGAATATTAGCTTTAGAAACAGGGGAATTTATAACTCACCAAATATCCTGAAAACGAATCGTTTCGGTGGGCAAAAAATTTTTTCTCTGCGACCTCTGCG
>Ga0180438_10007688_pt1 | contig 13953 bp, 12 predicted proteins | sample SS_ome_12_FD_132455 | JGI IMG/M metagenome (GOLD analysis project Ga0180438, IMG submission 132455) | Hypersaline lake sediment archaeal communities from the Salton Sea, California, USA - SS_3_D_2 metaG | ecosystem: Environmental > Aquatic > Non-marine Saline and Alkaline > Hypersaline >... | reverse complement strand
GTGGTCTTGTGACCGGTGCCGCAGAAAGGGGCATAGTCGGCCAGGACGTTGAGCCGCCGGATGAGGTCGTGGCCCAGCAGGCGCCTTTTGATGATGCGGTAGCTCACCGTGCCCACGAAGCCAATCTGAGTGTAGCGGTCAAAGGTCACGGCCCGCGTTTCCAACCGGAAGCGGGAGATGGCCACGTGCGCGGCGACCAGGTCGAGGGTGTTGACATTGAGGCGCAGATCCTGCGGGGCAAAGGCGTTCCAACGCAGTAGCCAGCTCTGGAAGGCCATCACCGGGTCGGGGAGGGGATAGTGCATGTCCTGAGAGCGGAAGCTGGTGGGAGACAGGAAGCGGAAGGTCAGGCGGATCTCGGCTTCTGCGTTGGCGGCAAGATCGGCATAGGAGCGATGCTCCATCTGCGGGCCGTCTTCCGCCACGGGCCAGCGCTGGTTGACGATTTCTACCTGCGCCCCATCCGAAAGGGCCGCCTCCAGCGGCGGCCAGAGGGCGTCGTCCAGCAGGGTGAAGTGGTAGCAGGGTTGACCATCACGCCGGGAAAGGGGGGTAACGGTAAAGGGCTTGAGGCCGGGGAGCTCGTGGACGTAGCCAGCCAGGTCGGGATCACCCTGCTTGAGCCAGAGGTAAAAGCTGGCCTGCAGGGCACGGTGCGGTGTGGTAGGGAAGGGGGTGTCGGGGTCAGTTACCAGGGGTAGGGTAATGGCATAGGGCATCGGTCATTCCTCTTCGGTTCTAGGGTGCAAGGTGCCAGGCACTTAAAGAAGTGCCTGGCACCTGAAGGAGTCCCAATCAGATCATTCCTTGTACTTTCATCCACAGTTCGAGGCCCTTTAAAACAAATGTCCCGACGTTCGCACCCAATCCTATCAACGCCACAAGTACTGTAAGGGCATCCTTATTCCCGGCCAGCCATTTGAAAAAGCCTAAATCGTCCTTCTCTCGCGCTCTGTCAATGGAGCGTTGGGCATAATCGTCGGCGATGCTATCGCGCATCAGGCCACGCAATCGTTCACGGCTATCGTCATCCAGTGCGCCGGCCGTGTATAGGATGGCCAACGCACGCTGCCATATCTCCTTCTGTTTTGTCTCATCAACGGTGGGGACTTTGATCATCTGATCGGGTGCGTCCTCAGAAATCCACTCCACCTGGCTACGCCATTCTCCGATGAGGCCCAATAACTCGCGTGCGCTGTTCAGGGACAGACCCGCTGGCACGTAGTGAGTCAGGGCCTCAAGCATAGCTGGCGCTTCTCCCATCAATCGGCTGGCTGACCAGTCGGCGGTGGGCTGGGCACCCTCGCGGTATCTTTGAACCTCGTCCACCAGTTTCGACAAGTTGGTAAAGGGCAGTGATACCAGTTCGCATAGCCCATTCTCAACGGTCGGATTAACATAGCGATTCTCTGGGTCGGGCTCGGCCCGAGCAATCCCTTCGCGCTCGATCTCTTCGTTCACCCACAGATGGTGCAGGTAATTGGCTCGGTAGATTTGGGCAGCTAGAGCAGCCAAGGCCCCCATCCCACTGCGCCCCCCAGTGACGGCCACGTGGACCGTCTGCTCGGCCTGGCGCGCCTGGTCAATGTATAGCCCCATTCGCGCTGCGAAAGGCCCGCTGGCGTCTCGCTCGCGTCCCCGCAGATCTACGGCGTCAATATAGCACGGCTTGTAATTCACTTCACCTACACGGCGAAACAGCGTCTCTAGAATAGCGGCGGCGTTGCGTACGTAAGAGTGGCCCGTGCCCACAGTGATGACCTGGTCCATCTTCATCCCCTGTTTCTCCAGAGCAAAGTAGACCCCACTGACGGCACCAGCTGCAAAGCCCAGCGGCGAGACCAGGATGTGTTCGGTCATTGATCACTTTCCTCCTACTTTTCGATGGATGTCATACCTATCAACCGGGTCAGCACTATCATCCCATCGCGTCCATAATCCTGGCCCAACAGCGCTACTTTGTCTGGCAACGGCTTACCATCTTCTGGCTCATAGGGATGAGCCAGATGACGGGGCACACGCGCTTCTGACCAGGTAGGTCGTTCCTGGGGAGACTGTTTATCCAGCGTGCCGTGCAGTAGGATGTGACGTTTGCTCCCGATGACGATCAATCGTTCCTCTGATGGGCTACTCCAGGTCACGCCGGCCGGCGGGTCGCCCTCTTCTAGCAAAGCCCGAAGGCGATACGTTTGCCCCTCACGCCACCAATCCACCTCCAGGCTGGGGCCGAAGGCGTGTCCCTCGACCCAGCAGTCGAGCGGCACACCAGGCCGGTCATCATTCAGGGACGCACCTAACGGCTGGCCGTCTAGCAGGTCACGCAACCAGCCCAGGCTGGTATCCTCCATTCGCGAGGCATAGGCCCACTGCAAACGGTTATCGGCCAGCACAGTTCTCAGGTCGTCACTCGTCGCCCCTTCGACCACATGAATGGTTAGTTTCTTCTCTTCCCGCTTAGGCATCGTCGTTCCCTTTCAAACCCGTTTCTTGTAGAAAAGCTTGCCACCACCCTTTGGCCTGGACTGGTCCATCCTCCGCCAATATGCCCACCGGCCGGGTCGGATCTTCAGGGAAGAGGCCTGCCAAGAGGTCCTCCCGCGTCAGCCATTGACTTCGTTGCCAGTCTATCTCCAAACGGCACCAGCCAAGCCCCCGCGAGCGAGCTCCACCTAAGGGGATCTGTCCCTGCTGGAAGGCCAGAAACCCCAGCCAGGCCAGTCCCAGTTCGGCGTCGCTGGCGTTCTCCACGATGACTTCGAAGGCGAAGGGTGTGCCGGCAGGCACAACCTCGTAGGCAAACTTGCGCTTGGCGGCAGCGCTGCCCTTATCGCGGGCGATGGCCACCCCATCGCGCACCTGGGGCTGTACCAGGTCAGTCCAGCCCGGCCCAACCAACAAATCTTTGACCAGCACCTTGCCAGCCAGCCACGGGGCGCCAAAGACCCGACAGGTACGGCAACTCAATCTGCGCAACGCCTCGTCCAGCGCCAGGCTGGCCATCTGTGCAGCCCGGGGCCCAATCACTTCCACTTCGCGCCACCGGTCAGGGGGCGTGGCTTTCAGCCGGGTCACTTCCGCCTGGTACAGACAGGTGTCTGGGGACTCATCAGGTGGACGTTCGTCCAGGCGCGGCACGGAGAGGCAGGCCAGGTTGGCGACGTCAGCCTCAGCTTGCAGGCCGCGCAACAGCGCCTCGGTAGCTGCCCGCCAGGCCCCCTTGAAACTAGCACCGGGGATGTAAGGGCGGCCATCGGCCGTCTTGACCACAGGCAGTTCGGACGTTTCGAGCAAGGGGTCTCGTCCAGCACCGACGCGCAGCCCGGTTTGTAGCACCAACTTGCCCTGCAGGGTCAGCCGCCGGTGAAAGGCCTGCATATCAGGTGATCGCTCATTTCTCTCATTCTTCATCGGACTCATCCTTCTTCAGCGCCACAAACTTGCGGTTCAAGTAGCCGATGTAGCGCCGCACCAGCGCCAGCCAAACGATGCCCAGTTGTTCTTCAAACTGCCCAGGATAGAGAGCCTTGGTCAGTGTTTCGGCCTCAGTCTTAAGCGCGGCAACGTCGGACAAGACGGCATCCGCTAGCCCGGAGGTCTTCCAAGTGGATTCACGCGCACTCTGGTAGCGCAACCAGTTGCAGACGTGCTCGACGCCGTTTCCGGTCTGCACCTGACGGAGCAGGGCCTTGACCTGGCCAGGTTTCAAGTCGCTTACCCCCGCGTCCTGGGCGGCTTTCACAGCCATCGTCAACAGATCGCCGGCCTTTTCCTCAATCCTGTAGCGCAAAGTCAGGTCGCGTTCGCTCATCTTCACTGCCTCCAACCCGCGTAATGAAACGGCGCGCAGACGGTGACCTGGCCGTAACCCCGCCCGCGCTCGACACCCAGCCCGGCCACTTCCAGAGCCTCCAGGCGATCAACCAGGGTTTGCCAATCCATCTTGTCTGAAGGTAGATAGAAAAGATACACTGCCCCTGGCTCGACAGCCTGGCGCGTGGGGCGGGGCAGCCCGGCGGCTGTGTCCCAGCCACCGACGAGCGTTGTCCGCGCCCAGGCACGCAGCGGCCAGGCGTCGGCCAGGTCGTAGGCGGCCAGGTTAGGCCATAGCGCAGGCGTGCCGTCGGGGGCAGCGAGGATAGCCGCCGCGCGCAGCGTCAGGCTAAAAAAGTGACCTGGGAAACTTTCCGGGACGCGCTCATCTTCAGCATGATAGGGCTCTAGCGCTCTGTGCACCTGGCGGTTCAGGTCTTTCATACGATCCCCCATAACGAGCGGGGACGGTGCCAGGTCAACGCTTATTTTGACGCGCCCCAGCCCCCGCGAGCGACCACGCCCAATATAGAAAGTATGAGCCTGGCCGCTCAGATCGAGAACGGTGCCCAGGTCGGTGGCATAGGCATCGTCATAGGTCAACCGCGCCCGAAACTCAATGTTCGGCCGGGCCTCGATGGTCTCCAGCGTGAACAGCAGCGCATCCTCAGCTACCCCTCGCGCCCGGTTGATGCCGACGTGAGTCGCTCGTGAGACGGTTGGGTGAGGGGTATAGCCGGGTGTTGCACCATCGAGCAGATAATAACCGGTCGCCGGCTCGACGCTTCCCTCTACTGGCTCCTGACAGTCAGGGTGCGGACATTTCGGATCATAGTGTGCCAGCAGGTTCGCCCACCCATCGCTCAGCTCAGGCAACAGTTCGGCCCGGCGCGGGAAGCAAGGGTCGCTAACCAAGTCGTAAACGAACTGCTCGACAAGCGTATCAAAGACGCCGTGCCCATCGGGATTGGTCTCAAAATCGTAATAGCCGGGATGATACTTGCAGGTGCGCGCAGTGGCCGGGAACGGGAACCCCCAGCCACGCGGCGCAAGATAGGCGTTGCCGAAGTGAGGTGGGTTCTCTGCGCCGAAGACACGCCAGAAGGCGCAGGATTCGCGGCCAGGGCAGCCTGCGTGGTTGCGGATGTGATCGGGATGAGTACAACTGGCTTCCAGCAACCGCTCTCCGATAGCACCCCGCAGTACCGTGCCGGGGATGCAGTCGGCGGTCTGTTCGTAATTGCCGAGGCCGCTTTCATCCCCGATCAAGAGGGGGGATCTCAGGCGGACAGTCAGCAGGCAGATCTGTTGAGTCATACGGAGGCCTCCTCCCTCAACGCGGCGCGCAATGTGGCCTCGTCCCAGATGGTATCATCGGCCTTGACTACGGTTTTGGCCGTCATCCAGCCCAGACCACCGCTCTTGCCCCGCCCCAGGGCCGGTATCAGTCGCAATCCAGCAACGACCAAGGCCGCTTCCGCTACGGCCAAATCGCCGCTCAGCGCACCGCTGAACTCCAGCAGCGTGCCCGGTTCGAACAACTCGGTAGTGTAGAGCAGGGCTTCCTCGGCCACGCCTCGCCGCCGTGATAGAGCCACGCCGTAGCGATGACTCGTGCGCGGTGGCTGGCGAGTCTGGCGCTGGTAATCTTCCAGCAGGCGCACTAGCTCTTTCGGTCCGCTCAAAGTCAATCGGGTGAAGCGTAGCCGGCCGGGGATCCACGGTGCGCCAAAGATGCGGCACACCGGGCAGACGTAGCCGCTCTCGTCAGGGCACATATTTTGATGCGTGATACATACGCGTTGCTCCAGCCCGGCCGCTACCTGCTCGACGGCGTGGCGCAGTCGTCCCTTGAGCGCCGACGTTGGCACGTAGGGCCAGCCCCGATCGTCCTTTATCATGGCCCGGTCAGCCAGGGTGCCGCGCTGTGCGCCCGAACCGATGTTGAGCGGTGTCTGGAAAGTGAGCGTCAAATCAATCGTGACCATTGCTCTGCTCCTTTACGCGGGGCACAAACTCGTAAATTTCAGCGATGTCCCACAGCGCCGTCTGATGGCTATAAAGGTCATCGCGTAACTTTTGCCAGGGGATGGGGTCGGTCTCACGGTTGCCCTGGACAACGGCCAGGGCATCGTCCAGTCGTTTGAAATGGTCCTCGGCGTCTCGTGCTCGCTGATACTCGTAGAAAAGCGAGGATTCGTGACGACCTAGCAGCAACGCCTCGGCCAGTTGGTGCATCTGGCTGGTGGGAAAGGCGTATCGTCGCAACTCCAGCAACGCTGACCAGAGACTGTCCAAGCTGTCGGCCGGGTAGGGACGGGCCAGCAGGCGCAATGGCTTTCCAGGAGCTGGCAGGGTGTAAGGGTAAATCCGACGCAGCTTCGAGATCTTGCGATCAAGCATGTCGGCCGATTTAAAGATGTGGAAATCCAGGTAGCCGGTCTCGGCATCGGTGTCCTTGCGGGCGCGCTTTGCCTCGCGGGCCAAGTCCTTGGCCAGGTCACGCAACACCCACACCGGGTTGTGATCGTCGGCGATGACCACACCGCCGGAGAGGGTACAGGGGCTCCCACTGTCCGGGCGAAGCGGTGCCTGTTCGCTGAAAGTGGTTGAGATAGCGGCCGCAATGGGCAGCGCCGCGTCACCGGGCACAATGAGCCACACGTCGTCACCGCCGATGGTGATGATCTCAAAAGGGTGAATTGTGATGAGTTCACCGACCAGGTGGGCCTGGCCGATTTCGCGCCGCGCCTCGCTGCCCTTAATCTGGGTGGGAGGCAGGTAGTGGTGAAACGTCTCCATCACAGCCTTTTTCGCAACAGAAGCGATGCTCTTACTGAAGCCTCGATATTTTAGTGGCGTCTGAAACTTGAACAGCAATTCGCCCAACCCGTCGCCATCCAGATGGATGAAACCCACGTAACCTTTCCGCCCGCCGCTGGCCTGACCGATTTCTGACAGATCCTGCGGATGGTCCGCCACAATGTTGTAGTGTCGCTGATATTCCTCAACCCATAGCGAGCGGTCGAGTCTTTTGCTTTCGCATACCGGGCAGATAGGCCATCCACCACCGGGGTCGTCGGGAAAAAGGACTCTATGGGCTGGCCGGATGTGGCACGACTGACACCGCGCGGCATGGGGTAACACTTCGTAAAAGGAGGGAGGCGGCTTGCTTTCCTTGCGCCGACTCAGCCAGTTGCCAGCCCACTGAACCAGCCCCCCGAAGCCGCCATCAGGGTAGCCGCCGATGACCATCTTTGCTGTGATAGGTCTCCAGTCAGCGGTGATGCTCGCAGCGCCGGTTACTTTTGGATATTCAGCTTCAATTGCACGAGCCAGCGCCTCGGCTACAGTGGCCGGCACCAGGGCTAGCAGCCCCCCGCCCCCGGTGTAGACGATTTCGCCGGGCGGATCATCATCCACGAATGCCCCGGTAAGCCCATGTTCTCGAAAAAGAGCAGGGATGCCGTTCAGGTTTAGATCATCCAACAGCCAACTGCCTCCCCGCACCTCGGGCAGCTTGGCCGACTCAAAGACATAGTCCTGGGTGCGGTCGGTGTCGGCGGCCAGCAAGGCCAATCCGCCCAACTCATCAAGGTCGGCTGTTGGCTGTTCTGCACTGAGCAACGGTTGGAGCACGTCTTTACGCCACTGTTCAAGGTCCATAGGAAACTCCCTTCACTCTGGCTTCACGTCCTGGGCCTGGGAACGACCCTTCGGTCCTTTGCCCACGACAAAGCTGACGCGCTGGTTCTCCCGCAGCCCTTGCTGCCCCGGCGTCTGGGAGATGTGGACGAAGACATCTTCTCCACCATCGTCAGGTTGAATGAAGCCATAGCCTTTACCTTTGTTGAACCATTTGACGGTGCCGGTGCGACGCTCACCTGCCGCAGCAGGACGGGGCGCCCGCCGTCGGGGAGCAGCCTTAGGCGGCCTAGCTTTCCGGCCCAATTTGTCCTCCACTGCGTAGTAGCGCATTAGACGCGCCGCCCAGCCCAGGATTTCGGCCATGGCCTGGGGTTTATCTTTATAAGGGGTAAGGTGCTGGTGACAGGCATCGCGGATGGCGCGGTAGTAGCCCAGCGTGCGCCCGCTGCGAACGACGGCCCGCCCCTCGGAGATGACAGTGTCCAGATACTCAAAGAAGAGTGGGCCGTCAGGGTTGTCGCGCAGGAAGCCAACGCATTTGGCCAGTTCGTTGACGTCGGTCTTCTTTCCATACAGTGCTTGCGCGACAGCGTCAGCTATCGCAAAGTCCTGAACTCGCATTAGTAATTTCCCTCCGGACACTCCCTATTCATGTCGTATGCCCAGATCCTGGCTAAATCCTGGAGTTGATCAGCCAACAAAAGGTCTACCGCCGACCGCAAATATTCATTCAGATCTGCGGAGGCGCGTTCAATTTGGTAATCCGCATACAATTTCCGCACATCCCCCCAGACCTCTAGGTTATCCAGTCGCACAGTCGCCGAGCCATAGCAGGCTGGCTTGCCGCCACCTAGTTTGAGCACCAGTGGCGGCTGCCCCATACCCAGCGCTGTAAGTAGTACGCCCACCTCGCCCTGCGTCAGGTTCTCAAATCGGACGGTGAACCCCAATTGCGACTTCGGCATCAACACCTCAACCGGGGTGTTAGCCTCGGTCACTGGCTGGCCATGCTTATAGAACTTGCGCCCCTTCACCTCATTGCCAGCAAAGTAGACACGGGTGCGGCTTCGAGGAGCATACAACGCTGGCATACGCGCGACGCCCAAGTTGCCTTCGCGCAGTACTGCGTCGTCAAAGCGGACGTGGCCCTCAAAGCCCAGCGCGCCGAACATCCGGCAGGCCAGGCATAGGTTCTCCTTGTCTCGGCATTGCGCTGCGCCTCTCGGCAGTTGGTTGTTCCGGGCGCGGGTGATCCGCACACAGGAGCGAGTGACCGCTTCCACCACGCTGCGCACTACCCCCTTGAGCGTCGAGGCTGGCACGCATGGCTGGCCGTTGACCCGGGTCAGTTCTTTCACCAAAGGTGGCTCTTTCCCCTGCCTCATCTTGAATCGCCCCGATGAGACGTGCAACGGCGTAGCCACGATCAGCGTCGCCTCCAGCCGACCGCTGACGGTGTCGGGCTGGTATCGCTCGTGTCCGGCCGGGTGTTGCCGGTCTCCGCGTTCGAGGGGCTCTATTTCGACAAAGCCATAGGGCTTGGGCGCGGGCGGCGGCCCATAATCACGAGGGCTCATCATGCACCCCCTTCCAGCCGGATGGCTGCTTTCCAGGCCGGGATACAGGTCTTCCAAACTTCTTCGACCTGCCCGCCTGGCACTGTCAGCACCCACTCGCCCCACTCGTCCTTAACCAATTCCTGGCCGTCCGGCAATCTATTGCTCGCGTCCTGATCAATCGCGGCATAGCCGAAGGCTGCCCTGCTGTCGGTGGCATAACCGTACTCTTTGGCCTCTTCCTCGCCCAGCAGCAGGGCTACGCCAGCCAGTCTGTCGCTCTCTGCTGGTGGACGTGTATAGCGGACGACGAACTCGTCAAAGCTTGCCGTCACGTGCCCCAATCCCCGGCTCTTGCCAAAGCCAACCCCAACCCGTCCCAACTTCAGGTCACGCAACGCCAGCGCCAGTAGCCCCAACTGAGCGATGGTAAAATTGCGGATGGCGATTGTGGTCTTGAACTCGCCTGCAGTGACCACCTCCATCTGGAACGGCCCCACGGCCACCGAGCCGAAGACACGGTCAATGGCCACTCCGTCGCGCTCCTCAGTGCGGATTTCGTCTGGATTAACCGGATAGGCATCTTTTGTGCGCACCCGCCCGGCCAGCGCGGTGTTGCCGAACATCTGACAAATGAAACAAGAACGCGAATGGACGTACACGCCGTCGTGTTCCTGCTTGAGTCCACGCTTCTCAACGCATGACTCGCCTTTGCGGACCGGGTTGCAACTTCGGTCCTCGCCTACTGTGCGGGCGATACGCTCGCAGTGGCTGCGGATGACGCCTTTGAGACTGGGGCCGGGCAGGTAAACGGTGCGCTCACCGTTCCGCCAGGTACGCACGAACTCCATATCGGGTCGGGTGGGATCGGCGCCGGTTTCGCCAGCCTTCACCAGGATCGGCCCCTCGGGCACGATGGTAAAATCGAGAATAGCCTCATTTAATAGTCGCTTATGCATCTTGCGCTCCCTCCCTCTCGTCCATTTTGTCGTGGAAGGCCTTTACCCATAGTCCTGCTTCCTCGTCGCCGATTTCTTCGCCAGCCTCTGCCCCGCTGATCAGGTCCAGCAAGGCCCCAGCGCCCTTGATGAGACGCACTTTCCGCTCCTTCAGCTTGACCCAGCCCAGGCCCCGGCTAGTGAAGCCACCCAGGGCCACGTCGCCGCGCCTCAGCGCCCGCAGGCCCAGCCACAACAGGCCCATTTGCCAGTCTTCCAGATTCTCAGCCACAACGTGCAGTTCGAAGCGGGTACCGGCCGGGACCACCTCATAATCGTACAGTCGCCCTTCGCTGACCGTGCCCTTATCCCGGTCAATGGCCACCCCGTCGCGCACTTGGAACTGGCCGAACCACTCGCCGTCTGCCACAGGCAGGTCACGCACCCGCACGGGCGAGGCCAGCCAGGGGGAGCCAAAGGTCTGGCACACCAGGCAGGACCCGTCGGCTACAGCCTGAGCCAGGCCCGCATCATTGTTCCCGTACTCATCCTTGAGAGCCCGCATCCGTTCGGCGCTGAGGCAATGGTCGGCTTCGTCGCTGGTGGGATCACAGGCGAAACGTCTCAGATCGGCACCAGGTGGGGCCATCCCGCGCACCAGGGCTTCCAGGTGGCTGCGCCATGCCCCCTTGAAGCTGCTGCCAGGGACACACGGTCGGCCCAGGCTATCGCGTAGCACTGGCAGTTCGGTGCCGGAGACCTCGGCCACGCGGCCGGTACCAATGCGCAAGGCGGTCTCCGGCACAATGTAGCCTTCCACAACCAGGCGGCTCTCGAATGTGTCAAACATCTTACGCCTCCTGACTGGCCTGACGCAAATTTCCCCAGGCATCCTTCAGCCCACTGTTGCCATAGACGAAAGCGCGATTGAGATAGCCCAGATAGTAACGCATCAACTCGTAGCGTACTTGCTCCTCCGCCCCTTCCGGCAAATCGGGGAGTTCTGCCAACACCTGTTCAGCCCGACGTTGGACAACGCCCATCAGCGATTCGATCTGTTCGACGACGCGGAGGCCGAAACCGTTGTGCCGCCAGGCAGGGCCGGTCCCAGAACGTCCCATCTGATAGCGGATGAAATTGGTCACCACCGCCAAGCTGTGGCTTTCTTCAGCCACGTTGAGCACGTTGCGGATCTGGTTCTTCTCTAGCCCCGCTCCTTCGAGCAGGGCCGCGTCAGCGTTGGCTGCACGGACGATGGCGTCCATCTGCCGCCGGATGCCGGCTTGCAGCGCCAGTTCGTGTGAAATAGCACTCATTCCCTGGTCCCTCCTTTCCCAAAAACACAAAGCCGCAGCCACCCAACCAAAACCAGGCGCGCTACGGCTCCAGACCATCCAACCGATATGCAGACTCGCGGCTGTTGTGCAGCATCCGCCGCATACCATTTCTTCTTCTGCCGCGAGTTCTCATCTTGTTTCGCCTTCCTATGACAAACACACAAGGGCGAATCTAAATCAAAGGACCATCCTTTTTTCTATTATACCACATCTCGCCTGTTTGTAAAGTAGGTAAAAAGTACTATTTTTCAAAGGGCTCCGGGGCAGTAAATTGCGCCTTTGAGAATGACTACCCCTGGCCATGGCGCGGAGGGTATGCCAGGTTTGTTGGAGAAGAGAGCCCGGGAGTTTCACTGTAGACCTCCTGGGGGTATTGACAAAGAGGTGATTCTATTATACAATAGACTCAGCGGAAGGACAACCAGCAAGGAGCAAGGTCAAGTGAGTTAAACATAACGTGCGGCAAAGGTGTGTAAGATGTACGCGGAAAGGGTGCATTTCGAAAGTTCTCGCCGAGTGGGTACAATCGAGAGGAAACGTGAGAAAAATCGAGCTTATGGGAGAAAGAGGGGGGCAAACTGCGCTCTGAAGATCACTAATCTCCGATAGGGGACGGAAACATTTTATACCACATTGCAAATCGGTTGTCAAGTCAACCTGAATACCACTAATCCCCGACAGGGGACGGAAACGGACGAGAGAGGAGAGGGGAGATAGAGATAGAGAGGACAGCCTGGGTAACTGAGAAGGGTATATTCTCTCCACTCTCTATCTCAGGTCTCTATGTCGTCCCCTAATCCCCGACAGGGGACGGAAACTACAACCGCATCTTCTCCTATCGTGCAGTTGTATAACTCTGAATACCACTAATCCCCGACAGGGGACGGAAACGACCAGATCACCACCCATTGGACGCCATCATTCAAGACCTCTGAATACCACTAATCCCCGACAGGGGACGGAAACCCCAGATCAATGGCGATGACGATGTTCACTTCCACTGGCTCTGAATACCACTAATCCCCGACAGGGGACGGAAACAAACAACCAAGGGGAGTGCTGGATTAGTCAAGCTATTGCTCTGAATACCACTAATCCCCGACAGGGGACGGAAACCGGCTAGTTCCGTCGCGCTGAGCGCGACGAGAACGGCGACTCTGAATACCACTAATCCCCGACAGGGGACGGAAACCTACCTTGATTCCCCTATCTGTATAGAAGAACTGCCGACTCTGAATACCACTAATCCCCGACAGGGGACGGAAACAAAACAACCAAACTAACCTTTTTCCTCGTTGTCATTTTCTCTGAATACCACTAATCCCCGACAGGGGACGGAAACTTCCGAGGATCTATAGAGAGATTACGGGCTCCTCCACTGCTCTGAATACCACTAATCCCCGACAGGGGACGGAAACCTACCGATTTCCATCTTAATTCTATTCCGTCCGCTGGCTCTGAATACCACTAATCCCCGACAGGGGACGGAAACAAAAATCGAGACTAGCGAGACTAGAATGAACACCAAACTCTGAATACCACTAATCCCCGACAGGGGACGGAAACTGTTATTGCTTCAATGTCAGGCCCTCTAACTTCATCCACTCTGAATACCACTAATCCCCGACAGGGGACGGAAACTAGTTTGCGGAAGTAGTTAGCCGCCGCATACCAGACAACTCTGAAGACCACTAATCCCCGACAGGGGACGGAAACAAACTCGAAATCGAGGACCGAGTCAAAATCTTGGCTGACTCTGAAGACCACTAATCCCCGACAGGGGACAGAAACGCTTCGATAGCCGAGACCGAACCACTTGCTGTAGCCAAGCTCTGAAGACCACTAATCCCCGACAGGGGACGGAAACAACTGAGAGACGGCCACCACAAAATGGTCCGCGGCCTGCTCTGAATACCACTAATCCCCATCAGGGGACGGAAACAGGGCCACGTCCCACAGGGACATCACCGGCTGCCAGGAGCAGAGACCTCAATCCCCTTCGGGGGACGGAAACAGGAAAATCCACTTGTTCAGGTACTCAATCATGCTCATGCTCTGAATATACTAATCCCCGACAGGGGACGGAAACCTACCGCCTCTTATCTTGACAGAGGAGGTTAGTTTACCTCTGAATACCACTAATCCCCGACAGGGGACGGAAACCCTTTCTCAGCAATCCACCGGCGAGGGCCTTGTCCACTCTGAATACCACTAATCCCCGACAGGGGACGGAAACCATTGAAAACTATCCGGAATTGGAGCAGAAGGTATTTCTCTGAATACCACTAATCCCCGACAGGGGACGGAAACCAGGTATACGGATATGGCGTGCTGGTCGGCTCGGCTGCTCTGAATACCACTAATCCCCGACAGGGGACGGAAACCGAAGCTCTGTCTTGAGCTGACTACGCCGCTTGTCCAGCTCTGAATACCACTAATCCCCGACAGGGGACGGAAACCCAATCTTGCAATCCCGACCTATCATCACGTCATCACAGCTCTGAATACCACTAATCCCCGACAGGGGACGGAAACTTCTCCCCATAGCGGTTGGTGTATTCCGTATATCTAACTCTGAAGACCACTAATCCCCGACAGGGGACGGAAACCGCCTGGACGGTCTCAAGGGGCAGCATGCCTGTCAACCTCTGAAGACCACTAATC
>Ga0180438_10007685_pt1 | contig 13957 bp, 6 predicted proteins | sample SS_ome_12_FD_132455 | JGI IMG/M metagenome (GOLD analysis project Ga0180438, IMG submission 132455) | Hypersaline lake sediment archaeal communities from the Salton Sea, California, USA - SS_3_D_2 metaG | ecosystem: Environmental > Aquatic > Non-marine Saline and Alkaline > Hypersaline >... | reverse complement strand
CTGCTGCACATGGTGGCCTACGAGCCGCCACCTCCTATCCATGAGGCGCGAGCCGACCTGCCGGTGGGCGTGCAGACGGTGCTGGCGAGGGCCTTGGCGAAGCAGCCAGGCGACCGATACGCCACGGCGCGGGCATTCGTGGATGCGCTGGAACGCGCGATGGCAGGGGAGAAAGTGGTTGAATCCCCGGCGCTGACGGTGCAGCCGCCTGCTCCTGTGTCGGCGGCAGGGACTTTTGGGGAAACGGTGACGCTGCCAGCCCCGGTGATCGAGCCGGAGGAGACTGCCGGGCCTGTTGCTATGGAATCTCCGCCAGCCCCGGTGATCGAGCCGGAGGAGATGGCCGGGCCTGCTGATATGGCACCCCCACCGGCCCCGGAGCCGGGGATCTCTGCGGCAGAACGCGTGTCCAGGCTGGTCACGGCCTGGCAGGAGATGCCTGTTTGGGTAAGGGCGTCGGCGGGGCTGGCTGTACTGGCGCTGTTGGTAGGGGTGGTGATCGCAGGCGTTGGGTGGCCTGTCGGCGGGGGCAGAATGCAGTCCACATCGGGCTCGCTGGCCCCTGCCCAGTTCTTTGTCTCGAATCGCGACGGCAAGCGGGAGGTGTATCGCCTCAGCGGGGTGGGGGTAGAGCGAGTGACGCACACCCCCGGCTACGACGAGAGCTGGGAGCCGGCCAATGGAGCAAGGAGCGATGTCCTCTTCACGTCGAACCGCAACGGCAAGCGGGAGGTGTATCGCCTCAGCGAGGCGGGTGTGGAGCGAGTGACGCACACGCCGGGCGACGGTGAGAGCTGGGAGCCAGCCACAGGTGCAGGAGGCGATGTCTTTTTCACGTCGAACCGTGACGGCAAGCTGGAGGTGTACCGTCTGGGCGAAGCGGGCGTGGAGCGAGTGACCCACACTGCCGGCGACGGTGAGAGTTGGGAACCAGCCAAGGGGGCAGGAGGCGATATCTTTTTCACGTCGAACCGCGACGGCAAGCGGGAGGTGTATCGCCTCAGCGAGGCGGGTGTAGAGCGGGTGACGCACACCCCCGGCTACGACGAGAGCTGGGAGCCAGCCGCAGGTACTGGACGTGACATCTTTTTCACGTCGAACCGCGACGGCAAGCGGGAGGTGTATCGCCTTGGCGAAGCAGGGGTAGAGCGAGTGACCCACACACCGGGCGATGGCGAGAGCTGGGAACCGGTCGCAGGTGCTGGGGGCATTCTCCTTTTCACGTCGAACCGTGATGGCAAGCTAGAGGTGTATCGTCTCAGCGAAGCAGGGGTAGAGCGAGTGACCCATACTGCAGGCAATGGTGAGAGTTGGCTATCGACTCGATGAGGGTCGGTGGGATCAATCTTTTCGTCAGCGAGGAGGGAGAGCAGATGCATCAGGCTCAAGATCAAGTGGACATACTCCAGGAGCAGATCAAGCGCCGGCGCAAGCGCGGCATGGAGGATCTCGCCAAGATCGTCAACCGGGGCCAGCATCCGGTATACAGCACCTTTGAGGTGACCTCTACGTCCGAGCGCGTCTATACGGTGCAGATTCGCTCGCTCACGGACTTGCTCAATACCTGTACCTGTCCCGATTATCGCTCCAACACGATTGGCACCTGCAAACACATCGAGGGCGTACTGGCGAATCTGGGCAGCGAATTTGCTGACCAGTGGGAGGAGTTCATCGCCCAGGCTCCGCCCATCGCACAGATATACGTCCATCACGCGGATCGTACCACGGTTCGCGTCACGCTGCCGCTCCCGGAGGGCAAGCGACTGCACGCTCTGCTGACCCGGCACTTTGACGCCGAGGGGATCCTGCAGGGCAGGGTGACGCAGAGTCTACCCGCGCTCCTGAGCGAGCTGAATCGTTTGTCCGCCCGTGACCGCCGCCAGATGCACGTGGATCAGGCCGTGCACGATTATCTGAGGAACCAGCAGGACATTGAGGCGGTGGATCAACAGAAGCGGTGGTTCCTCGACCAGGTGAAGGAAGGCAACCGCTCACTCAACGTCCTCTCGGCATCCCTGTACGGCTATCAGGAGCCGGGCGTGATCCACCTGGCTTTTGGAAGGCGTACGCTGCTGGCCGACGACATGGGCCTGGGCAAGACCGTCCAGGCTATCGCCGCCGCTACCCTGCTCAGGCAACTGCGTGATATTCAGCACGTTTTTGTCGTCTGCCCCGCGTCGCTCAAGCATCAGTGGGCGCGCGAAATCCGCCAGTTCACCTCGTTGTCCGTCCAGGTCATCGAGGGCAACCGCGTCCAGCGCCGCCAGCTCTATGGAGATCTGCAATTCTTCAACGTCATCAACTATGAGCTGGTGCGGTATGACGAAGAAGAGATCAGCCAGCAAGAGTTTGACCTGGTGATCCTCGACGAAGCGCAGCGGATCAAAAACTGGAGGACGAAAACCGCCGACACGGTCAAGCGCTTGCGCAGCCCCTATGCCTTTGTCCTGACCGGCACCCCACTGGAGAATCGGTTGGACGAGCTCTATTCGATTTTCCAGTTCATCGATCCCACGATTCTCGGCCCGCTGTGGCGCTTCAACCAGCGCTACTATGAGGTCCAGCGGCGGCCGTCTGGCTCGTACAAGGTGCTGGGCTACAAGAACCTGGACGAGCTGCGCCACCGCATCGCGCCTTACATGTTGCGCCGTGTGCGAGAGGAGGTGCTGCTCGATTTGCCCGAGCGCGTCGACAGCAACTTTTTCGTCGAGATGACCGAACCCCAGTGGAAGGCCTATGACGAGTACGGGCACCGGGTGGCCCGGCTGATGGCGCTGGCTCGCCGGCGTCCGCTCACGCCGGAGGAGCATCAGATCCTCCTGGGATGCCTGGTAAAGATGCGCCTGATCTGCAACGCGCTGGCGCTCCACGATCCCGAGATCAAGCCTCGGGACTGTGAAAAGACCGCCCCCAAGCTGGTCGAGCTGCGCGAGATCCTGGACGAAGAGGTCGCCAGCAACGGTCACAAGGCCATCCTATTCAGCCAGTGGAGCAAGATGCTGGCTTTGACCGAGCCGGCGCTGGAAAAGCTGGGACTGGGGTGGGTCAAGCTCACCGGCGACGTGCCCACCAAGAAGCGAGGTGCGCTCATCGAACAGTTCTTCCAGGATCCACAGTGCAAGGTGTTCCTCTCTACCGATGCTGGTGGGGTGGGCCTGAACCTGCAGGCTGCCAGCATGGTGGTCAATCTCGATCTGCCCTGGAACCCGGCTGTGCTTGCCCAGCGCATCGCGCGCGCTCACCGTCACGGCCAGGCGCATACGGTCAACGTCGTCAACCTGATTGCCAAGGGCACGATCGAAGAACGCATGCTCGATACGCTGGCTGCCAAGCGGGCCGTCTTTGATGCGGCGCTCAACGAGGATAGCACCGTCACCGATCTCTCTTTCGCAGACGCAGGCCAGGGCGTCCTGCAGCGGCTCGAGGTGTTGCTGGGGGCGCGTGAGGTCGTCAAGCCCGAACTGGTCCTGGAGCCCACCGCGGCCGGGGCAGAACCGGAGGCTGTGCCCATGCCCACGTTGCAGGGTCTGGCCGAGTTGTTGGTGGGGCGCTACCCAGGTCGGATCCTGTTGGTGCGAGAGGCCCCGCAACTCCCCGGCGCGCCCGCCGATGGGAACATCCTCGTCGTGGTGGATCGCGAACCGGCCAAATTGCGCCCCAAGGTCGAGGCACTGTTCAACGAGCACTATGGCGATTTCCCGTCGCCGAATCTGTTGTTGATGGAGCAGGAGGGCTATCGGGCGTTAGCCGCGCTGACCGGTGAGCTTATGGAGCAGACGGCTGAGGCTGCCACTGTCTACCATGCGCCGGCCATCCCAGCGCCAGCGCGCGGCGACGAGCGCAAGGCGCTGGAGCGGCGACTGCGGCGGGTGAACAGGGGATTCGATACGGCCGACAAGCGGCTCAAGCTGGCTGCCGTCGTGCTGGAAGGTGGCTTCCCAGAGGAGGTGATGCGCCCCGTGCGCCAGGCGCTGGGCTGGGCGCTGAGCGCGCATCTGGCGCTGGTCAAGGACAAAGCGCCCGATCAAGATCTCCCTTCCCCGCGCCTGGTCGAGGCGGAGCTGGTCGCCTCTGGCCGGGTGCCCACCGATCTGGCAGCCCGCGTGGACCGGGTCCGTGCGCTCACCGCGCCGCCGGCAGAGGACGAGGAGGAGGCCCCGCCTCCGAGCGTCGAAGCCGCCGAGGGATTCATCGCCATCGTCCAGGAACTGATCGACCTGGGCCGCGAGTTGGTGGCCAAGGAAGGGCTGTGAATGACCAATGACAAATGACAAATGACCAAACGGGGGGGGCGACAAGGTGACAGGGCGACAGGGTGACACGGCGACAAGGTGATGCGGTGGCCATTCGCGTCATGCTTGTGCGTTGGTCCTCATTGGTCGGGTGTCGGAGAGATCAGGAGGGGAGAGATGGGCGGATTGGTAACTGATCCAGGCGAGGTGGAGCGCCTGGCGGAGGAGCGAGAGGATGAGAACTGGGAGTTCCGCAACCGGATCAAGATATAGTTCGGCTTCAACGACGAACGGCTGATGTCGGTGGTGCGCGAATTGGCCGACGAGATCACGGCGCAGATTGACTGCACCCAATGCGCCAACTGTTGTCGTCAAACGAGCACCGTGGTGGACGACGCCGACATGGAGCGGCTGGCCAAGGCGCTGGGGATGATCGTGCCGGCCTAGTGCGAGGCCTACCTGGAGTTTGACGAGGATTATGGGGGGGGCTGGCCCCGCCGAAACCGCTGGCGGCGGTAGGCATCACTCTCTGAGCATAGCGCAGGCACGGGCGACCCAGCAGCAGAGGGTGAGGGAGCGCGGAAAACCAGGAGGATGCGCCAATGGAGGCACTGACTATCGCCTTGTTGGTCATGTTGGTCATACTGGTGGGAGGGCTCGTGGCTGCGGTCATCTGGCTCGGCTTGCAGAGCCGTGACCAGCGGGGGACAGATCAGATCGTAGCCTTGCAGGCCGAGATGAGAGCGATGCGTGAGCAGGTTGGCCAAAACCTGGGAACGGTTACCCAGCAGGTCGCGGTCTTTGGGAGTGTGCAGGAAGGAATCGGGAAGGTCACCGAGGCAACCACCAAAATCCTGGCCCTGGGCCAGGATATCGCTTCGTTGCAGGACATATTGCGTGCCCCCAAACCGCGTGGCGGCTTGGGCGAGATCATACTCTGTAACCTCCTGGCACAAGTCTTGCCGTGCGAACGATATCAGATGCAGTATTCCTTCGCCGACGGTGCTCGGGTGGACGCGGCCATATTCCTGGCCGACCACGTTGTCCCCATTGACGCCAAATTCCCGCTCGAGAACTTTCAGCGTATACTGGATGCCGAGGACGACAGAGAGCGGGGATCCGCTCGCAGGTCCTTCGTTCGCGACGTCAGGCGGCGTGTGGATGAGACGGCCAAGTACATTCGGCCCGATGCCGGGACGTTCGAGTTTGCGATGATGTACGTCCCTGCCGAGAACGTGTATTACGAGGTGCTCAGCGCCAAGGACCTGTTCGAGTACGCGCTCGAGCGACACGTGATCCCGGTGTCGCCAAATTCCTTTTTTGCCTATCTGAACGTCGTCGTTTTCGGACTGCGTGGCCTGGAAATAGAAGAGAAGGCCCGCCTTCTGTTGGGCCAGCTTTCGCGCCTGAGAATGGATTTTGGGGACATCCACGATGCGTTTGGCACGTTGGGCAAGCACGTGGTCCACGCGCAGAGCAAGTATAGCGAGATAGACGTCAAGATGGGGCGGTTCGGTGACAAGCTGGCTGACGTGGCCAGCGGCGCAGCGCTACCCGGGGGGGGCGACCAACCGGCGCTGCCAGGTGACGAATGAGCGTTCGACTTTTCCTCGCCCCGGCCGGGGGTAGCAAGACCGCCCACGCTATTGTTCTCATCCGCGACCTGCGGTCCGCTGACCCTTTTGCCCCGGTGCAGGTCGTGGTGCCCAACTTTTCGCAGATGACCGCCTTCCGGCGCCGCCTGGCCCAGGCCGGTGGCTGTCTCGGCGTCGAGGTCGGGACATTCTATCGACTGTACGCTGATGTCCTGGCGTGCGCTGGCACCCCTGCCCCTCGTCTGTTTGACCCGGTCCAGCACCGGCTCCTGCGGGCAATCGTGGACCGGTCGTGCGAGGAGGGGCGCTTGCGCCATTATGCTCCCCTGCGTGACAAGCCCGGCTTTGTTCGCGCACTGCGCACGCTGATCCAGGAACTCAAGCGCGCCCGCGTTCACCGCGACGATTTCACTGCCGTTCTCGCCGATCAGCCTCCCCGCCTGGCCGAACTGGCCACCATATACGCCGCTTACCAGGATTGGCTGGTGACCAGCGGTTGGACCGACGCCGAGGGACAGGGCTGGCTGGCCGCGCAGGCGCTGGAGTGCGATCCCGCCCTCTACGCCGACCTGGCGCTCCTGGTCGTGGACGGCTTTGACGAGTTCAACCCTACCCAGTTGGAGGTCCTGCGCCTTCTGGCGCACCGGGCGGCAGAGACTGTTATCACGCTCACTGGCGATGCCTCGATCGAACTCGGCACAGGCGCTTCGACTGAGCTCAGCATAGGCGCTTCGATCGAACTTGGCACAGGCGCTTTGACAGGGCTCAACGAAGGCACCGTTCATCCGGGACGCGCAGCCCACCGTCGCTTCACCCGCGCCCGCGCCGCCCTCACGACCATCTTCCCTGACCTGAAACCAGAGACCCTGAAACCCTTCGGGCTGAGCCTCAGGACGAAGCCTGAAACCACTGAACCCGGCTCCCCCCTACGCACCCTGGAACGCCGTCTCTTCGAGCCCCTCCCTGAGGATCGCCCCCCCGTGGACAGGGCCGTGGCCTTTGTGGAAGCGCAGGACCGCCGCCAGGAAGTGCGGGCTGCGATGCGTTGGCTCAAGACGTGCATCGTCCGGGATGGTGTGGACCCGCGAGACGTCGCGCTCCTGGCTCGCGATTTGGGTCCCTATCTGCCTTTCCTGGACGAGACGGCTGTCGAGTTTGGGCTGCCGCTTCACCTGGCGGTCGGCGCCGATCTCTCGAGCGACCCTGCCGTCGCAGCGGTTCTCTCGATCCTCTCTCTAGCGGCGTTGGATTGGCCCAGTCGTCTCGTGATCGAGATCCTCACCAGCCCCTACTTTGATTGGTCCGCTGTCCTTGGCGATGGCGTGCCGCAGGTGCACACCTCTGATCCAACCGCTCCCGGTCCGGGCGACGAAGAGGGGTGCCTGCCTGCCGCTCGGGAGGTAGGAGCCAAGTTGGGTGCCTGGCTCGACATCGTAGCCCGATCCGGGTTGGTCGTCCAGGGGCTGGATCAGTGGCGCGAGGCACTGGATCGGCTGGCGGAGCCCAAGCCGGCCGGTGATGCTTTGGAAGGGATGGGAGCGGCCGGCGAGGAGGAGGACGTGGTCCCCGCTGAACTTCCCACGCCCGAGGAAGCCGCTGCGCTGCGCCGGGCCTTTGAACGGTTCGTCGAGCGACTCGCGCCCGAACCGCGGGCCACCGTCCGTGACTATGTCGCCTGGGTGGAGGGCCTGATCGGGGAGGATCCCAAGCTGGTCCCCGAGTCCATGTCCGTGGAAGAAGACGACTCGCTCCACGGGTGCTCCTTGCGCGTGGTTGATCGGGTGCGGGAGGCACGAGAGGGGGCCGGTGGTCACCCCTTGGCCGAAAGGGACGTCGCCGCGTTGCAGGCTTTCAAGGACGTCCTGCGTGGATTGGTGCTGTCCGAATCACTGCTGGCTTCCTATCCTTTCGAGGGTGAAAGCCCGGGGCACAGGGTCCCCTATATCCGCTTCTTCGCCGAGGTGCGCGGTGCGGTGGAGGGGGCCGGCTACACCCTCCCGCCCCCTGAGCAGGGCGGTATCCTGGTCGCGCCGGTGCTGGGCGCTCGGGGGCTCTCATTCTGTGCTGTGGCTTTGCTGGGCCTTTCCGAAGGGGAGTTTCCCGCCGCCGAGCGGGAGGATCCCCTGCTGCGGGAAAAAGACCGGGCGCTTTTGCGAGAGCGTGGGCTGGCGTTGGAATTCCGCCTCCATGGAGAGGAGGTCACCCGGTTCTACCAGGCTATCACGCGCGCGCGGGAGCGGCTCCTGCTGTGCCGTCCCTACCTGGCCGACGACGGGCAGGCGTGGGAGCCTTCTCCCTATTGGCAGCACTTGCAACGAGTGGTCGACGCTCCCGTCTCGCGCATCCGTCCCGCGGAGGTGGGGCTGGGAGATGCTGCCTCGCGGCAGGAATTCCTCAGTGCGGCAGCCCAGGCAGGAGTCGCGGCTGTCCCGAGCGAGGATCAGAGCCCTGTGGGGGAAGAGTGGGAGATCGCCCTGTCCGGCGCGGAGGTCGTGCGGGCGCGATTGGCTGACCCGCCGGGCGATGTCCACGAGGGGGATTTGCGCGTGTTGGCCCCGTTGCTGTCCAGGCGCTACGGCTCCGCCCACGTGTGGTCCAGCAGCCGGCTGGAGACGTACGCCAAGTGCCCGCTTCATTTCTACATCGCTACCGTATTGCGCCTGGAGCCCCGCGCCCTGCCCCAGGAGGGGTTTGACCGGCTCGTCCTGGGCTCGATTTATCATCAGGTTTTGGAGGAGGTCTATCGCCAGGTTCCTTCAGATCCTCTTCCTGCTCTGCCGCAAGTGGCGCAGAAGGTGTTTCGGGACGCTCCTGCAACGTATGGCTTCCGTCCCACGCCGCTCTGGGAGCAGCAGCAGGAAGAGTTCCTGCGGGTGTTGGAAAAGACCGTCGTCGCGTTGGAAGATGCGCGGGACGTGTATGAGCCGTGTGCCCAGGAACTCGCCTTTGGTCTGCGGGGCAATCCGACGCTGACTCTCCAGTTGCCAGAATCGAGCACCGAGCGTCCCGTGTCCAGCATCCAGATTCGCGGCTACGTCGACCGCGTAGATCGCGCCCTCGATGGCTCCTTACGGGTGATCGACTACAAGGCCGGCTCCTCGCGCATCTTGGCCCGCGAACTGGAGGAGGGAACGCGGCTACAACTGCCCCTTTACGCCCAGGCGGTGCAGGAAGCGCTCGGCATAGGGCCTGTCACTGAAGGCTTCTACTGGCACATCGGCTCCGCCAGTCCCAGCTATCTGCGGTTGGGCCGGTACGAGGGCGGGGTGGAGGGAGCGATCGCGAGCACGACCGAGCATGTATTGGCGTACGTCGCTGCCGTGCGGGAGGGGCGGTTCGCTCCCACGCCGCCTGCAAGCGGCTGTCCTGGCCATTGTCCCGCTGTCGGGTTCTGCTGGCGGTACGTGGCGAGGGGGTGGTGATGGCGTCTATCCTCTCTCAATTCACGTTCACCAGCAGGCAGGCCGATGCTGTCCACGTCCCCGACGAGGATGGTGTTCCGCTCACGGTCGTGACCGCCGGTGCAGGCTCTGGTAAAACCGGTACGCTCGTCGGCCGATACCTGGCCCTGGTGGAATCCGGTCTGCCCCTCCGGTCCATCGTCGCCATCACCTTCACCGAGAAGGCCGCCCGCGAGATGCGCACCCGCATCCGCGGGGCGATCGAGACCTGGCTGGGACAGTCTCCCGAGGGGGGCGGAGGAAAAGGCGACGATTTGACCGGGCGGGAGCGGTGGGAGGAGGCCTTCGCTGAGCTGGATAGCGCCCGGATCGGCACCATACACTCCCTGTGTACCGAGATCCTGCGCGCCCATCCCGCCGAGGCCGGGTTGGACCCCGACTTTGGCGTCCTGGACGAAAATCAGGCGGCCCTGCTCAAGGCGCGTGCCGTCGATGCCGCTCTGGCCTGGGCGGCTGCATTTCCTGGTGTTGTCTCCCTGTTCGCGCATCTGACCGAGCATCAACTGCGCCAGTCACTGGAAACGCTGGTGGAGAAGCGACTGGACACCGTCGCCGCCTTCGATGTCCTCACCGATGCCCCCCTTGCCCGCTGGTCCGGGGTGCTGGAGACGTGGCTGCGCAAGCGGCTGGAGGATCGGGTCTGGACGGAGCCCCTCGAGCACCTGGCCCGGCTGCAGGCCCGCCAAACCGACGACAGGCTAGAGATCGCGCGACGCGAGGTTCTGGTTCACTGGGCCGAGGCCCGCGCCGGGCTGGAGGCACGGGATTGGGACGTGCTCCTGGCCGCGCTCCTGGGAATGCGAAAGGCCATCTCCACCGGCGGTGCAAAGGGGAACTGGGCGAGCGATGATCTGACGGCAGCACGGGAGTCGATGAAAGGTCTCCGTAACCATTTTGACGGCGTCCTCGCACCCCTGGTAAAGAAGCGGCCCATCTCCTGGGCGATGGATGAGCGATGCGCCGACGTGCTCCCCCATCTGCGCCTCGTATTCGACCAGGCTCTGGCGGAGTACAATCGCCTGAAGGACGAACGTCACGCGCTGGACTTTGACGATCTGGAAGCCGGAGCGCTGAGGCTGCTGGAGCGCAGCGAGGATGTCCTCACCCGGTGGCAGGCGCAGGTCCGTGCCGTGCTGGTGGATGAGTTTCAGGACACCAACAGCCGCCAGCAACAGATTGCCTATGCGCTCAGTGGGTTTGTCAAATCCCAAATCCCAAATTCCAAATCTCAAGCTGGCGCGCTCTTTGTGGTGGGGGACGCCAAGCAGTCCATCTACAGGTTCCGAGGGGCTGACGTGACCGTGTTTCGCCGCGTCCAGGAAGACATCACGAGCGCTGGCGGACGGCACATCCCCCTTGATCTCACGTTCCGCGCCCACGCCCCCCTGGTCGGCCTGGTGAATGATCTCCTGGCCCCGATTCTCGGAGAGGAGTATGACCCGGAGCGGCCCTATGCGGTCCCCTTTGCGCCGCTGACGGCCCACCGGAAAGGGCCCGGCGACGGTGTCCAGCCCCCCTATGTGGAGATGCACCTGGGATCGGGGGAGAACGCCGCTGAGGGAAACCGGGCGGCTGCTGCCGCGCTGGCGCTTTGTCTGCACCGTCTGCACGAGAAGGAGGGAGTGGGGTGGAGGGACGTGGCGCTCCTGTTCCGGGCCTCTACCGGTTTTCCCGTGTACGAGGATGCGCTGGAGCAGGCAGGCATTCCCTTTGTCACCGTGGCGGGTCGGGGCTTTTACGATCGGCCGGAGGTGCGGGATTTGCTCAACGCGCTTGCTGCGCTGACTGACCCCACCAACGACCTGGCATTGGCTGGCCTCCTCCGCTCTCCTGCGTTCGCCCTCAGCGATGCCGCGCTCTATCATCTGCGCTGGGGGTCGACGGAGGGGGTGGCCAAAGGACAGATGAATGGACCATCTCCTGGGCCTTGCTCTCTTTGGGACGCGTTGCATGGCCCATTGGATCAACTGGATCCGTCCGATGCAGGCCGTGCCCTCCGGGCGCGGCGAATTGTCGCCGAGCTCCACGCCCTGGCTGGACGCACCACGGTCGGCAATCTGCTGGCACATTTCCTGGACGAGACCCACTACCGGGCAGCCCTGTATCTGGCCGGGGGCCACCGACTGTGTCGAAACGTGGACAAGCTCCTGGCCGACGCTCATCGAAGCGGCCTGGTCAGAGATCGGGAGTTTCTCGAATACGTCCAGTCTCTGCGCGACGTGGCTGCCCGCGAGGGGGAGGCGCCGGTCGAGGCCGAGGGGGCGGTGCAGTTGATGACGGTCCACAAGGCAAAGGGGCTCGAGTTCCGTGTCGTGGTCATCGCGGACGCGGCCCGCTCCGTGGGTGGCCGCACCCAGCCGCTCCTCGTCTCACCGGAGCTGGGCATCCTCCTGCGTCTGAAGGAGGAGGACACGCAACCCGCTACGTATCGGCTGGCCTCGCTGCACGATGCTGACGAGGAAGACGCCGAATCCAGGCGCTTGCTCTACGTCGCCGCCACCCGCGCGAAAGACAAGCTCATCGTCAGCGGGCAGATCACGGTGAAGAAGGATGGCACCCCGTCACTGCGGGGGTGGCTATCCTGGCTGGGGGAGGTCATCGGGCTGGACCAGGCCCAGATACCCAACTCTCTCGTGGCCCCACAGCCCCTGGATCTACCGTGGGCAGGCGATCCGCTGACCTGCGCCGTGTACCCGGCGCCCAGCGACGAGGATGTCGCGAGCCCCGTTGACCATGGGGATTTTCCCCCTCCCTCTGTGTCCCTTCCACCGCGTTTCCCCGACATGGTCGCGCCGTTGACAATTGCTGTCCCTGATGAGTCTGATGCCAAGATCCAGGAGCGGGAGAGCGAGCCCCCGCCCCGCGTGTGGCGCGTTGTGCCCGTGGCCCAGAAGCCCGAGGGCCCGGCCTGGGTGGTGGGCAAGCTGGTGCACGCTGCGCTGCGCTACTGGCGGTTCCCCGACTGGCTGGACCTGGAGGAATTCCTGCGCGCATACGCGCTGGAGGCCGGGCTGACCGACCCGGCCGAGGTTCGTGGCACCACCGCCGAGGCCCGCCGCTTGTTGGCACGTTTCCAGGCCGATACCCTCTTTGCCACGTTGGACCGGGCCGAACGTCACCACGAGGTTCCATATGCCATCGAGATCGATGGCACCTTTAAAAGTGGTATCTTGGACCTGTTAGCCCGCTTTGCCGGGGGATGGACGGTGGTCGAGTTCAAGACAGACAGGCTCCCAAGTGGGGCAGACCTGCAGGCCTATATCCAGAGAGAGGGGTACGATGGCCAGGTGCGAGAATACGTCGCGGCTGCGACGGCTCTCCTCGGTGATCGACCCCGGGCATCCTTCATTTTCCTCAACGTGGGTCGCCAGGTGGTGGCGGTTCCGTTTGACACATAGTCGCCGCGTGGTAAAATTCACTCTCTGAATTTCAGCGTGTGAATTTTGGGAACTGCCGATGTCAGAAATCGAGCGCCAACTGCGAATTCTAGAAGCCCTGGAGCACAATCCCGATATGACGCAGGCCCGACTGGCTGCTCAGTTGGGCGTTGCCGTGGGCAGCGTCAACTGGTATCTCAAGCGACTGATACGGAAGGGGTACGTCAAGGTGACGCAGATGGAACGCCGCCGGCTCAAGTACCTGGTCACTCCGCAGGGACTGGCGCTGAAAGCCCGGCTGGCCTCGCAGTATCTTGAGGCGTCGCTCCGAGTCTACCGGGAGTTGCGTCAGGCAGCGCGCGAGACGTTGGCCCAGGTGCGCGACAGGGGTTATGCGGCGGTCAAGGCTGACGGCAGGGGCGAAACGATGGGGATCTTTTGCCTGACTTGCTTGGAGGAAGGTGTGAACGTCGAGAAAAATCCGGGGAAAGCACTCCCGGAGGTGCGGGCAGAGGGGACCAGATTCGTGGTACGATGGCCTGGATCTCTGGATCAACGGGGTGAAACGTAGGAGTGGAGGTGCCTGCCGCACAGCGTGACCCAGACCTGTTCGCTGCGCGTGGTTTCGGCAGGCCAAAGGGGTAAACTTGAACGCTGACCTCAAGCGTGTGCTCGCACGATTCAAGTGGGCGTTGGAGCCTGGCGAGACCCTGTCACAGCGCACCATGCGCGGCGGTGCGTGGATGCTCGTCTTGCGTGTTGTTGAGCGGGTACTGGGACTGGTACGCACCGTCTTGCTTGCCCGCCTGCTGGTGCCGGATGATTTCGGGGTGATGGGGGTAGCTCTCCTGGCCATGTCGGCCCTGGAGACCGCCTCGCAGACCGGTTTCGACATCGCCCTGATCCAGAAAAAGGGCGAGATTCGCGAGTACCTGGATACCGCCTGGACCATCCAGGTCATACGTGGCCTCGTGTTGTTCGGCGTCTTGCTGGTCGCAGCACCGCTGGTCGCCAGGTTCTTTGACAGCCCTGAATCGATCGCGATCACGCGTGCGATAGCGATCGTGGAACTCTTGAAGGGATTGACCAATACGGGAGTGATCTATTTTCAGAGAGATCTAGAGTTCAGCAGGCAGTTTGCCTACCAGTTCAGTGGCACATTTGCGAACCTGGCCGTAGCCGTCTCGGCGGCGTTGCTGTGGAGGAACGTATGGGCGCTGGCGCTGGGATTGGTGGTTGGGCAAATCGTGCGTTGCATCCTGTCTTACCTGATGCATCCATACCGGCCCAGG
>Ga0180438_10007684_pt1 | contig 13957 bp, 16 predicted proteins | sample SS_ome_12_FD_132455 | JGI IMG/M metagenome (GOLD analysis project Ga0180438, IMG submission 132455) | Hypersaline lake sediment archaeal communities from the Salton Sea, California, USA - SS_3_D_2 metaG | ecosystem: Environmental > Aquatic > Non-marine Saline and Alkaline > Hypersaline >... | reverse complement strand
TTGGATTCTTAGTATTTTTATAGATATCTAATCCTATAAATTCTTTCAAATTTGCCTTAGTTGTCTTCACATATTTTGAATAAATCACATGACCACCAATTTCTTGATTTATATATGTGTGTCCACAGCTGTAAATTTTTACTAAGTATACCTTGTTTTCATTGTATTGATCTTGTACCCTTATAATTGTTTTCATATTCTCATAATCTCCTTTTAGTTTAATTTAGTTTGTTTCGTTCTTGACTATGATTATATATTATCACGTATTAACATTTATGTCAATACGTTTTATGTTACATAATTATTACATACCTAAGGTTATACGATTAAAAAAAGAAAAGATACGATTAATGATTAATGATTAACGATTAAAAATAGTATTGATTTAATTAAGTGTATGTAGTTATAATTAAAAGTGTACCGATACAATTTTTAATTGTACTGAGAAATACATTAAAGGTACAATAAAGACTTGCTACGATATGACTACAGTTTACTAAAGGAATTATTGAAAGACTCACTACGGTATAATTAAAGACTCACTACGGTATAACTAAAGGAATTGTTGAAAGACTCACTACGGTATAATTGAAAACTAAAGTATGACTACAATTAACTACAGGTATAATTAAAGACTCACTACGGTATAACTACGGTATAACTACGGTATAACTACGGTATAACTAAAGGAATTATTGAAAACTAAAGTATGACTAAAGGAATTATTGAAAACTAAAGTATGCTATGGTTGCTGAGAGTTACTAAACCAGTTAAAAGAATTACATTTTTTCTATAGGCAATTCGTACCCACCAAGTCAAGATTTTCCGATCTAATTTTTAACTTTTGTTATCCAGATGTTTATATTAAGCAAATTTAAAAGTATATAGAACCTAAGTGACAGTTGATGGACTAACGTTAGCAATATCTGTCACTATAGTATTTTAATTTAGTGACAATCATTGACACTAGTTTTCTATGTTATACATTTTATTAACACTTGACAGTTTAGGCACACGCAGGCACTTTTTAGGCACTGTTTAGGCACACCTTATATAGCATTATTACTACATTTGGGCGGTTTAGGCACTTTTTAGATAAGTTATATATATATATATTATATATAAAAAAAAATACTTTATACGTGGAGTTTTTTTTCAATTTCTTTTCAAATGAGTTAACTTATATAAAAGTGCCTAAAATGCCTAAATCAATCTATAGCTTAAATACAACATGCCTAGAATTTTTCAAAACCTGCCTAAACCTAGTCAGGAGAGGTGCCCAAGCGAACTAAGAACTCCTAGTTAAGCTAGAGTACTGTCTGAAAAAAGTTTAGGCACTTTTTAATTTTTTAGGCACTTTTTCTTCTTTTCATGATGATATTTTTTAATTGATAAAAAAATAAAAAAAAAGTGCCTAAGAAAAAAAAGTGCCTAAACTTTTGCCTATTTTGTTTCATTTAGAACGAAAAGGGTATTTTTTTAGATAAATGTTTGACAATTTTAACTAATGTTATAATTTAGTGACAAGTTATCCACAGTTATTTTTATATCAAATGATAAGAATAATTACGTTAATTGGGTAACCGCAGTCATACCAACTTATATAGTGCTGTTTATTGAAAATCAATAACCACAGTAAACCATAGTAAAACCTTTATGTATCAAGGGATAACAAAAAAATGAAGCTGAGAATATTCTTAGCTTCATTTATATAACCACAGTTAAACCATAGTAAATCCTTAATGTACTAATGGGTAACGAAAAAGGAAGCTAAGAATATTCTTAGCTTCCTTGTGATTACCATGTCTTTATGTGAATTAATTCACTTGTGTTATGCTCGTCTTCCTTTAGGAATACTACCAGTACTTTATCATCTTTAGTATACCCTTTATTTTCAATACAGAAGTACTCAGTACCGTCATAGTTACCGTTGTTGTCGTATGTTTCTATAACATCTATACACCACTTATTGTCTAAACTGTAGTCATCTACAGTTACCACTTTAAACCCTATCACTTCATATACTGTTAAACTTGCTATTGTGTAACTTAGTATTACTAATGCTGTAAATATTATAATTAGTTTCTTATTCATTTTTTTCTCAATCTCCTTTAAGTTTAGTTTAGTTTAGTTTAGTTTAGTTTAATTTACTTTACCGTAGCATAACCTTAGATTACCGTAGTATAACCTTAGAGTACTAGAGTAGCACTAGAGTAGTACTAGAGTAGTACCACTCGGTGAGTAATAACCTTACCGTAAATACATTATATCATGTGTGTTAATTCATGTCAACCAATTATCACTAATTAATACTTTTGTAACAATTGTAACTTGGGTGTAACAATGTCACAAAAATTATACACAAGTTGATTTTGCCTCAGGGGGATAGGTGGAAAAAATCTGCGAACAATTTTTTTCAAAATCAATGTTAACCAATGTCAATAGTAGTCTTCTTAGTTAACCAATATCAATAGTAGTCTTCTTAGTCAATAGTAGTCTTCTTAGTTAACCAATATCAATAGTAGTCTTCTTAGTCAATAGTAGTCTTCTTAGTTAACCAATATCAATAGTAGTTCCCTTAGTTAATAGTAGTTCCCTTAGTCAATAGTAGTTCCCTTAGTCAATAGTAGTTCCCTTAGTTAATAGTAGTAAGATTTTGATTAACTAACATATAAAGTTTCACAAAACAATTCATATTAACTAGTTATCATGATATACTATGTTTAACCAAATAAAACCGAATATTGGAGGTAATATTATGTATTTTGAAAAAGGTGACGAGGCTGTAATTAAGGTAAGACAAGGTTATAAGTTAAGAAAGATAACAGTAGCTCAATTGGAGTATCTTGTAGAAAGAGAGAAATATAAGAATCACTCTCCATTTGCCGAACAATCAGGTAAGAGGACACCGAAATGTAATAAAACAACAGTTCTACAATATCTTGTGGATAATGCTTTAACTGATGATGAAAGACAGTACATTCTTGATAAATTTAGAAGAAACGAGGGTATATCTTGATTTAACGGTGGTGATTGTATGCGTATTTATGATAAAGATAATAATTATCTAACAAGGTTATCAACAGGTATGGGTTTGCAATTGAGAATAGGTTCTCTATTAGACATTCATGGTACTATTTACATTGTTAAAAATATGACAATAGATAACACTAACGATCAACACATTACATATGTTGACACATTATTAAATCACAGATTAAGGAGTAACATTTTAGAATTTAATCAAGGTTATTATAGACCAGAAGAAATACAGGTTTATTTAAATAATATAGGTTTAGATATAACACTTAAGGATGATATTGATTCTTCAAAAGACACAGAGATAATAAAGGTTTAGATATAGTAAGGTTATTCTTTTTTAATTGATTGAGAGGTGTGAATATGGATGAATCGAAGAATAAAAATATTTTAGAAGAATTAGAGATATTGAGTTCTTTAATTGATGATGAATTAAAAATAGCAAATAATAAGTTCCCATTGTTTCAAAGTATGCATGAAGCTTATGGAGTAATGAGAGAAGAATTAGAGGAATGTATTAATGAATTTAAGAAAGTTAAATTTATGATTCTGAGTAATTATTGGACATATACAATGAATGATAAATTTCACATGAAGAATAAGAGATCTATTGATAAGTTATTAATTGAATTAGATTCTGTGATACTTTTTAATATTTACGAATTAATTCAATTAGGTGCTATGGTTAGAAAAAGTAAAATATTGAATGATAATTATAAGGAGATAAGTAATGAAAATAAGTGATTTATTTAAACTTAATAAGTTTGTGATTATTTTTTTAATTGTTGTGATGTTGACAATGATGTTTGCAATTGGTTTAACTGCTAGTGTTATATTTAATAGTTTATTTGATGATATTGATTCAACTAAACCTATCAAGCCTATTAAGATTGAGGATGATATCATTAAATCAATTAAAGGTGAATATAAGAGCGATGATTACGAGATTAAAATTATTGATGTTGATAAAGATTATACAGAGGAATTTATGTATAAAGAAAACAACGATTATAGGGTTGTTGTGGTTAATCTTGAGATTAAGAATAAATTAGATAAGGATTTTATTATTGGTTCTTTTTTGGCAAAAAATGATAAGGGTGAAATGTTGACTAGAAATTTCACTAAGAATAATTCGATTGACGCATTGGCTGTATTATTACCAGATACAGTATTGAATGGTAGTATTAGTTTTGAGTTACCTAAAGATTCTAAGAGTATGGTTTTGACATACAAAGATACTTTAGGTAATGATAATTTGAATTTTAATATTGATGTAAATAAATAAACATGTTAAACTATATTTGATATTGGATTTGTCAATACTTTAATTGTTTTTAGTTAACAATTTACACTTTTTTGTTTAATTATGAGTTGAGTTTCTTTTGTTTTGTTTTGATCAAATTGTTATTAGATTATTCGTTTTAGAATTAGTAGTGATTTTTGGGATATTGCGACGTCATACTGTTAAATTGGTAGGAAAAGACCACCGTCTGGTCTTTTTTTATTATACATTTTTTTCTTAATTGTGTTTATTTTTCGATAAACTTATTAATTGTCGATATGATACAATATTAATAAATGATATTAAGGAAAGAGGTAAAATGATGATTCATAATTCAATCAAAGATGTAAGTGTTAATGATGTGAGAACACTTAACATAAAAGGTGGCTTGGTGATTTACATTTATAAAAATAGTGCATTAGATGATTCTAATTATTACATGTCTGTGCTATCACATAATATAATTAATTACGCATTAGGAACTAATAATTATACATTAGCTAAACATAAGGCAATTGACAATTTAACTCATATAATACAACAATATATAAACGAATATAATAAAACATTAGATATCTTAGGATATGCAAATTAAATTAATGAAAGGAGTTGTTTTAATTGGATAAGACCAACATGACAGATAGTTCTTATTATAGGTTAAGGATTCATAGAGCAAAATGTCCTATATGTATGTTTACAGAAAAGATACGAGATTTCACTAATAAGAAGATACTCAGAGGTGATTCTATAGAATCTATAACAGACTATATAATTAATAAACATCCTATTTATAGTAAAGATGATAGTGAGTCATTTAATTTTATTATTCGTTCTCATGCTGAATATTTAGACACGATGTTATCCGATATTAAGGTTAAGACAATGTTTAAGTCAATAAGATCACAATTAGATGATGTTGATATTGATGATATGAAACTAAATGATAAACTTAAGCTTATTCAGAAATTAGAAGATGAATTAAACATTGAAAGAGATAATATGAATGATGAACAAACATCAATATTAAAGGCTTTAACAAACGAAACATTACCTCTTTTAATTGGTCGATTTAACAAAGAGATAATTAGAGGAAACGCTCAAGCAATAAGACTTTTATCTAATAGCGTTTCTATGACATTAGATTCACTCACAGACTTAAATAAGAAAATTAAACATGTATCAGAAGAAATAAAAGATATTGATGAAATGGAGTTGTTGGAAATTGACTCAAGTAGAAAAGAAAAAGTTGTATCCTTATCCGACAGAATACAACAAGCTGTGGGAAACTCAGACTAATGCAGTAAGAGACATATTTTGGTCAGCTTCAAAATCAGAGCGTAGACAATACGCTCTAAGTAACCCTTGTATATTTGGTGAGCAATATATAAAACCTTATATTAGATTATGGAATACTAATACAGCTAAACATCAATATTATATGTTATATGAATCTCTTATTTGTAATGATGTTATCATTCATATTCCTGTAGAACATGCTAAGTCTACTTGGTTTAGTTTAGTTTTACCATTATGGTTTTTAATTAACGATCGTAATACTCATGGTGCTATTATTTCAAATACTGCAACACAGGCTTATGGTTTTTTATCTGCTATTAAATGGCATATAGAATTTAATGAAAATTTACATAAGGATTTCCCAGAACTAAAACCAGATTATAAAACGAAATGGTCAGAATCTGAGATAATGGTTATTCGTGATAAAGATAAGCAATCAAAAGATAGCTCTATTGTTGCTAAAGGTACTGGGAACGCTATACTTGGCTCTAGATTTGAGTGGGTTATAGCAGACGATATCTGCGATTTAGATAATACAGCTAGTGAACAACAAAGAAATAAAACTTTTAATTGGTGGAATGAAATAGTTGACTCAAGGGTAATTGAGGGAGGACGTAAGATTATAATAGGAACACTTCAACATAATAAGGATTTATTATGTACTTTATCTGATAATTCAACATATAAATATATTAATCTTAAAGGATTAGATAAAGTTAATAATATTCCATTGTGGGAAGAAAAATGGTCAGTTAAAAGGTTATTAGAAAAAAAGAAGGCTATTGGTACAGTTGCATGGAATAAAGTTATACAAAATGATAGATCGGCTTCAAAAAATAAGCTATTAAATGCCGAATGGCTTAATTATTATGGTGAAACTGAGAAATATAATTTTAATATTTTTTCTGAGGATGTACAATGCTATATCGCTGTTGACCCTGCTATAGCAGATGATAAGGATACAGCAGAAAAGAAAAGACTAGATAAATTTGCTTTAACTGTTATGGGTTTCGATAAGATATCTAAATTAATATTTTTATGGGAGTATTACACAGGTTACTTGACGTTCCCAGAACAATTAAAGATAATAGAAAAATATTATCTCAAGTATCAAGAAAACGGCGGCAATGTTAAAAAAATAGGTATAGAATTAGCAGCTTATCAAAAAGCTTTAGCACAATCTAGTTTTTTATTGGAATCATTGCCACCAATTGAGGGTGTGAAAACTGGTGGTAAATCAAAGGCAGCTAAGATTGAAGCTTTTGGAGTTTATTCAGAAACAAAGAGATTCTATATAAAAAGAGAACATGATGAATTTATAGATGAATTTGTAGAATATGAAGTCGGTGGGAGATCACCTAATATTCTTGATAGTTGTACTATAGGTATAGCTATGATAAAGGGTTGCGGTTCAGTATCAGATATAAGTATATTTAAACGTCCTAAGTTAACTAATGTATGGTAAATAAAAAAAAAGGAGAATGAAAAAAATGATAGTATTTAAGACTGAAATGAAAGAATTACCTTTAAATTGTACTTCCTGTGAGCTATCAGTTGATATGTGTAAATTACCACTTGAGATATTGAAACATAAAAATGGTAGAAGTAAGTATTGCCCATTGATTGATACTGATAATCAAACGATTGTTAAAGATCACAGTCCTTTAAATGAGGAGTTAATTATCGATAATAAAGAAGATTATTAAAAAACGAGGTGTTAAATAATGAATTTACAAAAAGCATTGGATATAGTTGAAACAGGTGAAAAATTATTAAAAATTGATGATATAATGGAGAGTATTAAATATATTGATAAAAATAAAAAACTACATGACATTTTAATTGAAGTTAAAAACGACATAATCCTTGAAATGTTTTCATTGTATTCTAAACAATATACAATAAATAGCAAAAGCAAAGTATTAAAAGGTAAAGTATCAAAAACCAGTTAAAATAAATTATATACTCTAAAGTATACTACTCTAAAGTATAATACTCTAAAGTATATGAATTTTGAGAAAGGAGTGCTTTATGATAAAACGTAGAGAAATAGGAACAACAGGGCGTTCTATGCAATCTATGTATCAATATACTTTAGACACAGATGAATATTTGTCAACATTAAAACATCCTTCTAATATTCCGATATATGAACGTATGGGTAGGTCTGATTCACAGATAAAAGCAATATTACTTATGTTAGAGTTACCATTAAGATCGACTCAATGGTTTATTAAGTCATATGATGGCTCAAATGAAGCTAAGAAAATCTCACAATATATTGAAGAATCATTATTTGGTGATTATCCTAATGGTATACAAGGTGGTTTTGATGAATTTTTGAAAAATGTATGTACTATGTTTCAATTTGGTCATTCTGTATTTGAGAAAGTATTCGAGGTTAAAAATAACTATCTTAAATGGAATAAATTTGCAGTTAGACCACAATCAACAATCTATGAGTTTTTATATGATAAAGTTGGAGATATAAGAGGTATAACTCAAGAATTAGTAGGTCAAGGATTTAAGCTTGTTGATATTAATATAAATAAACTTCTTATATTTTCTCATGATAAACAGCAAGGTAATTTTGAGGGAATATCTGCTATAAGATCGGCTTATAAACATTGGTCAATTAAAGATTTTTTATATAAGATTTTAAATGTAGGTGTAGAGCGTAATTTAGTTGGAACTCCTACTCTAAAACTTCCAGAAAATTATACTCAAAATGATTTTGAATTAGCTAAAGAAATTGTAACAGATTTAAGAAGTTCTGAATTTGGTGGTGTAACTTTACCAAATGGATTTGATTTAAGTATGTTTGAGGGTAAAAGAACACTCATTGATGTACTTCCATACATAGAGTATCAAGATAGACTTATTTCAAAATCGATATTAGCACAATTTATGGACTTAGGTTCATCTTCATCTGGTTCATTTGCTCTAAGTTACGATCAATCGCAGATGTTTTTATTAATGCTCGAATCCTCGGCTAAAAACATATGTAATATAATTAATTCTCATGCTATTCCTGAATTAGTAAATCATAATTTTGATTCAACTTTATACCCTAAGTTAACATTCAAACCTTTAAATTCTGGGAGACTAATTAATGTACTTAAGACTTTAACTGATGGTAACTTAGTTATCCCTGACACAGATTTAGAGGAATGGTTAAGGGATATGTTAGATTTACCAGATAAAAAAGTAGATGATAATACATTTGTACCAAAAGACACTAATGAGATTCAAAGTAAACCGAGGGATAGATCAAATCAACAAAAGGCAGAAGATGATATTATATCAGATGAAGAAAAGGGAACAAGTGAGAATGAAAATAGAGCAAATAATATAACATATAAGGATAAAATTAAAGATAATAATTTAAATATGAAACTAAATGAAACTAAGGATATTGAGGATATTAAGGATATTATGTTAAAACAATTACATGATATCAATGAAAAAGTAATAAAGCTTGATTCCTCTAAATGGTGTACTATTAAACCAAGATATAAAAAAGAATTAACTGAGTCTATATATGATTACTTTAGGAACAGCACAGATTCTATTAAGTGTGATGATAGCAAACTGTATATTCTATCATCTGTGAAAGCCTCTAATGTGAGTGAGAATTTAAAAGATTGTTTTTTAATAAAGTATGTCAATGAAGATTCAAATATTATATCAAAGTTAGATTTAATTATAAATGATGTTTTGTCATCTATGATTTTATGATAATATTATTGATAAGGTATAACAAATTATATACAAAGTATAATATATACCTTATCAATAATATTAATTTTCAATAATTATTCTCACTTCTTAAATAATACTATTAAGGTATTATATGAAACTTTAGAATATTAAAATATAATAAGCTAACACTAATGAGAGGTGGTGTTAATTGTGGGTTATAAGATAATAGCCGACACATTAGGTGCAACAGTAACTAATGGTAATAAAAATGTTACTACATCTAGTAGTAAAATATTTGACTCAGATAGCACAAGAAAAACATTATTATTAACTAATAATAGTGCTTATGATGTATGGTTAGGTTTAGGTGAGGCGGCAGTTGTTGATGATGGTATACTTTTAGCTGCTTATGGTGGTTATGTACAATTTGACAAGGATTTCATGTATGAGGGTGATATTTATGCTATTGCTGATGGTACTAATACAAATATAGCCTATACTCAAGGGGTGGTTTGATAAATGAATATTTATATACCTCCAAGAAATTTTAAAACAATAACAGTTGAGAAAATAAATATATCAGATAATAATTCTAATACATTTTATGGTTACTTATCTGGTGAAGACTTAACAACAGGTATTAATAATACAGGATTCGGAAACCAATCATTATCAAATATAACAGAAGGTGATGGAAATACTGCTATAGGTAAAGATAGTTTATTTAGTAATACTAGTGGGGATTCTAATACAGCAGTAGGATATCAAGCTCTAAACTCTAACACGACAGGGCAATTTAACACAGCAGTAGGCTACGAAGCACTAGAGTCTAACACAGACCAAGACGAAAGCACAGCGTTAGGTTATAGGGCGTTGAAAGCTAGTACAGGGCAATATAATTCCGCTTTTGGTGCTTATTCTCTTTCACAGTGTACGAGCGGAACTAGTAACGTCGGAGTTGGACGGAGTACATTATTTGCAATAACTGAGGGTGGTTCTAATTCTGCATTTGGTAGAAGTGCGGGAAACAAGATAACGACAGGGAATTATAATGTGTTTGTTGGGCGTGATTCTGGGGCGAATGCAAGTCAGAAGGTAGATGCTGAAAATAGTATCGCGATAGGATACAATACCTATACAACAGAATCTAATCAGGTAGTTATTGGTAATAGTAGTATCACGAAAGTAGAATTTGCAGGAGCAAGTCAACAAGCATATCAAGCAAATCCAACAGACTTACCAGAGTGTATCACAGCGATTACAAACATTTTAACATTGTTAAAAAATTACAAAATGATGGCAGCAAGTTAATGAAGGAGATAATGACAATGAATAGAAAGATAGTATATTTGACTAGTGAACAAATTAACGACTTAATAACTTTAATCAATAATAGATTAACTTTAGGTGTTAGTGGTAATTTAATAGGTGAAGCTAAAACTATTATTGATATAGTCCATAGTTTAGAAATGGGTTTATTAAATTTAGAAGAAACTAAGAAAGAAGAAACTAAGAAAGAAGAAACTAAGAAAGAAGAAACTAAGAAAGAAGAAACTAAGAAATAAAGAGGTGATATTTAATGCCTTATAGTAAAGATAATATACCTAATAGTATCAAAGAATTACCTAGTAAAGCTCAAGATATTTTTATAAGTGCTTTTAATAGTGCATTTGAGCAATATAATGATGAAGAAAAGGCAACAGTTACAGCATGGACAGCAGTTAAAAAGGTATTCAAGAAGAAAGACGGAAACTGGATAAAGGGTTGTGAGAACTATAATTATTTAATATCTTTATCTGATAATAGTAATGATAATAAATTAGTAGAAATTATGAGAACAGGTGAATGGAAACATCCAACATATGGAGAATTAAAGATAACTGATGAAACCTTAGAAAATATAATATATAATTTCAATGATAAAGTTAGAGGTATAGATATACCAATAGATTTAGAGCATGAAGTATCACAACATAAAGGTGAGGCAGCAGGATGGATTAAGAATCTAATTAAAAAAGGCAATAAATTATTAGCTGAAATCGAATGGACTAAATTGGGTGAAGAGAAAATAAAAGATAAAATTTATAAATATTTTAGTCCTGAGTTTAAATTTAATTATACAGATAATGAAACAGGCAAGGTGTATAAAGATGTTTTGTTTGGTGGAGGTTTAACTAATAAACCTTTTATAAAACGCATGAATCCTGTAATGCTTAGTGAAAATATTACTACGGATTTTTGCGAATATACACAAACTATTAAAAAGGAGGATGGATTTATTATGAATAAAGAGTTGTTAAAAGTATTAAAATTATCTGAATCTACTAGTAATGAAGAAATGATAAAAACAATTAATGAACTAATGCTAACAAGTGAAAAAGTAACAGAATTGACTAAGTCTCTTAATGATATGACTAATGCTAACAAAGAATTAAAAGAAAGTAATGAGTCATTAATGGGAGATAACGAGGAATTAAAAAAGCAATTGTCTGAAACAACAGAGAATAAATCAACAGTAGAAGAAAATAATATTAAATTATCTGAAAAAATAAAAGATATCGAGTCAAAATTATTGAGTGCTGAATGGGATAAAGTATCATCCGTTGCTTTATCAGAAGGAAAACTTACTCAAAAAATGTTACCTGTGTACGAAAAGAGTTTTAAAGCTAATCCAGAAGCAACTAAAGATATGATGAAAGTTTTAGAACCGGTCGTTAATTTATCAGAAAATGGTTCATCTAAATCAAATGATGATAAATCTAATACTGATTTATTTAATGATGAAGTTACTAAGTACATGAGTGAGAATAAAGTAGACTACAATCAAGCGATATTAGAAGTTGAGAAAAATAACCCTCAATTGTTCAGATTGTTTGATAATGAAAGGAGAGGTGTATAATGGCTAGTGGAGAAAATGCTATTCTTTGCAAGACATTTACTGCAGGTGGCGACTTAAGTGCATTACAATATAGATTTGTTAAATTATCTGGTGCTAATACAGTCACAATCTGTGGTAATGGTGAAGTACCTATTGGTATCCTTCAAAATGACCCAGAGAGTGGGGAACAAGCTAATGTTATGCTTATGGGAATCTCTAATTTAGCGGTACATGCAGCAACATCAAGAAATGATAAATTAGGTTCTCAAGCAAACGGCAGAGGCACAGCAGTGACAGCAGATACAGCAACATATAATGCTATTGCTCTTGAAGCAGCAACAGCACAAGATGATGAAATTAAAGTATTGTTGACTGGTATTGTGAATTATATAGCAGGATAATAAAAAAAAATAAAAGAGAGGTGAATGTGAATGAGACCTACAACTAATAGTGTACATATAGATCAAGTTTTATCAAATATATCAATTAAATATAAAAATGGGCTTTATGTAGCTGATAATGTTGCCCCATTAGTACCTGTTATTAATCAAAGTAACAAGTATTATATTTTTAATAAGGCTGATGATTTTACAGATACAGCTGAGTATAGATCACCAGGAACAGCTTCAACAAGACATGGATTCAGAGTTTCAACAGATTCTTACATGTGCGAAGAAATCGCAGATTCTACAGTTCTTGAAGATGAAACTAGAGATAATGCAGATTCAGTGTTAAGAATTGAAACAGCTAAAACTAATTTTGTAACTAATAAGGTTCTTTTGAAACTTGAAAGAATTGTTGAAGCACTTTGTATGACAACAAGTAACTGGGATAACTCAGCTACACCAAGTAATCTATGGGATGATTACGTTAACTCAGACCCTATCTCAGACATTGAGACTGCAATAGATACAGTTGAAGATAATACAGGTGCTAAGGTTAACAAGATGATTATATCTAATGATGTTTGGAAGAAATTGAAACATCATCCACAAATTTTAGCTAAGAAACCTAATGATACATTTAGAGTTGCAAGTGTAGAAGATGTAAAATCAATATTTGATATTGATGAAATCTTAATTGGTAAAGCTTCATATAACACAGCTAATCAAGGTCAAACTGCTTCATTTTCTAGAATTTGGACAGGTGATGTTTGGTTAGGTCATGTTACTAAATCACCATCATTAGAAGAGCCAAGTGCAATGTATACTTTTGTATGGAAAAGAGAAAATCAAATGCGTGGTGTAAGAAGATGGAGAGACGAAAATGTACATAGTGATATCATTGAAGCATTTATGAATTTTGATTGTAAAGTTACTGCTTCAGATATGGGTTATGTATTAGAAGGATGTATTTCTTAATAGAATATCCTAAGTATTAAATTAATACTTAGAGTTGCCTGAGTATCAAATTGATACTCAGAGTTTCCCTTAAATAAGGAGTGATTATAGATGGGTTTAAATGATTTTATTTATAATGGTAGAGTGGCAACATTTGATAAGGTTAATGTAAAACAAACCTTAAATATAGGAGATCAAACAATCTACTCTAATCAAGGTAATAGTTATTTTGTTGATAGTGGCTCAGGTTCGTCAAGTAATAGCGGTAAATCATGGTCACAAGCATTAGCAACAGTTGACCAAGCTATTAATAAATGTACTGCTAATCAAGGTGATAGAATTATTGTTGCAGAAGGTCACAGTGAGTCTTATACAACAACAGGAGCAAAAGCAACATTTGATGTAGCAGGAATTGAGGTA
>Ga0180438_10007683_pt1 | contig 13958 bp, 9 predicted proteins | sample SS_ome_12_FD_132455 | JGI IMG/M metagenome (GOLD analysis project Ga0180438, IMG submission 132455) | Hypersaline lake sediment archaeal communities from the Salton Sea, California, USA - SS_3_D_2 metaG | ecosystem: Environmental > Aquatic > Non-marine Saline and Alkaline > Hypersaline >... | reverse complement strand
GAGCCCGGCCTGCCCGGTTTTATACTTATCAATGGGATGGCCTATGGTGAGGTCGATCCCGAGGACAGGCGCAATGCGCTGATTACTGATATAGAATTCGCCCCGAAAAATGAGAGGGGCATGGTTGCCTACAGCACGGAGTTCCGTATTCAGAAACCCGTTGCTGAGGGCAGCGGTATCCTGTTTTATGACGCTGTTAACCGGGGAGCTCCTGTGTCGGAATTGATTCTAGGTCCGGCTATCTTCGGTGTGCCCAGTGTCCCTACCGAACGCGGCTACATCTCGCTTTGGAGCGGCTGGCAAGGGGACCTGAAACAGGAACCATCGCTTCTCAATATCACCGTGCCTGTTGCGACCAGTAACGGCCAGACTATAACCGGGATGCTTCGCAGTGAGTATCTTGTCAAGTTCCCCATAAGCACGCTGGATCTCTCCAGCGGTGAATTTTCTGCAGATAAACATATCAGTTATCCTCCGGTTACCCTTGACACAACGCAGGCCACCCTGACCATGCGGGAAAAAGAGAGCGATTCCGGTATTGCCATCGCCTCGACAGAGTGGGCTTATGCTGATTGCACTGCTGTTCCTTTTCCCGGCCTTGTTGATGCTGGCAAGATCTGCCTGAGGGACGGCTTTGATCCTAACTTTATCTATGAGTTGGTCTATGAGGCCAAAAACCCCTTGGTGTTGGGCCTCGGGCTTGCAGCCACCCGTGATCTTGTTACCTTTCTGCGTTATGCAGAGGCGGATGATTACGGCAATCCAAATCCCCTTGCAGACCAGGTCACTGCCGCAATGATGCATGGCACCTCGCAAAGCGGTCGTTTTGTTCGCAGCTTTATCGATCTTGGCTTTAATGAGGATGAACAGGGAGGAATGGTCTTTGAAGGGGCCAATCCACATATTGCTCCTGGCCGCATTCCCATCAATGTCCGTTTCGGGCAACCTGGTCGCGCCTACGGGCAACATGAGGATCACCTCTTCCCTTCCCATGAGTCTCCCTTTACCTGGATGCCTGTCCGCGACAGTGTGGCAGGGCAAACAGCAGGGATCTTGGATCGCTGTAAGGCAACCGGGACCTGCCCGAAGATCATGTGGACGGTAAGTTCCACCGAGTATTGGCAGGGCCGGGCTTCTCTGCACAGCACAGATGCGGAAGGAAAACATGATGTGGGCATTCCCGGTAATGTGCGGATGTATCTTTTCTCCAGTACTCAACACGTTGCCTTTCCCGGCTTTCCTGCTATCAAATCGGCCCAATGTCAGCAGCTGAGTAACCCCAATAGCTATATTCCTGAACTGCGGGCATTGATTGTGGCCTTGGAAGAGTGGATCACGGAGAATCGGCAGCCGCCGAAAAACAGTATTCCAAGCATTAAAAAGAGTACCCTGACACCTTCTGCTCAGACTGCTATCGGCTTTCCGACCCTTCCCGGCATGACCTATACAGGTTTACTCAACGAACTGACCCTGATTGATTACGGGCCGGGTTTTTCTAGCGTAGATGAGAGCGGCATCCTGCAGGAACCACCCTTTCTGGTGAATGGTGCAGATTACACGGTCCTGGTACCCAGGGTGGACAGTGATGGCAATGAGGTGGCTGGAATTAAATCTCCTGATCTGCTGGCACCTCTCGGTACCTACACCGGTTGGAACCTCAGAGAACCCGGTTATGCAGAGGGGGAACTCTGCGGATTAACGGGATCTTACCTGCCCTTTGCAAAAACAGAGGAGGAACGCCTGATAACCGGTGATCCCCGTCCCTCTCTTGAGGCCCGTTATGGCGATCATCAGGGGTATGTGGAGGCAGTACAGGCTGCGGTTGAGCAACTGGTTGCAGAACGCCTCCTGCTGCCAAGTGATGCGGAGCGCTATCTGCTACGGGCAGAAAACAGTTCAGTATTGCGATAGAGTCAATGCAGCTTTGGGGAGAAACTTTTTAGAAATCTACAGTCATGGTCAGATAGGTTGACAAGGGCAAGGATGGAGAATACGAGCTGCTTGAGGTGTAATCTGCATATTTCTCATCAAAGAGGTTAATAACATCCAGCGCAAGCAGGTAACGTTCCTTTTCTCCGAAACGATAGGAAACCTGCGCGTCAACCCGGCCCCAGTCATCTGATTCCTGCTGATTCTCTTTGTCCAGATAATAGCCAGCTTCCCAATGATAACGGACCCGTCCCCCTGCCCCGCTCGCCGGGTTATACCCCACCTCCAGATTCACAACATGCTCCGGTACCCCGGTCACAGTGTTATCGGCATAGGACTGACCGTCAACCTGATATTCATCATACTTCGCATCAATGTATGCGTAGTCAGCGTGAACATACCCGTATTCAAAGCCGTACAGATCCAGCCGCACTTCTGCGCCGTTACGGGTGGTCTTACCCACGTTGTCAAACTTACCAGAGCCTGCCACGCTTTCTATAAAATCCTCTGAGGTCTTGAGCTGGTAGCCGACAAGTTCCGCCATAAACCAATCTGTAGGCCTGATGCGGGAACCTGCCTCCACCTGGGTCCGTTTCTGTGGGTCCCAGTTCTCCTGGGTAAAGGCGGCCATCTCGGAAAAGCCGGGCATAAGAGCAAAGCCCTGGCTGTAATTGGCAAACAGCTCCAGATGGTCATCTAACAGAGTAAGCACACCACCTGCCTTGGGAGAGAAAATAGTCTGGGTATCCATAGAAAACTCATTCCCGTTGTCCAGGTAGTCCACAAGATCTCCAGCAAAATAGTCAAAGCGGGCGCCTACGTTCAGGCGCAGGAAAGGAGTAACCTGAAGACTGCCTTCGGAAAAGAGCCCAAGAGACTGCATATCTATATTATAATTCCAGAACTGCTCCCCTTTTTCCCGGCCGGTTCCGGCAAGCAGCCGCCAACGTTTGCGGCTATCATCCTCAACCATATAATCGGCACCCGCTGTCAGGTGCATTTCCCGGTCAAGGAGCTTACCGATAAAGTTATAACTTCCGCCCACTCCGTAAACAGTACGGTCAAAGTCACGGAGATTGCCAACAATAGTGTCCGCAGCAAGCCCTTCCGGGTCACCTGCATACCAGCGCTTGAAGTTCTGGTCTGAGTTCCAGAGATAGAAGAGGATCTTGGAGGTCGTGTTGAGGCGATAATCAAAGTCCAGCCTGCCTTCCAGGCGATCTTTGCTGCCGCCGTTGGTCTCGCTCACGGCCTGGGTGGGATCTGCATCAAACTTCTCCTGGGTCAGATAGCCCGGAGCATCCCAGTCTGAGTTAAAGCCCCGCAGGCTGATTCTGGCACTCAGGGAGTCATTGATCTTGTGGGTGATCCGGGTAGCGGCGTTCAGCTTGTCCCAGTCGGAATTATCCTGGTAGCCGTCTGTATGGTAATTCAGCAGGGAAAAGACATAATCGGTCTCGTCAGTGGAGAATCCACCGACATAATTGCCCTCATAGGTATTATGGGCACCGTAATGCAGTTTCACCTGCTGTCCGTCAACGCGCTTTTTGGTGTAATAGGATAAGGTCCCGGCAGAGGCGTAGTTGCCGTACAGGGCCGATGCCGGTCCTTTGATAACCTCTGCTCGCTCCACCTCGTTGGGATTAATGGTGTTGGTATCTGCATAGCCGTCGCCTTCATTAAGGAGAATACCGTCTACATAAATAGCGGTGTTAGGGCCATGCGAATTCCCGGTAAAGCCGCGCATGATGAAGTTGGCCGCAGTTCCTCCCTGTTTGTACTGCACAACAGAGACCCCAGGAGTCTGCTCCACCATATCCAGCGGGGTAATATAGACCCGGTTCGTGATCTCCTCACTGTCCAGAATCGTAGCCGAGGTGCTCTGGAGATTGGTGTTGACAGCCTGCCCCCGCACAACCACTTCATCAAGCAGGGTGGAAGAACCCGTCTCCTGCTGCTCTGTTATTACCGGGTCTGCTGCTCCGGCAAAAACCGGAAAAAGCAAGAGCAGAGCAACAGCAGGTAACAGGGGATATTTCCTGGTACTTCTTTCCTGTATATCAAGTACGTTCTTATCGTTCATCAATCGTTCCTTTCTGTTTGAGAAGACAGGAAAAGCACAGCCCTCTCTGTACTACTCATTATAAACACTCTAAAAAAACTGCTCCCGACGCCTATACAAGCACAGTCGGGAGCAGGGAGATGGCTCATGCTAACAATTTATTGTATTTCCAGGGTCAAGGTGGCATAAAACGCTTCAACATCACAGACTGTTTGATCCGAGTACGGCTCTTCGTATTCTGCCTTGATCAGCCAAACACCGGGCTGGAGGATACGAATTTCCCCTATGCCTTCTTTATCGGTCTTTGCTGTATAGGCAAAGACATCCTTTTCCGTGGAGAAACCCATATAGGTGGCAAAGAGCTTGCCCTGATGGGGTTTGCCGTACAGGAGCAACTGCACCGGAAAATAATCACCGGCCCGCAAAGAGGAAGGATTAGCCTGTGGAATAATCTCCAGAGGATGTCCCACCGGAGTACTGTTCACTTCGCCCTCATCCTCTCCAACTGTCAGGAGGGCCTTCATGGTCATATGAGAACGAGAGCATCGAAGGACGTTTTCCAGACCTTCCTTGGATTGGCGCTTACCGCCCTCAGTGGTCTTGGTGTAGAAACCGGTTTTGCGCTGAGCTGCAACAGTATAGGTGCCAGGAGTGCTCAGAGCCTCTTCTGACTCGAATTCCACACTGTTGCTCGCCCTGAGAGGAATGGCATACCCACCCGGCTCCCGCAGACTCATGCTCTCCAGGTCTTCCTGCTGGAGAAAACGGCCCAGGGGATAACGATGCCCCCAGCCTATGGAAATATGCGGCGTTTCCCCACTGTGAAGGGTATAGCCGTCTGTGTTGATCCAGGGGAAATGGGCTGAAGCCGGAGAAGAAAATAATCCACTCAGACCAATGGTCAGTGCGCCTGCTGCAATAACTTTACGCATAATTATTCACCAGATATTGATAATAAGGTCTTAAAAGGAATAATCCAGCTTGGCCAGAAAGGCCCTGCCAGTACGGTAGTTGCCGTCATCGCCCTTATCGGAATCAAAGATATTATCCGCCTCAAGGCTCAGGGTGATATGCTGACCCAGTTGTTGAGCAATTCTGGCATCCACAACCGTGTGTGCATCTATCTCTGAGGTATTGCTACTGTCTTTGTACTGCTTGCCGGTGTAGCTGATGCCTCCACTCAAGGTAAGACCATAGGGGCTGTAGCTATAGGACGGGGTCAGGGAAAGGCTGTGCTCCGGCACATAGGCCAGATTCATTCCGGTCTCGGTATTTTCCGAGTCCGTATAGGTGTAGGAGCAGTTAAAGGAAAACTCACCCAGGTTGAGCCGGGCAGAGAGCTCCAGCCCCTGGGTGGTGGCCTCATCCACATTATAATAGCTCTGTAGAGGGAGACCGTCGTAGAGCAGCCCTGTGTCTTCCCGTACCACCATATCCTCTACCTCATTGCGGAACAGGCCAGCAGAGAGGATCAGCCGGTCATCTGCCAGCCATTGCTCAATGCCTGCGGAGTAGCCCAGGCCCAGCTCCGGCTGAAGATCCCGGTTAGACTGGAGATAGTAGTCGCCGTGCTGATACGGGGTATTATAGTAAAGCTGGCGGATGGTCGGGGATTTGAAGGAACGTCCGGCAGAAGCACGCAGGGTCGTGCTTTCAGAGAGGGTATACATCAGACTCAGCTTGGGATTAACCTCCGAGTCAAAGACTGAGTGGTCATCAAAGCGGAGACCTCCCACCAGAGTCAGGGACTCACCCAGGACAAGCTCATCCTGAGCATAGAGGCTGGCTGTATCCACCTCCTCATCCACCCGAATCACCGAGCCGGTGGGGTTCTCGATAGTATAGTCAATGGCCTGGCGTTGCAGCTCTCCACCCAAGGTCAGGGTGTTGCTGTCATTGGCGTACCAGGTATATTGCAATTCGCCCTGGTTATAGCTGATATCTCCGTACTTATAGCCGTGGGCATAGCCCGGTGAACCGTGAACAAAGTCCCAGTTATAGACATAGCCTTTGATTGCAAGGAACGTATCCTTACTCAGCCGCCACTCCATACCCGGCGACAGGCGCAGGCTGTCTTCCTCTCGGTTATCTTCCTTTTCATAGGAACTGGCCTCGCCCTTGAGAAAGAGGTCCATGCTCTCGCTGGCTGCCAGATCAACCTTGGTCATCAGGGAATGCCGATCCGAGTCAATGGGGGTATCCCGTGCATCCTGAGCAGACTCGTAGTTATAATTCACCAGATAGCCCAGACGCTCTGAGGGCTTATCACCAAAAGAGAGATAGGCCTGGGAGGTGTTGCGGTAATCACCATCGTCCGAGGCCGGGGATGTTGTCCCGTCAGCATTGACCTTTTCCTTGATGGTGTACCAGCCATAGGAGGCACCTGCCCGGGCGGTCATCTGCTGCGGGGTCCTGCGGGTAATGATGTTGATCACCCCGGCCATAGCATCGCTGCCATACAGGGCCGAGCTCGGTCCCTTGACCACCTCAATCCGCTCAATCATATCCACAGGCAGCTGGTTAAGGCCGATACCATACTCGCCCATACCACCACTCTGGCCGCAGCCCATAGCCCGTTGCCCATCAATAAGGATCAGGCCGTAGCCGTCATTAAAATTAAGGCCGTGCATATTGGCCCGCCAGGTATAGGTACCAAACACATCATCATGGACCGAGGTATTGATGCCAGGCACGGTCTTGAGCACATCTATGGCGTTCTGGGCCGTACTCTGTTCTATCTCCTGTCGAGTGACCACCACTGTCTCCACTGGCACGTCCTTCAGGGTATGCGGGGTACGGGTGGCTGTGACCACCACCTCGTCCAAGGCGTGGGTCTTATCTTGCGCCTGCTCCTGGGCAGAAGCCTTCCCTGCAAGCAGGACAGCAAGGGCAAGTGCTGGCATCATCTGTTTCTTCATACCTGGTGTTCTCCTCCTTCTTTCCACATCGACAAACAGAACCATCATATTTCCTTGGTTCTGCTGTCTGTTCAGAATCAGCATCTCTTTTCAAAATTTTACACTCTTATGTAGTACAAATTTTATAACGAGGCAGGGTAACAGACAGAGACACGCCTGAACAATAGGGTAATAACCTCATTTTTCTGGGATTTTTCACAGCGGCACAGGGAAAAAACGGGCAAGAGCAAAAAGGCGGGAAGGCGCCGGGAGAAGAAAAAATCTCTCTATGTTAAGGAGATACAAGTCAGGACAAGGACAAGTCGTACAAGATACTTCCCTTAATCAGAGTATAGATCAGGGATTTTCCCGACTAACAGGGCAAAATGCCCGTGGAGACGGGCTGGTTTTTCCTGAATGTCATGAGAGGCTTAGAAGAAAAGACAGAGATGGTTACTGTGTGAGGGGAAGGAATCCAGCCCTTCGGAGGAAGGACTGGGGGGTGTTTCTTATCAGGCACCGCCGAACTGATCCATAGTGCAGACTTCCAGGACATATCGTCCCCGGGCAAGCAGAAAGTCGTACAAAGCCTGGTATGCATTTGCATCTGCAACAGCAAGGATCACATCCACACCGGATGTAAGGCCCTGAAGAGTGATTTCACCACCATTGGTTGGGACAATAACCGGAGTCCCCATGTCCCCGGTGTAGGGGCCGATTGCCAATGTTATGGTATTGTCCGGTTTCAAGATCGCCTCAACCCGACACTCCTCAGCTTCCGCATCGTGCTGCACAGCCTGAACAGGGCCGGTTGCATCTGCACCAGCCACAAACATCTCAAGCTGTTCAGAAGAGATAAAATTCATGCTCCGCACATACTCGTATGAACCCTCCCGGAGAGTACCGTTCCGGGTATATCTGTTCCGGCAAAGAATAGTTTTCTCGACATTGGGAGACCCGGCAGGCTCTCCGCCGAAATCCGCAGTGATGATCACGTTGGATGGGTCATTGAGACCGATCTTGTCCTGCTCAATCTCATTCTCATTGGCATCAAGCAGAAAGATTCCCAGATCCTCGTCAGTACCATCAAAACCAATATTTTTTCCGGTAAGACGGAACGGATATCCTTCCCGGATGAACCGGGAGTATTCAGTCTTTGTTTCATACCCGACAACCACTTCAGGGGCCTTGGACGGATATCCCAGCCGTTCATAGGTAGCGATGCTCTGAACAGCCTGGTTGAGCTGTCTTGGGATCTTGGCAGCCACTTTCACTGCATCAGGTGGAATGTCATCAGTGGGAAGGTCCAGACGCACCGGGATGCGCGGCATGAAGGAGACAAAATTCTTCAACTTGAGAAACTTGCCGTCAGCAACCTGCTCTATGACAACCTGCCGTAAGTTCTGCAAAACCGTCTTGACCTGCGCAGCGGTGATCGATGGATTCAGAATATGAATAAGTTCCGCAATCTGGTCATCGCCCAGGGTCTCTTCTGCGGTCGTGATACATGCGTAAGACGGAGGCTCGGTCAGTCTGTTTATCCGAACGTTGTATTTTACCGGCATACTGTTCTCCTTTTTTTATCTCCTGTATTTTGTGCATCAAAATACAAGTATTTTGCAACCATGAATGAGGTATTCTATATCTCAAAATATCTATATTCGTATACACAGAATACCTGTATGATATAGACCATGAACTATGCATTGCCCATCGTTATGATGAACGAAATTATATAGCCCTGTTACTTCGTGCCTGTCAACTGTTTTTCTTAAAATTTATTAACGTAACAGATAGATACAGGGTAAATACAGTTGCGGCACAAGCAAAAAACAGAAAAGCCAGTCAGGCGTATTTCTTAGGTAACTTCTGGATGTGGATACACACTCAGCAAGCAAGCTCATGCATGCTCACCTTGCGGGTACAGATATGAGTGAGGAGCTGCGGATTATGACTGATAACCAGCATGCCGAGTTTCCGCTCTTCAACCATCGAGAGCAACACCTGCCAGATCTGGGCCTGGCTGATGGCATCCAGCATGGCGGTGATTTCATCGGCAATGAGAAAGGCTGTCTGCGGATTCAGGGCACGGGCAATGGCAAAACGCTGAAGTTCGCCCCCGGACAGCTCATGGGGATAGCGATTGAGCCAGGATGTTTTAATCCCTAATTGGGCGAGCAGAGACTCATTGGGCTGAAAGGATTCAGCCAGAGAACGCTCCAGGGGCCAGCGGGGATTAAAGCCCTGCTCAGGATGCTGATTGATCAGCTGGACAGGATGGAACGTCCTGCGGGGAATAGGATTACGGTTGAGCCGGATTTCCCCACCCTGCGCCGGAAGATGGCCGCTGAGAATCTTGGCCAGAGTGGTTTTGCCAGAGCCGCTCGGTGCGATAAGCCCGATCACCTCTCCGAGCTGGATTGTAAGGTTCATATTCGTGAAAAGAGGCTTCCCACCATTATACGAAAAAGAAAGCTGGCTGGCTTCAAGCATGGGCCTGTTCCTCCTCAAGGATAAAACCATTTTGCGGCAAGGCCAGATACAGGGCCTGACTGTACGATTCAGCACAGATCCCCTGGCGAAAATCTGCTGCTGACATGGTCTCCACCAGAGCACCGTCCTTAAGAATAGTGACATCATCGGCAAAGGGCAAAGCCCCGCTGATATCATGACTGATCAGCAGGACAGCCCGGCCTTCATCAGCCAACTGGCGGAGATGGGCAAAGACCTGCTCACAATTTTCCTCATCCAGCCCGGTGGTGGGCTCATCAGCCAGCAGGAGCTGCGCCCTGCCCACGGTGGCACAGGCCAGGAGGACACGGGTGGCCATGCCCCCGGAAAGCTGAAAAGGATAGAGGCGCAGGACATCGGAGCCCAGTCCGTAGCGCGCAAAGACCGCTTCAGTCTGCTCGCTCGCTTCTTTCCTGGAAAGACCTGCCAGACGGGCAGCCCTGCGCACCTGTTTCCCCACCCGCTGCAAGGGGTCCAGTCCCTCTGCTGACTGGGGGATCAGGGCAATTTCTTTCCCCCGCAAGGGAGCCGGATTTCTGTATTCCTTTCCGTTAAAGAAAATATGTCCCTGACAGGTGCTGTTGGCAGGCAGCAGGCCAAGTATGGCAGCCAGCAGCAGGCTCTTCCCTGCCCCACTGGCCCCGGTCACCAGGTTGATGGTCTTGGGCCGGACAAAGAAGGAAACCCCGTTCAAACCTGTGACCTGTTGGCGATGCAGGCCGTGTTCGTAACGGCTGAAGCTGATATACAATTTATCTATTGTTAACACGATGTGATCCTTGATTATCAGACTGTAGGGGCACGGCATGCCGTGCCCCTACTACGATTCTACGATTACCCCTGACTGGTGCGCGGTTGCAGCAGCACCCGCATGTTCTCGCCCAGGATATCAAAGGCCTTGACCATCAGCAGCAGGGCTGCGCCGGGCAGAACTGCCAGCCACCAATGCCCGGTAGAGAGATGGCGCATGGCCTCGGCCAGGATGATGCCCACCGCCGGTTCATGGGGTGAAAGCCCCAGACCAACAAAAGTCAAACCTGCTTCATGAAGAATGGCATGGGGAAAGAGCAACAGGAGCCCGATGATGAATTGCGGGATCAGATGAGGCAGCAGATGTTGCCAACCAATCTGCCAGGGCGTTCTGCCAAAGCAGCGGGCATGGCGGATAAAGGGCGCATCCTTGAGCTGCATGGTCTCTGCCCTGATGATTCGGGCCAGCCTCGGCCAATGGCTCAGTGCCACCGCAATGGTCACGCCTTTCAGGCCACCACCAAAGGCAAAGGAGATCAGGATCAGGAGAACCAGATGCGGCAGGGTGATAAAGACATCAATGAGCCAGGAAATTATCCCGTCCACCCAGCCACCCATGATCCCGGCGGCCAGCCCAAGAAATAAGGCAATGACGGCACTGGCTGCTGCTGCCATCAAGCCGGTCTGGAGGCTGAGGCGCAGGCCGGCAATGGTGCGCAGAAACATGTTGCGGCCCATCCAGTCGGTGCCAAAGAGATGACTGAGGCCCGGTGGCTGATTACGCAGGCTCAGGTTGGTATGCAGGGTCTCTGGGACCAGAAAATAATACGCCGCCATAATGGCAAGCAGAAAGGTAGCGCAGGTGCCCGCTGTGACCAGGGCACGGGTTCGTTGATGGAGCATGTGATGTTATAGTTTAATTTTCCCGCCCCGAGAGGAGGGATGGAAATTATATTATGATACGGTGGCCTGTTTCATTCGGGGATCAATAACCGTGTACAGGAGATCTGCTATTGCATTGCCGAAAAAGACAAACAGGGCACTGACCAGGACTATCCCCAGCAGCAGCGGAATGTCTCCGCCCAGACCTGCCTTAATGGTGGCCTCACCCAGGCCAGGGTAGGAAAAGACCTGCTCTGCCAGGATGGAGCCGCCAAAGAGCTCGCCAAAGGTGGCAAACTGGATAGTCAGGGCGGGTAAGAGGGTATGGCGCAGGGCATGACGATAAAAGACGCCCCAGGTGGATTCGCCCTTGGCCCGGGCAAAGAGGACAAAGTCGCTATTCATTACCTCCAGCAGCTTCTGCCGAGTGTGCAAGGTCACTGCGGCAACCGAGATAATGCTCAGGGTGGCGGCTGGCAGGAGGAGATGACGGAGCCATTGCCCTATGCTGACATCCGCAGGATCCATGCCCGGCGGATAGGCGCAGCAGACCGGGGTCCAGCCCAGCTGCACGGAAAAGACAATCACCAGCAGCATACCCAGCCAAAAGGTCGGGGTGGAGGCCAGGGTATAGGCATAGAGACGGATGGCCCGGTCAATCAACGAATTTTCCCTGAGCCCGGCAAGGATGCCAAGGATAAAGCCGATGATGCCGGAAAGCAGCCAGGCTGCTCCCATCAGGGCCAGGGAAGGAAAAAAACGACGGGCAATGACCGAAGTCACTGGTTCCTGAAAAATCAAGGATTGTCCCATATTGCCGGTCAGGATCTCCTTTTGCCAATGCAGATAACGCAGCAATGGGGGGTGATCAAGCCCCCATCGTTGGGCAATCTGCTGCCGCTGCGCCTCACTCATCTGGAGCATATCTGCCCCGATATAGGCCTGAACCGGATCAATGGGTGAGAGCTGGAGCAGGGCAAAGGAAAGCATGGCTACTGCTGGTAGAATGAGCACAAGTTGTATAAGTTTTTTGCGAAGAAAAAAACGCATTGTTTATCTCGCCCTCCGGCGGAAATTGGAATAAAAAAACTACAGAGGAAGATGCTGTCCAATGTACCCTATAAAGACCGTATGGTTTTCCGGCGGGACAAAGAAGTGCATCCTGATTCCTCTGGGGAATTTAACGTGATATTCAAAGAAAGCCTTTTCGCCCGTTGGAAGATAAAATTCCCGCGCCCTCTTCAGCTTCGGATTGTTCCTGACCGACTCTGATTCTCCGCTGACGTTATTTTTCAGACCAAGTCGGTGCAACTCGTCATGAGTATATCCGGCAATGCGCCCGTCACGCCAATACTCCGCAAAGGTATTGAGGACATTCAGGGCATTTTTAACCTGTTCAAGTAAATTTACCGGGTACAGCCATGTTCTGAGTTGCTCTTGAGATTTATCGCAAAAGCACAAATAGGGGTATACGGTCTGCGATTGCTCAAGCAACTCTTTACCTGAACGAATTTGACGTTGCACCTTTTCCTGTAATTCCTGTTTTTCCTTTTCAAACTGCTCAATGGAATACAGGTTGCGCAATTCGTCCGTGGAATTGACGATTTCACCATCATCGGACATTTTTTCAATAAAAACAGGGATAGGGGAAGCAGTCCAAGGAGGGCGGGTCGGAAAACTCAGCAGGGGGGATTCATGCCAAGCCGCAGCTTTCAGGGCCGGTACATTTTCTTCCGTTTCAGGTAAGCGGACATCAAACAGCTCCACATTATCAGCATGATCCTGACGTGAGAAGAGCGGTTGTTGCGTTGCAATACGGCGAAAAGTCCTTATGAGATCCTTGGTTTGGGGATTGTTACTCTGTTGATCATGCCAGTCCTTCCAGAAGTATCCTTGAAGCAGTTCCAGCCTGAACCATGCTTTGTCAATGGTTTCATCGACCAGAATAACCGTGAATCCTATCCGATGCACTCGGAGAGAGATCTTCAGAAATTCGCTGACTGCCGGATGAATATCATCAGCTGAATTCAACGGCAGAGAATGATGATTAAAGACGAGCGGGTGACTCACAATAGCTTCTCCAGCTGGCGGTCCCATTCATCAAAAAAACCGTCTGGCCAGCAGCTCATGCGTCCGTTGTTGTCAATCTCTGGGGAAATAACCGTAGAGGCATGGGCAGCAGATCCTTTGTCCCGTTCCAGAAAAAAGAACTTCACGTCATCGGGTTCAATGACTTCATCCTTTACAGCAACCCGTACTCCGTTGAGGAAATGGTCGGAGTGGGTTTCAATGAAGAGTTGTACTCCGCTTTTTGCAGCGATTGCACATAATTTGCCCACTAAAGCCTGACCAGCTGGATGGAGGTGCGATTCCGGATTTTCGATGATCAGCATGTCGCCCGGTTGAGTACGGAGAATAGCTGTAATAACCGGCAGCACGTATGTTATACCGAAACCGACATTCTGTGGTTTGAAATCAGCGGTTATTTCTTTGCCCTGATCAAAGGCATAGCCAAGAGATACCGAATTCGTGGCAGGCTGCATGGTTGCATGGATACGCAGACCGGGTGAAATTTCCGCCATCCAGCAATCAAGATTTTCCAATAAGGCCGGAGAAACTGCCTCGGGATGACGCAAGGCCTTCACTGCAAGGGATTTTGATCCATTTTCCGCAATGAAATGAGCTGTATACTCCCCGTGATTACCCAACGAGTTAAGGTTGTCAATTGAATAACTGGATGCCTCATAAGAAGCTGCCGGGCTTATTCGATCAGCGGAAATATACTGAAATTTTTTATTAAATAAACTTATTGTCTCAGGTGAGTGATCTTCTTCAAAGGAAATACGGTGATCCAGCGGTTGCAAGTCTGACTGTGGAGCATAATGAAAACAGAGCTGCAACGGTTTTTGCTGCAACCAAGTCAGAAT
>Ga0180438_10007681_pt1 | contig 13962 bp, 11 predicted proteins | sample SS_ome_12_FD_132455 | JGI IMG/M metagenome (GOLD analysis project Ga0180438, IMG submission 132455) | Hypersaline lake sediment archaeal communities from the Salton Sea, California, USA - SS_3_D_2 metaG | ecosystem: Environmental > Aquatic > Non-marine Saline and Alkaline > Hypersaline >... | reverse complement strand
TCAGCCAATTTGGCGGCAAATTCATCTTCCAAAACTTCCGAAGTCTGGCAAAATCACGCTCTCGGACAGACTACTAGATAGAGGTCGGTGGTTGGTATTCGCCAAAGACACGGCGTAGTGCATTACATATCTCGCCTGTGGTAGCATACGCTTCCACAGAGCGCAGGATGTAGGGCAATAGGTTGTCATTTCCTGCGGCTGCGTTTTGCAGAGCGTCCAGGGCGCGCTCTACGGCGTTGTTATCCCGCTCGGCACGCAGTTGTCTCAGGCGCTCGACTTGCGCTTTGCGCACCGATTCATCGACGCGCAACGTATCGGGCACGTAATCCTCGGTCACCTGGAAACGATTCACCCCGACCACGACTCGTTCTTGCGCCTCTACTGCCCGCTGATGGCGATAGGCGCTCTCTTGAATCTCCCGCTGGATGTAACCAGCCTCGATGGCACCTAGCGCTCCCCCCATATCATCGATGCGAGCCAGGTAATCTCGGACGCGGCATTCGAGCTGATCGGTGAGGCTCTCGACGTAATAACTACCGGCCAGCGGATCTATGGTATCGGCGACACCACTTTCATAAGCGATAATCTGCTGCGTGCGTAGAGCGACCTTCACGGCATCTTCAGTGGGCAGGGCCAGCGCCTCGTCCATACTGTTGGTGTGCAGGCTTTGGGTTCCGCCCAGTACAGCAGCCAAGGCTTGGATGGTGACGCGTGCAATGTTGTTCATGGGCTGTTGTGCGGAAAGGGATACACCGGCTGTCTGGGTATGAAAGCGAAGCATCATGCTTTTGGGATTCTGAGCGCCGAAGCGATCGTGCATCAGACTGGCCCACAATCGACGCGCTGCGCGGAACTTGGCGACTTCCTCCAGTAGATTGTTTTGAGCCACAAAGAAGAAAGCTAGCCGAGGCGCGAACTCATCAATCTTCAGCCCAACCTGGAGGGCCGCCTCTACGTACGCGATGGCGTTGGCGAAGGTGAAAGCCACCTCTTGCACCGCAGTGGCACCTGCCTCGCGGATGTGATAGCCACTGATGCTGATCGTGTTCCAGCGAGGTAGATGATCTCTGCAATAGGCGAAGGTATCGGTGATGAGTCGCATTGAGGGCTGGGGGGGGAAAATAAAGGTGCCTCGGGCGACGTATTCCTTCAGGATATCGTTTTGTATTGTGCCACGCAGTCTTTCGGGAGCCACGCCCTGCTGATTGGCAACAGCCATGTACATAGCCAGCAGCACGGCTGCAGGCGCGTTGATGGTCATGCTAGTGGAGGCTTTGTCGAGTGGGATGCCGGCGAAGAGACGCTCCATGTCAGCTAGAGATGAAATGGACACGCCAACTTTTCCAACTTCGCCGGCGGCGATGGGATCGTCGGCATCATAGCCGATCTGAGTCGGCAGATCAAAAGCGACGCTCAGACCAGTCTGGCCCTGCCCCAGCAGAAATTTGTAGCGAGCATTGGTCTCTTCGGCAGTGGCGTAACCAGCATACTGGCGCATGGTCCACAGCCGACCCCGGTACATGGTGGGGTAGACGCCGCGGGTGAAGGGATATTGGCCCGGAAAACCTACGTCTTCGAGATAGTCCTGTGCGAAATCCCCCCCTACCGTCTCGGGTGGCAGATAGAGACGATCGACCGGGATATGAGAAATTGTCTCAAACTGGTCTTGGCGCTCGCCGCCTTGGTCGAGAAAGGGCTGAAGTATGTCTTCTTCCCAATCATTCTTGGCTCGGTCCAGGTCAGCGCTCATATAAGTCCCAATCCTTTCAGTGTGCCTTGGGTCGGTGGCCCTGTCTGTATATCCCATCCCAGATAGGCGCGATCTTCTGCGCTGGCTACCCGGAATTTTGACAGAGCTGGACGCTGATTCTCAGGCCAAGCCCAGTTGCTCCAACCGCGCTGGACGAGGAGCACCGTTCTCATCCCAATCACGCAATTGGTAATACGCAGGCAGCATAACCTCCAGCTCGGGCAACACCCCGGCCGCGCCACCGCTGGGGCGCGGCTCGGTCAGCAGCCGTTTGGGCAACGTATCATCGGCGGAGGTGACCCCCAGCCGCAAGTTGATGAGACGCTTAAGTTGGAAGAGCCGCTCACCCGTCATTAAGACGTCATCAGCCGTCCAGTCCCAGCCCAATCCGGCGTTCACAATTTGGGCGAGACGCTGAGGCCCAACCAGGCCTTTAGCGATGAACTTGCACAACCCCAGCGGGTTGTAGACACTCAAATAGTTTTGGTAATCATAGGCCAGCTTGGCCTGTTCGGCGTTGGACTCGTGAGGCGGAAGTGTTTCAGAATAGCCCAGGTCAGGGTGGAACACGCCATAACCGTTCCAATAGCTTAGCGACTCCAGGTGGCAGCCGCCACGGTTAGCAGTGGCATAGTTAACGGCCATAGTCATAAAAGCGCGCGGGTCGTGATAAGCGATCTCCAATCCCTTGACGTGGATGGCGAAGTCGTTGGCCCCATTCCCGATGCGCTGCGCTGCTTCACGTACCCCCTCGGCCAGGACATCGCCGATGTCGCGGCGATACGCGATCTTCTCTATCATAGCCAGTATTGCGTCGGGATCGCTAAAGCGGAGCTCGAGACCGCCGGTATCCTCAGGCCCGATAAGCTCCCGCTCGTAGGCTTCCATCGCAAAGGCGATAACCGACGAAGTGGAAATGGTATCCAGCCCAAAGCGATTGCAGAGGGAGTTAGCCAGGACCACACTTGCCGCGTTGGCATTGCGCGTCATTCCAGCGAAGCCGGCCACGGTTTCGTACTCCACTCCCTCGCCGCGCGGCGCTTTGTATTTGCCTTCCGTTACCTCTACCTCTTTGCCGCAGCCTATGGGACAGGCAAAGCAAAAAGTATGCTTAACCAGGTATTTGTCATAGATAGTCTGCCCGGAGACCTCGTTGACTTCGTCCCAACTACCCAGCGTCCAGTTGCGCATGGGCATGTCGCCGACCTTCTCGGTCCCGATCACGCCGCCTGAGGTGCCAAAGTTTGACATGCCAATCGAATTCTCCTTGATGAAGGCATTTTGCGCTTTCACCTCGTCTCGGAAGGCTTTCACATCTGGATATTGAGGTCGCTGTTTGCCGCGCACCACAACGGCCTTCAGGTTTTTGCTACCCATCAAGGCACCCATACCGCCTCGGGCCGCAGCTCGAACATGATCAGATGGGCCACTCATCACCCCGGCAATTTTTGCCAGGTTCTCGCCTGCTGGTCCAATGCCTGCCACCTGGGCCCGGGTGTCGGTTTCGGCCAGTAGTGTATCGCTTGTCTCAAAGTAGTTTTTACCCCACAGGTGCGAAGCGTCGCGGAGTTCGATCCTGTTCTCCAGACCATTAATCCACAAGTAGACCGGCTTTTCGGATCGACCGGTGATGACCAGACCGTCGTAGCCAGCGAAGCGCAACTCAGCGCCCCAATAATTGCCTATATTGGCCTCGTTCCAGATGCCAGTCAGAGGTGAGCGTCCACACCACGAACTACGGCAACCGGTGGGCGCGAAAGTACCCGCCAACACACCATTAAAGACCAGCAACGGGCTGCGCGGGTCCAGCGGGTCCAGGTCTGGATCCATTTCATCGTAGAAGAGCTTGGCGGCGAAGCCCGATCCTAGCAGCCATTTTTTTACTTGCTCTTCACTGATTGCTTCATCGCGCCAAGTGCCTTGTGTGAGATCTATACGTAACAGCTTTCCACCATAGACGGACAATTTTTCTTACCTCCATTTTTAGTAACAAAATCGCTTTTGGTCTTGACTGGACCGAGCTGATTGGGGACTATCCAACTATTCGACCCGACGAGCTGGTTCAAATCGACTGCGAGCAGGGGTTAGGATGTTATCGTAGGCGTCCAAGTTGCGGTCTTGTAGATGATCGAAGATCATGGGCGTGTTAGCTCCATACGTGATGCGCTTAATGGGGTCGGGGTCCAGCTCCACAGCTATGATTTCTTCAGTGCCACGGGCTAGGGCCTGAACGTGGGCAATAGGCGAAACGATCATTGAATGTCCAAAGTAGTAGCTACCGCCAGCATCGGGGCCTACAGCATTGCAGCCGACGATGTACACGTGATTGTCATAGGCCCGAGCCTTGTTCGTCGTCTCCCAAATCTCGAAGCTGCGTAGCAGGGCACTGGAACGACAGATCACTTCAGCACCCATAATAGCCTCGGCCCGGTATAGCTCTGGGAAGTCACCATCATAGCAAATGGTCAGGCCGATATTGGCGAGTTCGGTTTCGACCACGACTGGATGTTGTCCAGGTGTGCTCCAGCCACCATCGCTCAATCTCTCAATGGGGAAGAGATGCGTCTTGCGATAAACTCCGGCAAGTTCCCCGCCGATATCGAAGAGGGCCGCCGAGTTATAAACTACATTCGGTGCTGGGCCACGCTCGTAGGTTGGAAACACTACATATGCCTTTAAGTCGCGTGCGATCTGAGCGATGGGCTCGGTCATTTTGCCAGGCAAAGAATCCACGAGATTCCACAGGTCTTCAGCCGGGATACCCGGCGTGAAGCCCGTAGTGATCGTTTCAGGCAAGACGACCAATTGGGCACCCGTCTCTCGGACAGCCCGCTCGATCCAGTGAACAGACTTCTCTACATTCTCGCGAACAGCCAACGGTGTCGCCGCAAATTGAGCACAGGCAGCAGTAAAACCAATCACAATAGCCACTCCGTGGTTCAGAATTGAAGTTAACATTGAGGCCGAGGCTGGTCAAGTTCTTGACCCAACATCAGCCTGGCCTTAATTCAGTCATTCAGGTTCGCGTAGCTCAATTCGTTGATGCGTTCTACGTGGGTCGGGTCGTAAGCATCGCCAAACTTGGTGGCGGGCATGCTCTCCTTGTTCTTCATAAGCTCTTCATATTCGTCATCATCAACGAAAGCCACGCAACGACCGATACTGGACTCGCCGTCCACAAATCGCCAGGGGAAGAAGCCAATTTGGACCCGGCGGTTGGTCAGCAAATCTATGTCCCCACCAACACACTCGGCGTGAATGATGCCGTAAGGAAACATCTCTAAGTGCATTAATTGGTATTTTGTATCGTCGAAGAACTCTTCCAGCGATTTGCCAAATTTCTTCTGGAAGACCTTGTCAGCCTGGCGAGCCTGGCGTGGCATCCAGTTGCGGATGATGGTGTTCATTGGGTGGTCGGCGCTTCCACAGTCGACGCCAATCCAGCGCAGCTTTTTGGACTTGGCCCACTCGGCGAATTCACGATCGGGGCCGGGGTGCATCACCATGTAGCGCACTTCGTTGGCATGGGGTTGATCCCAGCCGAAGTGATGATAGCCGGTATGGATGATGAGAATATCACCTTCTCGTACCTCCACCCGCTCTTCGACCATCTGGCTGGTGTAGACATCGTAATCGCCACACACGTCACTCAAGTCAACGACTACTCCCTGGTTGACCAGGAAGTCCATTTCCAGACTGGCTATGTCCTTGCCGGGGGTATGAAAATGAATCTCACCGTCCAGGTGAGTGCCCAGGTGATTCGAGTGGGTCAGCAATTGGCCGTTGGCCCCGTTGGGTGCCAGTCGTTTGAAGTATTTGACTTGCAGCGCTTCGTAGGTGGGCCACGGCGGGGTGCCGATGCCCAGTGGAATGGTTAGGTCGATCAGTTTCATTATTCTGTCTCCTCGGATTGAAGTACTTGAGCATTCCGCGCGCCGACCTGAGCCCCGTGCTTGCTAAAGTGCCAACTCAACGAGTGGGACTCCCACACGCTGGCCTGCAACGCCTTAATCTTTTTGGTAAGCTCCTCAGGACTTGCAGCCGACAATTCTTGGTGTCGAACTTGCTGGAGTAGCGTGGATTCGGTTGGCAGGCCACCTATATGCACCCGCATGTCAGCAAAATTCCTTCAAGATTGGCGCGGAGTGATAGCGTAAAGCTTCGAATACATGATACGCCAGCCGACTCTGCGAGGGAAAGCCAAATCAAGGTCCCGTGTCCGCCACTGCACACGCCAGATAGAAAATTTTTGAGGAGCGAATAGCAAAGAGAAGGGATGATCAGCGTGTGGCAACCCTGGTACCCTCACGAACACACGACGACGATTATACCTATGACCAAAAGGAAAGTCAAAGGCTGTTTGGAAACTCATCACAATATGGGCAGAAGCTTTCCCATCGTGTTTTTAGTGTGTTATACTGATGCCCGGAAAGGACCGTATCTCGTCGATTAGGTCCTCGATCCTTGGAGCGCAAAGACATTCAATTATGAAACTTACTGGACTTCTTGAGGCTTTACCCCAATGTCGAGTGATCGGCAACCCGGACGTGGAAGTCGCCCGCCTTGCCTTTGATTCGCGCCAGGTGGTCGCTGGTACACTCTTTGTCGCTTATCGAGGCGTAAACGTGGATGGTCACGGTTTCATCGGCGCGGCGCTGAGGAACGGCGCGGTGGCAGTCGTTGGCGAGCGCGACGTGTCGGAGGTGCGCGACCTACTGCTGCCCGCCGAACTGACGGTTCCCTATATTACTGTGCCCGACGGACGCGAAGCGCTGGCCCGTCTGAGTGCTGCGTGGCACGGCTTCCCTGCTCGCCAATTGACGATGATCGGCGTCACTGGCACCGACGGCAAGACGACCACGGCTAACTTGATTTACCACATTTTGCGGGCTTCCGGTCGCCGGGCGGGAATGATCAGTACTGTCAATGCCATCATCGGTGAAGAGTCCATAAACACCGGATTACACACCACCACACCCGACGCACCCGACGTACAACGCTTACTGGCTCAGATGGTCGTCGCCGGGACAGACGTGTGTGTGCTGGAGGCCACCTCGCACGGGTTGGCGCAACATCGTGTGGCCGCCTGCGACTTTGACGTGGCTCTTATCACCAACATCACCCACGAGCACCTCGATATCCACGGCTCCATCGAAGCCTACCGGGCAGCCAAAGCCAGTCTGTTCCAAGGGTTGATGGCGGGATATCGCAAGCCAGATGTGGACAAAATCGCCGTTCTGAATCGGGGTGATAGTTCGTTTGAGTACCTGCAATCTTATTCAGCCGATGTCAAGTTGACTTATAATATAGGCAAGCCGGGTGATGTGATTGCAGACAACCTGGCCCAAACCACGGACTGGACACGCTTAGATGTGATGTCTCCATACGGAAGATTCTCGCTGGAGACCAGGCTGCTGGGCATCTTTAATGTATTCAACGTTCTGGCGGCATCAGCCACTGCGCTCGCGCTCGGGATTGAACCGCAAGCGATACAAGACGGCGTTGAAGCAATACGCAGCATTCCAGGGCGCATGGAGCGGGTGGACCGAGGGCAACCCTTTATTGCCCTCGTGGACTTCGCCCACACGCCGAATTCGCTGCGCCGTGCCCTTGAGACGGCGCGAGCATTGACGGCGGGCAGGCGTGTCATCGTCGTCTTTGGTTGTGCCGGCCTGCGCGACGTGGAAAAGCGACCCATCATGGGGCGCATCGCTGCTGAACTGGCCGACTATAGTATCCTCACTGCTGAGGACCCGCGTACCGAAGACCTGGACACCATCATTAAGGCAATGGCCGAAGGGGTTAAAGAAGGAGGGGGCATCGAAGGACAAGTTTTTGAGCGGGTCCCCGACCGCGGAGCGGCGCTCGCGCGCGCTGTGGAACTGGCAGAGCCGGGTGACATAGTCATTGCCTGCGGCAAGGGGCACGAGCAGAGTATGTGCTTTGGGGAAACTGAATACCCCTGGGACGATCGGGAGGCGTTGATCGCCGCCTTGGAGGGCCGTCCGCTCAGGACCCTGCCCACGGCGGATGAGTAATATGGGGCAATGAAGTATGCGGGACCTTGGGAGTTTGGGACAAGACATCAATGATCTGGCATACCTGGCGGTTGAACATCCCTTCGTGCCGACCAAGTTCCTATCCGCTAAGAAATATGGCCGACAAGTAGTCTATATCGTGAAAGACGAGGAGGGTGGGCTGGTACGGCTCAATTACGCGGCATAAAATTGGACAAAGTCAATCTTGATTTAACGGAAATATTGGTGTAAAATAAGGATGCATTAGACTGCCCACAAGAATGGGCTCCCTGGCGAACATCATCTATGGGGTTAGGCGTGTAAAAAATGGGCTTTGGGGTGGGCATCTACACTCATGGGTCCCTGTTGGGGGAGGGGTTTCCTTACGATAGAAATCGAATACGCCCCAAAAGGTTTGATCGCGCAGGGTACATGGTCGGTGCAACGATGCACAGACGTTAGTCACATTCCAAACATTAACAATGCTCAACAAGGAGGCAACGGCCATGGACGTTATCAAAGTATCTGCTAAGTCCCGCTCGACGGCGGTGGCGGGTGCGATCGCCGGCGTTATTCGTGAGAGCGGGCGCGCTGAGGTACAGGCCATCGGTGCTGGCGCAGTGAATCAAGCGACAAAAGCTGTAGCTATCGCAAGGGGATACTTGGCTCTGGACGGCTTCGATGTCATTTGCGTACCCTCATTTACTGAGGTAGACATCGAAGGACAAGAACGTACCGCGCTAAGATTTCTGGTAGAACCTCGTTAATATCTCGATTACTGCAATCGCAGGCTGTGGGTTGGTCCGTTTGAAAGGCGGGGCGGCACTCAGGTGCTGCCCCGTGCCCCACGGCTTGTTATGTCCTTGGGACCATACTATCTAGGTACGGCGTTTTCTTTTTCCTTTTTTATCTGATGATTTGGCCGGTTCTTTGCTTGATGGAACTGCTTGGACTTCGCTAGCCTTCACCTCAACAGTCAATTCATTTTGTAGCTCGATCAAGGCCGACTCGGTAAGCACGTTAAGGCCAACAATCACTCCATTGCCTTGGGGTGTGGTGACCTGGGTGCCAACTCTGGGCAAGGTCTTTTTGAAGTCAGCGTATTGCTCGTTCTCATAGGCCAGGCAGCACAGCAACCGACCACAAAGGCCAGATATTTCTGATGGGGCGAGGGGCAGATCCTGTTGCTTGGCCATCCTGATGGAGACGGGATGAAACTCTGTCAGCCAAGTGGTGCAGCATAGTTCTCGCCCGCAGCGGCCATAGCCACCAATAAGCTTGGCTTCGTCACGAGCTCCGATTTGCTTCATTTCGATACGGGTCTTAAAGGAGCGTGCGAGAACGCGTACCAGTTCTCGGAAGTCAACGCGTTGCTCGGAGATAAAGGCAAATAGAAGACGCCGGCCATTGAAGCTATATTCAGCTCTCACGACCTTCATCGGCAGTCTTAATTCAGCCACCTTATCTCGGCAACGCTTCAAAGCCTGGGCCTCTCGGGCTCTATAATCTTCCATCAGCGCCAAGTCGATAGGTGTTGCACGACGTGTAATGGTCTTTAGGGTCCCCTTGATCTCCTCGTCAGGCACCATGCGGAGGGGCATACTTACCCATCCTAATTCCTCGCCTCGTGCTGTCTCCACGATAACCGGATCAGTCTCCACTAAGTCTCGATATTTCGCCGGATCAAAGTAATACACTTTAGCGACTGGTTTGAACCGAATTCCAACGATCTCGGGCATCTATATTATCCTCTTCTCAATCCCCGTAAGCGATATCTCAAAAATGTGGTTTGTTGTCCGTAGTGTCACTGAAATGCTACCGATGGTAAGCTCAACAACAACACTTCCAACGCCAATCGTACATTTACGTTTTGGTCAAGATTTCTGGTGGTAGAACGCAATTGTGCCACCAAGCGTTGGGCCTGCCGTATGGTAACCTGACCGGCTTGCTGATGCAACATGGCTTTCCGGTCCAAATTGGTGATAGTTGCCTGGCTACCCGACGCCAACAGCAACACATCGCGCCACCATCCCAGCCACAAAGTCAGGACTTCCTTAACGAGGTTTGAGTCACGGCTGAGATCAGCGGCATAGGCCAGCCGCTCAACGCGTCCTTTACTCATCAGCAAGGCAAGATTATCCAGATGTTCGTCGCGACGAGCCAGCAGGGACTCGTCCTCGTGAGCACGCACCGCCCAACCCAGCCGTCCGTTTGAAAGATGTGCCAACAAGTCTGCCCGTGTTGGATGCGCGTTCCAATTTGAGATAAGCGCCTCTTTAACTGCCGCTGTGGACAAGGGCCGCAGAGAGAGCACCTGGCAGCGTGAAACGATGGTGGGCAGGAGCACTTCGGCTTCAGTGGCAGTGAGTACCAATGCAACCTGGGCAGGTGGCTCTTCTAGAGTTTTTAAGAGGGCGTTGGCAGCTTCAACCGTGGCGCGCTCGAAGTCGCTCAGCACTGCCACTCGCCAGCGCCCCTCGTGTGGTGATAGCGACAAATGTCTCTGCAAATCGCGCACTTCGTCAATCTTGAGCGATTGTCCTGGCGAATCCAGAATCCGTACATCAGGATGATTGCCATTGGCTATTTTGCGGCACGATACACACTCTCCACAAGGCACTGAATGCCCGCCTGTGCAATTGAGGGCCTGGGAGAAGCTGAACGCGAGAGTTGTCTTTCCGATATTTTGGGGGCCAACAATGAGTGTGGCGTGGGGTATTCGTCCCTTCGCCAGCCCGCTCAACAAAAGATCTGAAGCCCACTCGTGACCGATAACCGTCATTGAGGTTCTGATTCCAGGGGCAGATGTATGGTGAACGTAGTCCCCTTTCCTTCCTGGCTCTCTACTTCGATCGTTCCTCCATGGCGTTCGATCACGCCGTGGGCAATCGATAGCCCCATGCCTGCCTTCTGGCCTTGTTCGTTCATAACGTAAAATGGATCAAAGATATGACGCAGTTGCTCCGGCGACAGCCCTGGTCCTGTGTCAGCGACGATGATTTGCACTTCTGATCCGACTGAACGGGTTATGAGACGCAGTGTGCCACCGAGGTGTATTGCATCGCAGGCGTTTCGAATCAATTGAACGAGTGCCTGCTCCATCTGCTTCCGATCTACCTGAATCAGCGGTAGATGTGGATCAAAGCCACGCTGGGTCTCGATAGAGTGAACAGGTAGATCGTCATCAACCGTGCGCCACGCGACCTCCAGGAGTTCATTCATATCAACAGGTTGGGTATCAGGTGGTGTACGTATTGCAAAGTCCAACAGGTTTTTCATCGTGCTCTGACAGCGCAGCGTCTCGCGTTCAATAGCTTCCAATGAGATCCGCGTTTGGTCTTCACCGGCGAGCTTGCTCTCCAGGAGACGGACATGCCCCAGAACAGTGTTGACTGGATCATTCATCTCTTGAGCCAGGCCAGCCGCCATATGCCCCAGAGCGGCCAGCTTCTCTGAACGATTCAGTTGCGCGTGTGCTGCCTCAAGTTCCGCTGTCCGCTCGCTGACTTTAGCTTCCAGATCTTGACTCCACTTCTCGATCTGATCTCGCGATGCCGCTAGGTCTTGATAAAGCCTGGCATTGTAAATGGAGATGCTGGCATAATCGGACAGCGCCATAAGCATGCGCATATGTCTTGAGCTAAAGGCACGAACAGCATCCCGATTGTTCACGGTCAGCACACCAATGACCTCATTGCCTACCTTGAGCGGAACATTCAGCAATGCCTTGACAAAGTAATCGGTTTTGACTTTATAGGTATCGTCCTGCTGGGTGCCGCCTAGCATAATTGGCTCACCGGTGCGTAACACACGGCCGGCGATGCTATCGTCCACACGCACCCGAAATCCCCGCGCATGTTTCTCTCCGACGCCGCGTGCGGCTCGCATATACAGATTGCCGCTCTCCTCGTCAATCAACATCAGCGAGCCTTCTTCGGCCCCAGTGAGATAGACAGCCGCCTCTACCACGCGGTTAAGCAACAATTCCAGGTCGAGCAACGATGTTACCGAACGCCCCAGACCGTAGAGGATGCGCAACTCTTTTATGTGCTGTTCAAGCTGCCGGTTGGCCTGGAGTAAGTGTTGAGTCAGTTCATCACGTTCCTTGCGCAGACGAGCCTCAGCCAGCGCGCTGTCAATAGCTTCGATCATCTCTTCCACTGTGAAGGGTTTGATGATGTAATCGCGCGCGCCCAACCGAAAGGCATTGACAGCAGTCTCTTCGGAACCGTGAAACGTCATCAAGATGGTAGGAATCTCTTTACCTGCGTTGTGCAGCTCCTCCATCAACTCCAAGCCGTTTAGATTCGGCATTACCAGATCACTGATGACAAGATCTACCTCCTCTTCAAGCGCAATGCTCAAGGCATCTTTTCCATCTGTCGCCGATCTCACCTGGTAACCATTGGGCTCCAGAACGTATTGGCGAAGAAAATCTACATTATCTATTCGGTCGTCAGCGACCAATACGGTTTCACCGGACACGTTCACATCCTCTCAGATCATCATTCATCGTTTGTTGCCGTGCCGACCAAATACACGGCGCGCCAGGGCTGATAACGGCTGAAGAACGTATCCTGATGGATAACTGTGTCTCGTTCGGTCACAGTTCGGCGCACCGTCACGTCAACTCCATCCTTGGCCCAATCAACTTGTTTTACGGTTCCTTCGGGCAACGTAGGATCTTCTTGGTACACATCGGGCCCATGCGGCACGACGTTTTCTTCAAACGGTCCTTCTAACGTAACCAGTCGGCCGGTGGGTGTCCCGTAGAAACGAAAAGAAAGAGTGCCAGCCGCTTTGTCTGTGAAGGTTTGAATCAACAGATAATGCGCGGTATCGTTGCGGAATTTGAAGTCAACATCGGGGGTGTAGATTGTGGCGTCAAGGCCCGGGCCACTGCCGGTCTCGTACCAACTGACCCGATAGCCGTGCGCCCACCGCTCGACGATCTCGTAACCACCGAAAAAGGCGGCGCGAAAGGCAGTGGTTGAGACCTGACACACACCACCGCCAATTCCTACTGCGGTTCGATCACCACGAATAATCAACGAGTCTTCAAAACCAGCTTCAGCGGTGACTGGTCCCAGGTATTCATTGAAAGAGAAAACTGCACCAGGAGGCACCACAACTCCGTGGAAGTTCTCAGCGGCTACGCGTATGTTTCGTACCCGAGCTTCGGACGAGCCCTTGAAATAGGTGGTCGCCTCAGCTACCAAGTCAGTGAAGCCCATGTTGTAGGCTTCTTCCATTGGAACAGATGGGGCTGTAATCGCAACTGGTAACTCAATGTAGTTGGTGGGGTGGGCGGGCAAAGCAACAACACTGGCCAGGGCCTGCGGTAGGTCGAGGGTCCATCCCTCCTGGCTGGGTTGCAGAACAGTTATAATGCCAGTGTTGGGGTCAAGCTCAAAACGAGCGTCACGGGCAGGCCGGTTAATCTCGGCTGCCAATTGATTCAAATAAGCTGTCCATTTGTCTTGGTTGGGAACTAGCCAGACACGCCCCGTGCCGTCAGCTCGAGTCTCCTCGGTGATTAGAACCATTTCGGCCAGTTGGGATGGGGACAGGCTCCACTCATAAACTTCGCCACCAGCTCCTCCATCCTCCGGGGAAAAGCTCAACGTGATGGGGCCACTCAACAGCGCTTCAGCGAGCCAGCGTGCTTCCTCTACGTCGGTGACGGTGGGAGATGTTTCATGCACCACAAGATCAACCGGCGTAACGCTCCTGGCCAGTGCCTGTCGGTGCATTGCTTGTCGAGTGGCATCTACATCAAGAGTTAGTCCGACCTGAGCAGGTATTGTTTCAACTGTCAGATCGGCGTGGATCAACAACTGGGCGTCACGCATCGGTCGGTCTACGGCCTGAGCAATCTGAGCCAGAGACATATTGGCTGGTCCGGTGTCATAACGAACCACCGGCTCAATCTGCACACCCTCCCGCAACGCCCTCCATTGCTGCGTCAGGTTGTCGAGCAAAGTACCGTGGCGTCCAACAGAGAGAGACTGTTCCACTGTGGCCGCCACATCGAGTGTGGCACCTGCTTCGCGAGCTGTGAGGGTCCACAGCTTATCACCATAACGTAGAGTGACAGGGAAAGTCAGGTAATCATCGGCCCGATCAGCGACAGCTATTTTGGCCTGTGTTTGTGTCATACCGCCCAATTCAACTCCGACGGTGGAAACGCCGATA